>Ga0075475_10001035_pt1 | contig 13551 bp, 11 predicted proteins | sample DEB08_DNA_10_FD_76342 | JGI IMG/M metagenome (GOLD analysis project Ga0075475, IMG submission 76342) | Aqueous microbial communities from the Delaware River and Bay under freshwater to marine salinity gradient to study organic matter... | ecosystem: Environmental > Aquatic > Marine > Coastal ... | reverse complement strand
ATATCAAGCGGTAGTCTTAATTTAGATTTGGCTCTTGGTGGAGGATTCCCAGCGGGAGCTCACCGATTTACTGGAATTAATGAAGGCGGCAAAACTAGTTGTGCATTAACTGTTGCAAAAAATTTCCAAAAACATTTCGGTGACGAAGGTATGGTTATTATTGTAAAATCAGAGGGTAGACTAAGCCCCGAAATGCTCAAAAGGACAGGGGTAGACCAAAACCCTGAAAAGTTTTTCGTACTAGATTGTAATATTTTTGAAAAAGTTTTTGAGTTTATTCGTGATCTTGTATTTAATAATGAAGACAAAAAGAAATATATGTTCATTATTGATAGTGTAGATGCTCTCTGCAGAATGAATGACATAGATAAACCCTTTGCCGAAAGTGAGCAGGTTGCTGGCGGAGCATTGGTAACTTCAGTTTTCCTTAAAAAAATGGTGTTACCTATAACTAAAATGGGCCACATGATGTTGCTAACTTCTCAAGTTAGAGTTGAGGTGGCGGCCAACCCTTATGCTTCAAGAGGTGGGCCAAAAGTTAAACAAGCTGGAGGTAATGCTATCAAACATTATGCTAATTTCATTTTAGAGTTTGAAGAAAGATATACAAATGATATTATGTGGGAAAACGCTAGCGCTTCTCGCATTGAAGATAAAGGCGACCCAATAGGTCACTATTGCAAAATTAGATTCAGAAAAAGTGTTAACGAAAAAACTGGAGCTCAGGTTCGTTACCCTATTCGTTATGGCAGAACAAATGGTAATTCCATATGGCTTGAAAAAGAAATTATAGATATGATGTATCTATGGGGTTATATCGAAAAAAAAGGAGCTTGGATATCATTCGATGAAGAAGTTTTAAAAGATTTATCTAACTCGAATATTGACTGTCCTGAAAAAATTCAAGGAGATAATAAATTATTAGAATTACTAGAAAACAATGGAAGTTTAAAAGAGTATTTTTATAATATCATAAATAATATATTCAAGAATGAAAAAGAATAAAATTTTTATTTCTATAGCAAGCTATAGAGACCCAGAGTTAATTCCAACTATTGAAAACTGTATAGCCAACGCTAAAAATCCTCGCAATTTAGTTTTTGGTATTTGTAGGCAATTTTCTGAAGCAGATAAATTTGATGACCTTTCTAAATATCAAAAAAGAAAATCATTTAAAATTATTGATATTCCCTATAAAAAAAGCTTAGGGGTTTGTTATGCTAGAAATAAAATACAAGAACTTTATGACGGAGAAGAGTACCATCTTCAATTAGACTCCCACCATAGATTTGTGCAAGACTGGGATTTAAAAGTTAAAGATTGCTTAAATAAATTAAAGAAAGATGGATACGAAAAACCCATACTGTCTTCGTATTTACCATCTTACGATCCGCAACATCCAACTGAAGACCGATTAGATGACTTATGGAGGACTTATATAGATCGTTTTATGCCAGAAGGTCCTATATTTATTTTCCCTGAAACCATACAGGGTTGGAAAAATACAGATGATCCAGAAAAAGCTAGGTTCCTCAGTGGTCATTTCATTTTTTCGTTTGGTAATTTTATTACAGAGGTTCCCTATGATCCCAATTTATATTTTCACGGAGAAGAAAGCTCTCTTGCGGTAAGAGCGTTTACTCATGGTTTTGATATGTTTCACTTACCTAAGCCTTGGGTTTATCATCATTATGGTAGAGACAAAGATGCGAGACATTGGGATGACGACCCCAAATGGGTCAAACTTAATAATGCTAGCTTTAAAAGATACAAAGAATTACTAGGCATGGATGGATTAAAAAGGAAGCATTTACCTAAGTTTGGTCTAGGGAAAGAAAGATCACTTCAAGATTATGAAAAATATTCCGGAATTAGATTTAAAGATCGAAAAATTCATCAGGCCGCTATAGACAGAATACCACCTCCAGTGCCTTATAAAAACAAAAAAGATTTTGAGTCTAAATTTGTTTCAGAATTTAAATATTGCATTGACCTAGATAAAAACTTGTTCCCCGAAGATGATTATGATGTTTGGGTCATTGCATTCAAAGATCAAAATGACAATGAAATGTGCAGGCTAGATGCAGAAAGAGAAGAGGTTCAACAACTCCTAAATGGAGACCCCAATGATCATTTTGTTAGATTATGGAGGTCTTTCGAGACATCTATTTTACCCGCTAAATGGTTAGTTTGGCCTCATTCTGACTCTAAAGGCTGGAAAGATATTATAGAGGGAGGAATACCGATCAATGTCTAGTATATATGTACAAATCGCTTCATACCGAGACCCAGATTTAGTTAATACCGTTCAAGATTTAATTCAAAACTCAAGCGGTAAACATAAACTACGTATTGGGGTTATCGACCAATATTGTCCTGATGATAATTATTATGATTTAAATAAAACTTTTAAATCTTTAAAATCCAAACACTCTACATTAGATCTCGAAAACATTAACTATAGAGAAACTAAAGGTGTTTGCTGGGTTCGCCACCTATTAAACAAGAAATACAAAAGAGAAAAATATACATTACAATTAGACTCCCATCACAGGTTTGTAAAAAACTGGGATTTAATTTTAATTAAGATGGTGGACTCACTTGTTAAAAAAGGTTATAAAAAACCCTTACTAACCACCTATTGCCCTGCCTTCATTCAACAAACTGGAGAAAGATTCGAGCATGCAACTCAGATGGATTTTGATAGGTTCACTCCTGAAGGTGCATTGTTTTTTAAATCCGGCTTAATGCCCGACTGGGAAAAGAAAAAACTACCAACAACTTCTAGGTTTATTAGTGGTCATATGATTTTTACTTTTGGTAAGTTTTGCAAAGAAGTTCCTTATGATCCTTATTATTTATTTCATGGAGAAGAAATTAATTTAACGGTTAGAGCATTTACCCATGGTTATGATTTATTTCACCCCCATAAGCCAGTTGTCTACCATGAATATTCTAGATCTCATAGACCCAGAAAATGCTGGGATGATGATCCAACATGGGGTCAACAAAATGCCAAATCTCATTCTCGAAATAGAAAGTTTTTTGAGATGGATGGAGAAACAAAAAATATTGACTTCGGGGAATACGACTTAGGAAAAGAGCGTACTATTGAAGACTATGAAGAGTATAGTGGAGTAAGCATGCGTAGAAGATCAGTTCAACGCTACACTTTAGATCTTCATTATGCTCCTAATCCAATTAAGAAGTCTGATAAAAAATATTTAGATTCTTTCGAGCCTATATTTAGGCACTGTGTTGATTTATCTTTTGATCAAGTTCCCTTAGATGATTATGATTTCTGGGTTGTAGCTTTTCACAACGAAAAAGGTGATACCATATTCAGGGAAGACTTAAATGAAGAACAAATTATTTCAATTAAATCCGACCCAGATGGTTACTGTAAAATTTGGAAAGAGTTTCCATCCATAAAAAAACCCGACCACTGTGTTATTTGGCCTCATTCCAAAAGTCAAGATTGGTGTGATAAAATTATCGTTCCTATATAATATATATTTCTCTTTTTTAAATTATGAAAATATGCTTCGCAACAGATGTTAATTACCCAAATTACACTAAAAGAGTCCAAGAGAACACATTAAAAGATTTTCTAGACAGGAAATTATATAACCATGATATTAGTTATTATATTTCAACCAACCTCCCTAAAGATTTAGAAAGGTATGATAATGTTAATAATGTTAGAATTTTTGATATTAACACATTAAGAGCTTCTCATTCCTATTCATTAGAGTATGAATTACTTCCTGATGATCCGACTGGAATTTATCCTGCTCGATATCCCTGGAACTTAAGAAGGTTCGTTATTGAGCAAGCAGCTAAAGATGGTTTTGATTATATAATCTACGTAGATGGTGACACTGTATTCCACAAACATGTAGAGACTGATAAAATCGTTAATGCTATTATTGCAAAATATGAAGCAAATACAGTTAAGACAAATGCAGCAATTTTCTACTATTCTAAAGAATCTAATTCGGAAGTTTTTCACTTACATCAAAAATATTTTGATGTACTAGATAGAAATTTTAAAGACGAAGAGCTTCATACTATGGATGGCCCATGTATGATTTTTATGGGAGAAACTCCTGAAAATATATTAGAACTAACAAACAATTGGCATAAGCTTTCCGAATTTGGCTACAAAAAAGAGTTTGGATTTGGTTATGAAAGTAATTTTCATGGCAATTTATCGTTTAGCATTCCCATGTCTAACTTTAAATTAAAATCTGAAAGTTATCCTTTTTACCCTAATCATGACCCTAAAGATAGATACTGATTATGTTTTCCATATTGGGTGTAAATTTAGCCGACCAAGGTTTTTATATTAATCTAGATTCCTCTACTGATCGTAAAGATTTTATAGATCAGCAGATTCAAGATTACGAAATTAAAAACCTCAAAAGAATTCCTGGTGTTATTGATGAATGGAGGCATAGTACAGCGACACAAGCTCAAATTAATGCATTCAAAGAGGCTAGTAAAAATGAATTTGAAATTATTTTCGTCGGAGAAGATGATTTTGACATTAGGGGCACTGAAGTTAGAGTTCCTTATAGTAAAAAAACAGAAAAATTAAAAGACCTTTTACAGAAAATATCCTTAGAGCTTCAAAATGTTGAATGGGATGTAGTTTTATTTGGTTGCACACCTAGATCTCATGCAAGCTTTGTATCTGATCATTTAGCGAGAATTGATAAAAGTACAGGAGCTTGGGCTTATCTAATTAAAAGAAAAGCTTATGAATTTATTATTCATAATTCCAATTATAAAAAAGACATGATAGCTATAGATGATTGGTTACCCCTCTTAAATACGAAAGGCTTTACTACACTACTTACTTCTCCTATTTTAATTCATCACGCTAATAATAAATTTGAGTCCACACTTCAACCTTGTGGCATCTGCGCTTACGATGCGATGATCGACGGTTCTTATGATCGTTATGTAAACTATCAACACAAAAGTGAATCGCATGATTTAAATGAAATTCAAAACAATATTACAGTTGTTATCGCAGGTCATATTGTCGATGATTTTTTATTTTATGTAAAATATTTACTACATAGCTTACCTCCCCAACTACATAAATGTAAATTTATTTTGCACTATGATACTCCCAAAAATTACAAATTTGATCATGCAATGCATGCCTTCTTAAGAGATCATCCATCCAATTTAAATGTGGAACTATCAAGTAGTTTTGGTGGACTTATATCTAGTTTTCATACAGTAGTTGAAAAAGTTAAAACTCCATATATGTTGTTTCTTGAGCATGATTGGGTTTTTCTCAAAAAGAATAATATAAATTTCACAAAATTATGTGACGGTTTTAAAAATAATAATTTCGTTAATGCTGTATGGTTTAATAAAGATGATAATGCGATGAGGGGGTTTGAAATATGTGAAGATATTGAGGGAAAAACCACACCATTTCAAAAAGAAGATAGAGTAACTGAATGCGACTTAATTACTACATGTAGATGGTCCAATAACCCAGTTTTATTTCGTTTAAATAAACTTAAACATTGGTTAGAAATTTCTAAAAATGATGGAATCGGAATTATTCATCAAGGTTCTCACAACATTGAAGAAACATTAATACCCCTATATCGTAAACATATCTCTGAAAACAAATGGGAAGATGTTAGAGATGAATGGGGTACATATCTTTATGGTAATTTAAATGACGATGCATATGTTGGACACCTCGATGGAACCAAAAGGTATCAAGGCATAGCTAAATCTCAACCTGAAATTAATGGTGAAGAATACATAAAAAACAACCCAATCTAATAATTGTTAATGAACATAAATCTCTATACAGGTTTTTCTTATAAAGAAACCTATGTCCCAAAAGACGATGCTCAAGAAAAGCTATTGCAACAAAGGTTATCAGAAATTAATTTCTGCATAGAAAAAAATAAAAGCTTAAAATTAATTAACAATATTACCATACTGGATGAACAGCCAACCTATCAACAATTAATTGACTTATTCGAACCCTCTAGTCTCAATATTATACATAGTCCTGATAATTTTTTTGAAGATGAAGATTTACAAAAAATAATTGATATTTACGAAAATTATCCCGAAGATAAAACTAAATTAGTTCTAGCCATTACTCGCCATGAGTATGTTTCGGAAAAAAACATTATATTTCGCCCCATGAAGGACTCTCAAGATGCTCATGTATTTTTTGGCAGGCATGAAATCAAATTGCATGAGAGCAGAATGTCCACACAAATCATAAGGATGGGTTATCGGGGTTGCGATAACCGACTTGCTCAAGAATTAATTCATGCCAGAGGTTACAAACTATACAATCCTTGTCATGACATTAATGTTTTTCATTTCCATAATTCCGACGTTAGGCCCAGCCTTAAAACAGTTCGAAATAATTTTAATTCTTTAGATTTTATTCCAGTCCAGCTCATACATGGACCCTATGAATTTGTTCAGCCCTGCCGAATACAAGATATACCCTCAATCAAAAAATAATTAATTATAATTTAGACGCTTTCAAACCGCATATATGAGCAATATTATAGACAAAATATTAAATTTTCACAATATACAAATTGATGCTTCCATTATTAATGGAGATCAAATTAAGTGTTTAATAACGAACTTAGTTAAAGTTATAGACTCAAAAGTTCAAGGGGATGTGGTTGAGTTTGGCTGTTATGTTGGCGAGTCTTCTAAATACTTACGAAAAACTCTTGACGAACTAAATAGTTCCAAAAATTTATATGTTTATGATTCGTTTGAGGGATTGCCAGCCTTATCTAAATTTGAAGAAAATACTGGCTGGACAGCAGGTGGACTAAAAACCAGTCAAGAAATATTGTTAGCTAATTTCAATCAAAATAATTTAACTCCACCAATTATTCATAAGGGTTGGTTTAAAGATGTCCCCGAAGACAAAATTCCAGAAAAGATTAGCTTTGCTTTCCTTGATGGTGATTTTTATGATTCCATTTATGATAGTTTACATAAAGTTATCGATAGAGTTGAAGAGGGTGGATGTATTTGTTTTCATGATTTTGACAGACCAGATCTTCCAGGGGTCCGTGTAGCGGCAGAAAAAGTCTTACTAGAGAAAGGTTTAAGTACAGATATTTCTGTTCCCTGTGAACAAGTTGGTGTTTATTTTAAAAAAACACAGCAAGATACACTTGAAGTGCTTGAAGAAAAAATAGAAAAAGAACCTATCTCTTCCAAAGAAAGCCAAACCACTATCGTAACAGGCATTTGGGATTTATCTAGGGACAAAGCTGGAGATGGTTTCCAGCGATCATTCGATCACTATATTGATAACTTTAATAAGTTACTGGAATGCGACAACCCAATGGTTATTTTTATTGAAAAACAATATGAAAATATAGTTTGGGCAAAACGAAAAAAAGATAATACCTTCGTGATTAATAAAGAAATTTCTGATTTCCGCTCAGAAGGTTTTCCCTTTTACCAGGAAGTACAATCGATTAGATCCAACGAATCTTGGTTATCTCAAGTAGGCTGGCTACCTAATAGTACTCAAGCCAGCATGGAATTATACAATCCGATGGTTATGTCTAAAATGTTTATGTTGCATGATGCTAAAATTTTTAATCCCTTTGACACTGATTATTTTATTTGGATTGATGGTGGTATCTGTAACACTATTCACTCAGGTTATTTTACTCATGACAAAGTCATTAATAAAATACATGATTATATAGATAAATTTTTATTTGTATCCTTCCCTTATATAGATGGCCCAGAAATTCACGGCTTTAGCAGGGAGGGTATGGCAAAATATTGCGGTGAAGATCCTCAGTATGTTTGCAGGGCCGGAATTTTTGGGGGTCATAAAGATTATATTTCTGAAGCGAACAGCCTATACTACCATCTCTTAAGTGAAACTCTTTCTTCTGGCTACATGGGTACCGAAGAAAGTTTATTTACAATTATGGCTTATCAAAAGCCAGAAGTTTACTCTAGATTTGAATTAGAAAACGAACAAAATGGCTTGCTAACACATTTCTTTGAGCACATTAAAAACTTTACAACTCAATCATTAAATAAAAACACTGGTAAACCAAAAAATACAATCCAACCAAAATTTACCAATAATAAATCTTTAACAAATAACGCTTTATATATTTTAACATACAATTCACCAGAGCAACTATCAACATTAATTAAATCTTTTAAACAGGTTCCCAATTTTTTAGATTCTTTTAGTGAAAAATATATAATTGATAATTCGTTAAAACAATCTGTGTTTGCAGATAATTTACAAATAGCTCTCGATAATAGTTTTTCTCTAATCAAAAAAGATAACATTGGAATTTGTGGTGGTAGACAATTTGTTGCTGAACATTTTGATACCACTCAGTGTGAATATATGTTATTTTTTGAAGACGACATGTTTTTAAACCCACCCAGTGAACAAGGTTTATGCAGAAATGGATTCAGAAAATATGTAGAAAATATTGTTCTTAAATCTAGAAGTATCATGAAAAAGAATCAATTAGATTTCCTTAAATGGACTTTTAGTGAATTCTTTGGTGATAATAAAACTCAGTGGTCTTGGTACAATGTACCTCAAGCGTTTAGAGAGTCTCATTGGCCTGATTACCATAAGTTGCCTCAGTTTGGTTTAGACCCTAATGCTCCTTTGGTTGAATATAAATCTATTAACGTAGAAGAAGACTTAGCTTATGCATTAGGTGAATGTTATTATTGTAATTGGCCTGTAATGGTTAGCAAAAGTGGCAGCAAAAAAATGTTCTTAGATACAACCTGGGCTCACCCTTACGAACAAACTTGGATGTCTCACATTTTTCAAGAAACTGTAAATGGTAATATTAAATCTGGGATTTTATTAGCTTCCCCTATCACTCATGATAGATTTATTCACTACCCCCAAGAAGAGAGAATTGAAAGTTGAAATTTAAAACCCTAACTGGATCGACCCGTAAAATCCTAGGGATTCAAAAATATAAAATACAATGGGAAAATCCTAGCAAAAGTAAATTCCAAAAATCAGTTAAAGATTTCTTACAAGAATATTGGAGCAAGCATGTTGTCTTTGAAGAGTTTCCCATAGCTGGTACTCGAATGACGTTTGATTTTTTTAATGCTAATGAAAAAATAGCTATAGAAGTGCAGGGGGGTCAGCACACAAAATATGTGCCCTTTTTTCACGGAAACTATCAAAACAATTACTTAATGCAGTTAAAAAGAGACCATCAAAAGCATGATTTTTGTGAACTAAATGAAATCAAGTTGGTTGAAATCTATGAAAAAGATAAACTCTCTAAAGATTTCTTTAAAAAATTAGATATTATACTTTAGTATGTGTAATATATAACATATATGGAAAGTTTTAATCCAGATGAATTTCAATCGTTTAGTTTTCCTCCTAGCCTAATTCAGAAAATTTACGAGTTAAGTGGGGGCACTGATGACCACTCAAAAGGTTTTTTAATGGCGTATACCGATCAAAACGGCAATCCTATGGTCATTTGTAAGGCTGGTAGTCCTATAGTTGAAATGGGCATAAGGAAAGCTTTAGAGAAATATCTAATCGATATTGAAAATGTAGATAGTCCTTTTGATATTGGTGGAGATATAGAATAAAACTTGACATTTATTCACATATAATATATACTTCTTCAATATGGCAATGTATTCCTTTGAAGAAGAACAGCAGTTTCTTGCTACATTAATCAATCACCCAGACTCCTTTCTGGAAATATCTTCCTTTATTAATGAAGAAGATTTCTATAGTGAAAACTCACAAGTTAATAAAACTATTTTTTCAATTTTAAAAAGATCAATTGAATCCGGCAATGAAATTGATTATGTTATGCTTACAGAGCGAGTTTTATCTCTTAATTTATCTTTTGAAGATGATGTAAACATAGGGGATTATATTCAAGCTCTTTCATTAAGGCTTACTAAACCTAATACTATAGTTGGCTTAGCCAGAGACCTTAAAAAATATTCTGCACGTAGACACATTACAAAATGTTCTAACAAAATTTCTAACTTAATGCAAAAAGCTTCTTCTGATGATTCTTTTTCTAAATTAATTAGTGATGCAGACAAAATATATAACGACACAATATCCCTATACGACAATGGATCAAATGTTCCAGAAGATTTGTTTATTGATATGGAGGCTACTGTAGAAGATAGAGGCAATCAACCCATTGAAGAGTTTGGTTTAGTTGGTCCCCACAAAAGGATACATGAACTATATGGTTCTTTATTGCGTCCAGGAAATATTACAACTATTACAGCTAGGTCTGGAGTTGGAAAAACTCAATTCTGTTTAGATTTTTGCCTAAAAACTTCTGAACTTAATAATTTCACTCCTATACTTCACTTTGATAATGGTGAAATGAGTAAGGAAGAACTAAGGATGAGGTTGTGTGCTTCTATGTCTGGTGTACCACTACATCTTATTGAAACTGGAAAATGGAGAAGAGCTGGTCAAGAAGTTGTCAACAAAGTTAGATCAGTTTGGCCTAAAATTAAAAATTATAATTTACATTATTACAATGTTTCGGGTATGAACGTAGACCAAATGGTTAACCTAATTAAAAGGTTTTATTATAGTAAAGTTGGTCGAGGCAATAAAATGATATTTAATTTTGATTACATTAAAACCACATCAGAGAACTTAAATAACAAAACTGAATGGCAAGTAGTTGGCGAGATGGTTGACAAATTCAAAAAGTTAGTTCAAAGAGATATTTTATTTGACGGGGAACCCATGGTCGCCATGATGACCAGTGTTCAAAGTAATCGTTCTGGCATTACTAATAACAGGAGAGCTGATAGTATAGTTGAAGATGAAAGTGTGGTATCTTTATCGGATAGAATAACTCAATTCAGCTCCCATCTTTTTAGCTTGAGGCAAAAGTCTCAGGAGGAAATGGCCGACAGTCCTAATTTTGGCACCCATAAACTTATGTGCTTTAAACATAGGCATTTAGGTTCAGATTATATGAGAGCAATACAACCTGTGCGCCTTGCAGATGAGGTAACTCTTGTAAGAAATTCTATTTATTTAGATTTTAATAACTTTAATATAACTGAAGTTGGGGATGCTGTAGATCTTGTTCGCACTCAAAGTTTAGATGTAGATGTTGAGCAAAACGGAAACTCAGATATTCCGAATATATGATAAATTCAGATCAAATTAAAGATATCCTAGAAGAGCTTGGATACAAACTTAATGACAAAGGTTCCTATTGGCAAACTTCAGCTCTTTATAGAAACGGAGATAACAAAACAGCCTTACAGATTTACAAGGATAGTGGAGCCTGGAAAGATTATGTTCAAAATACTCCCTTTATGCCATTTAAGCAGTTATTAGTTTTAACATTAAACACTAATGATCCTAAGGAGCTAGAGAAATATTTAAATAAAGAAGAAACATTTTTCTTAAGCCAAAAAGCAAAAAATAGTATAGAAAAACTAGAGTGTGAAGAAATTTACCCTCATTCTATTCTAGATAAGCTGTTACCACACTACTCTTTTTACAACAAAAAGGGTATATCTAACGAAACTTTAATTAAATTAAAGTCTGGTCTAGCAACCAGAGCTCAAATGTATCAAAGGTATGTTTTTCCTATATATAACGAGCATAGTCAAATCCATGGGTTTTCTGGTCGAGACTTATCAGGCAAACCAGATAAACCTAAATGGAAGCACATGGGTAAAAAGAAGTCTTGGGTTTACCCAGCTTATGTCCCAACTGAAACTGGAATATTATTTGATGATATAAACACTGACTATGTTATATTGGTTGAAAGTATAGGTGATTGTTTAAATCTACTTGAGCACGGACATAAAAATGTTTTAGTGTCTTTTGGTTTAGATTTATCTTCCAAATTAATCTGTTCTTTAATTAAGTTTAATTTTAAACAAGTTATTTTATCATTTAATAACGACAAAGATAAAGACGATAACAGGGGAATGAATGCATGCATTAAAAATTATCTAAAGTTGTTAAATTATTTTGATGTTAATAAAATTAAAATTTGCTTGCCGCTCAAGAATGATTTTGGAGACATGAATTCAGAAGATTTTGATTTATGGGCAAATAAGTTAGACAAAATTCGATCAACAAATCAATCATCCAAAGTTTTAGAATTGGCTAAAAAATTACAATCCAACAAGTCTTTACCTAAAACTTTATTAAAAAACATTAAACTTTTACATGAGTAAACACGAATCAGCTTTATCTGCGAGTAGAATTAAAACTCTACAACAATGCTCATGGAAGTATTGGTGCAATTACAAATTAAAATTACCCGACAAATCAAATGATGGTGCCAGTAGAGGATGGATATGTCACTTAATTTTCGAATTGCTTGGTGAAGCTAAGCACAAACATCATTATGAAAAAATTATTAAAACTGGATCTATTTTTAATTCTCCACCAATCAAAAGATTAGTTTTATATCATGCAAGAAAGCTAAATGTAGAAGATCCAGAAAACTTACAGCTCATTGACGATATGACTGTCAATGGGTTACATTATGATTTTTTTGGCGATGACCAATATAAGCCGACTGAAGCTATTTCGGAAAAAGATTTTGACATTGAAGTTGAGACCGAAGAATTTTCTTATCGTATTAAAGGTTTTATAGATAAATTATTTTTATACAAAGATACATCTTATGCATTAATTCGCGACTTCAAAAGTAGTAAGCAAGTTTTTAAAGGTAAAGAAGTAAGCGACAACCTTCAAGATTTAATGTACTCTCTTGCAGTCAAACATCTTTACCCAAACTACAAAAAACGAGAAAGTGAATTTTTATTTTTAAAATTTGATTTAACTAAAGATATGTTTAATAATTTTGGAAATGGGGTTTTGAGAATGAGTCCTATTTCTGATGGTGAGCTTTATGGATTTCAATATGAATTAACCGAAATTCAAAATGTTATTGATAATTTTAATGAAGAAACTGCACATTCTCATTTTGCTGCCGAACAACCCTATCCGTCTGATGGCACTTTTGGGGGCCCTTTAGCTTGTGGCAAAGATGGATTTAAAATGAGCAGAGGGGAGCCAGTCCTAGATAAATATGGTGACCCAATACCTGCCTTCATTTGTTCTTTTCGTAAGCCTTTTGACTACTACGCTTTACTGGACAGCAATGGGAAAGTTTTAAAAACTTGCTTCACTGAAGATGTAGGTGACCTAGAATCTTTATTAAAGGAAGGTCAAACCATTTCCAAAATGCATTACGAAGGTTGTCCTTATTGGAAGCCCTCAGACTACAATGATTTATTTGATTAAGGAAAAAAATTTTACGACGAATTTTCGTTCATAGTGGACTATATACGCATATATAATATATATAATATATATGTAACGCGTGTAAGATATATATATGATATTCCCATTTTTAATTCTTTTTTCTGCTCTTTCCCTAGCTACAGTAGCCGCATATTTTAGCATTATAGGCTTAACCACCATATTCCCTGGCGTATTTTGGTCTATCTGCGTTATGGGTATTG
>Ga0075475_10001024_pt1 | contig 13598 bp, 13 predicted proteins | sample DEB08_DNA_10_FD_76342 | JGI IMG/M metagenome (GOLD analysis project Ga0075475, IMG submission 76342) | Aqueous microbial communities from the Delaware River and Bay under freshwater to marine salinity gradient to study organic matter... | ecosystem: Environmental > Aquatic > Marine > Coastal ... | reverse complement strand
TAGATGCTTGTAAACGGGGTAATGTGTATTGTAATGCTATTTGAAGCATCTTTAACTTTTGAGTATTATTTAGTTCTTCTATTTGGATTCACTAAAACTTTGAGATGGAATTAGTAGATTTGAGTAAATGGAAAAAGTAAAATATTTTGGGTTTTCAATTACTTGCTTTGCTATACTCTTTAAGTTGATGTCTTGGCAATATGCTGACAAACTATTGATTGCAGGGTTAGGGTCATTAGGTGTTTATTACCTAATCAAGTTGTTTAAAAAATAACTTTGCGATGGAATTAGTAGATTTGAGTAAATGAAAAAACTTCTTTTAATAATATTATTATTTTGTTTTTGTAGTTGCGCTGTTGATGATTGTGTAGTAATTACCCGAAAGGAAAAAACAGGGATTAATTTTTTATTCTTTTTTGACGACGGTATCGATAGGAATAATCGTGCTACGGTTAATGAATATGGTATAATTGCTACAGGTGCGGTTACAGAAGAAGTTTTTAATCAATATGAAGTTGGGGATACATACTGTAGAGATTAAGGAACCAACTCCTTACCTCTTCTGTGTATAGCTTTTTAGATGTCATCTATCCTTTATTCTTTTAGTACTAAATAACATACATCAAATCATCGGCATATCCTCTTCATTAGGTTCAGAAAAACACGGAGTAGAGATGCTTTTTATTTTTTTATATTAAATTTTTGCGATTTAACTACAAGATAAAAGATTGCAACCGTAATATATAAAGACCAAAATATTATTGCTTTTTCATCATCAAATATAAAGTAACAGATTTGAAAAATAAATAATGAGTAAATTGATTGCTGTTTAAAAAATGATTTAAAAAAGACAAGGTAATTTTCTATATCAAACTTTTTTCTTTCATCATTTGACATTGTATTGTAACCTGACAATAGGTATTTTGAATTTTCCTCGTTTATAAAACATCCAATTAAATAATATAAAATGGAAACAAAAATTACAGGGACATAAATTGACATAATCAAATTTAATTAAATACGGTAAGATTATTCCTTAAACTATTCATTTAAATCTTCGGCATATCCTCTTCATTAAGTTCAGGGAGTTTTTTACATATCAAAATTAAATTATCAAATCCTGCTCTTTTGTCTAAAGGTGTTTTTGATATTTAAAATACAGAACCTGCACCTGTAAATTCTTTAATCAAACCACTATTGTTTTGCACGAACGTCTCTTCGTATTGCTTACGTTCTTCAAATGGGAATTTATCGTATCCCTTCATTTAATGTTTTGATAACGTTGCATATCTAGAAAAAATGTACTTTTAAAATGCAATTATAAAATTGTTTCATAAACCAATTTGTTTTAAAGCCGCTGATTTTTATTGGCGGTTTTTTTGTGTAACATTAGTTGCATTGGCTTAAACATTAAAGCATTATATTTGTATTATCAATTCATTACGAATTGGTTTATGATTAATATGCCTTTGGGACTATCTCCTGAAGGCTTTTTTTATTTTATTTAATCGTAAAAATTGATTGATGATTAATCAATATCACTTGTTGTTTTTGAAATTACTTTTGGACATCATCATATGTTTCGGTAAGTACACCATTGTCAGAGGTATAGATTTTAAAGGTGAAGGTGCTGTATAAGTTTAAATCGGTTACATCACAGCTGTTCTCTTTGGAGGAGCCACCCACTTCCTTCTTCTTTATTTTCCATTTCCCTGCTCCTAAAAAAGTGTCCTGTTCCAAATCAACCAACGGCTCTTTGTCGGATCAGCTTAGAAAAGTGTCAAAAAAAGAACGGTAGCTAAAGCCCTTTGGAACATCGCCAGTAAAATTTTTCTTGTTTTAAAATAAAGTTTCTCTATCAAATTTACTAAAAAATCGACAAGGGCAAACACCAATATTTTCACCAGAGAGTCAAATTTTTATTCACAAGAGTGTTCCTCTGTCAGCCCAAAAGTCTTTAAACAATACTCCCTATATTTACAAAAAAATTTACCTTGAAAAAAAAGAAACCGGATCATGTTGTCTGGGATGAAACCCACGACCGCTATTTCGCAAAAATACTCCCTTATGCAAGTTCCCTCAGTGGCCCTATTATCGAGGTGCCAAACGTAGATGCATTCAAAAAGAAAGGAGTGGACAAGGTTTCTAAACAGTTTCAAGCTGAGCTTACCGACTTGCAGCAGCAAATAAAAGCGTTTGTTTCTTTAGCTGCAGATACACAGCTGGTATACAATGCGCAGTTTAAATTTGAGCCTATCGTTGGCGAAACCTACCATCTTTACCAGGGAAAAGAGTCTGCTTTTCTTTCGCTTATTGACCCTGCTGAATGGGACAAAAAGCACTTAGGTAGCTTTCGTTTGAATAGTGATTATAAATGGGAGCGTCTTTAAGCCCTTTTTTCTACGTACTTTTGTTTTATGGACAAACAGGAAACTCCTCGTCAAAAGAAAATAAATACCGTATTACAGCAAGAAATTGCAGTACTACTTCAAAAAGCCATTCGGAAAGGAAATGTGTCCAACCTCATGGTTTCAGTCACCAAAGTACAAGTCACCTCAGATCTTACTTTGGCAAAGGTCTACCTGAGTATTTTTCCAAATGATAAGGCACTCACCCTCTTTGAGGGCCTAAAAGAAAACGGATATCAGCTACGACACGACCTCTCTCAAATCATGAAAAATCAATTGAGGCGCATTCCAGAGCTTTCGTTTTATTTAGACGACTCTTTAGACTATATCGAAAAGATAGAGCAAGAAATTAAAGCAGGGGGCAATCCCATAAAAAATCCCTCCAGTCTCGAGACCAGACAGAAAAAGTAACACCTCTTTATCATGTTCTTTTCCTTAAAAATTGCTTGGCGTTACTTTTTTTCAAAAAGCAAACAAACGGTCATTAATCGGATTAACGGCTTTGCCTTTTTTATGGTCGTCGTTGCTACCGCTGCGCTTTTTATTGTACTCAGTGCTTTTGCTGGTCTCAAAGACTTTGGATTATCCTTTACAAACACATTTGATCCAGACTTCAAGTTAGTGCCTGAACAGGGCACCTATTTTACCGTCTCTGATGACGTTTTGTCTAAAATCAACTCTTTACCCCAAGTGATTGCCTCAGCTCCAGAAATTGAAGAAAAGGTGTTTTTATCCTATAAAGAAAAAAACCAAGTGGCTTACCTAAAAGCGGTGCGCCCAGATTATACTACTGTCGTTCCTGCAGACCGTCTTATTGCTTTAGGAGAGTGGCTTTCCTTTGAAGGCCCTGATGTAGTAGTTGGGTTTGGCATTGCCGGAAGCATGACTCTGGGTATATATGATTACAGCAGCTTTTTAAACATAACTGTTCCTAAAAAAAGACAGAACACACTCTTGAATCAAGACCCCTTTACGTCCTCTCCAAGTGTCGTTTCTGGCCTGTTTCAAATCAGTGAGGATTTAGACAAAAAGTACCTCTTTTCTAGTGCTGCGTTTGGTCAAGAGCTCCTGAGCTTAGAAAAAAACCAATACTCTTCTGTTGTCATTAAATCTTCTGAGGGAATAATTAAAGAAACCCTTTTAAAAGAGATCGCTCCTTTTTTTGAGGTCCCTGTTCGTTTGGTTTCTAGAGAAGAACAGCATGCGGCTCTTTACCGAATGCTGAACGTGGAGCAACTTGCGCTTTACTTTATTTTTTCACTCGTTATGGTCATTGCTTTATTCAATGTGGTAGGAGCATTAATTATGATGATTTTGGACAAAAGAGAACAGCTTAAAATTATGTTGGCGCTAGGTGCAGACTCAAAAAGTATTCATCGTATCTTTTTCGTTCTAGGGCTACTCATTTGTGGAATAGGAGGTGCTGTAGGGCTTCTTTTTGGTGGTCTACTCGTGTATTTACAAAGCAAACATCCTTTTATTTTTGTACCTGGAACACGGTTGTCCTACCCTGTCCTTTTTGAATGGGAAAACCTTTTAATTGTTTTGATTACTTTGATGTTTTTAGGTTCCTTAAGTACTGCTTGGGCTACTCGGGGATTGTCCAAAAAAGTGTTTTTTTACACCAGTTCTTCTCCGGCATACGCTTCCAAAACTTCATCAAACACCTGAAAGACCTCCTCTGATCGGTTTGAAGTAACCATTCGTGTTCGGTAGGGTTTAAAGTTATCTAGCCCTTTGAAGTAATTGGTATAGTGTCTTCTTGTTTCTAAAACACCTAGGACTTCGCCTTTCCAGTCCACTGCCATTTCTAAATGTCTCCGCGCTACAGAAACTCGATCCGCTACAGAAGGCTCTGAAAGGTAGGTGCCCGTTTTCATAAAATACTTCACTTGGTTAAAAAACCAAGGATTTCCTATACTTGCCCTTCCAATCATCGCACCGTCCAATCCGTATTGATCTTTCATCTCCACTGCGCGTTCTGGTGTGTTGACGTCTCCATTTCCAAAAATAGGAATGTGCATTCTGGGGTTGTTTTTTACCTCGGCTATGGGTCGCCAGTCTGCTTCCCCTTTATACATTTGAGCACGAGTTCTACCGTGTATGGATAAGGCAGCGCAACCAACATCCTGTAGGCGTTCCGCAACCTCAACAATTTTTATAGACTCGTGGTCCCAGCCCAAGCGAGTTTTAACCGTTATAGGGAGTTGGGTTCGCTTTACCATCGCTTCGGTTAGTTTCACCATCAAGGGGATGTCTTTGAGAATTCCTGCTCCCGCACCTTTGCAGACAACTTTTTTGACTGGGCAGCCAAAATTAATATCTATGATGTCGGGTTGGGTAGCCTCCACAATTTCAACTGCACGCATCATCGAGTCCAAATTGGCACCAAAAATTTGAATCCCTACTGGACGCTCTTTTTCGTAAATGTCCAACTTCTGAACACTTTTAGCCGCATCGCGTATCAAACCCTCACTAGAGATGAATTCTGTATAGACCACATCTGCACCGCCTTCCTTACATAAAGCCCTAAAAGGAGGATCACTGACGTCTTCCATGGGGGCCAAAAGCAAGGGAAATTCTCCTAACTCTATCGAGCCAATCTTAACCACTTCTGTTTCTTTTCGACAAAAATAAGGAAAAGTATGGGGTTCGCCTTTTTTACCTCTGTATCAAAGCGATAAAAGAATGAAAACAAAAGTTGATAAGAATCCCTAATGCAGTGTTACTATGCCCTATATTTGCAAAGCTATGACAGATGGAGTTGTATGAAAAACATCAGAAATTTTTGCATTATTGCCCATATAGATCACGGTAAAAGTACCCTTGCTGATCGCTTGCTTGATTTTACAGGTACTGTAAGTGAGCGCGAAAAACAAGACCAGCTCTTAGACAATATGGACTTGGAACGTGAACGGGGAATTACGATCAAATCTCACGCTATACAGATGGAGTATACCCATGAAGGGGAGACTTACATACTCAACCTTATAGACACCCCGGGACATGTGGATTTTTCTTATGAGGTTTCTCGTTCTATAGCTGCCTGTGAGGGGGCGTTGCTCATCGTGGATGCCGCACAAAGCATTCAAGCACAGACAATTTCCAACCTCTATCTCGCACTGGAAAACGACTTGGAAATCATTCCCGTTTTAAATAAAATAGACCTCCCTTCTGCCAACCCAGAAGAGGTTACAGATGATATTGTAGACCTTCTGGGCTGTGCTCCAGAAGACGTAATCCCCGCCTCTGCCAAAACAGGTATGGGGATTCAAGAAATTTTAACAGCAATTATTCAGCGCGTACCCTCTCCCAAAGGGAATCCAGAGGCACCACTTCAAGCGTTGATTTTCGATTCTGTCTATAATCCATTTCGTGGGGTTGAAACCTATTTTAGAGTAATAAACGGATCCATTAAGAAAGGTCAGAAAATACAGTTTATCGCTACACAAAAAACCTATTATGCCGACGAAATAGGTACACTCAAACTCAATCAAGAATCTAAAAAAGAAATTTCTGCTGGTGATGTTGGGTATTTGATAACAGGCATCAAGGAAGCTAAAGAGGTTAAGGTGGGTGACACCATTACGAACCCTGAAAATCCAACACGGGAAGCAATAGATGGTTTTGAAGAGGTAAAACCAATGGTTTTTGCGGGCATCTACCCTGTAGATACTGAAGAGTACGAAGAGCTGCGTTCTTCAATGGAAAAGCTTCAGCTCAACGATGCCTCCTTGGTCTTTTTCCCAGAAAGTTCAGCAGCGCTCGGTTTTGGTTTTCGTTGTGGTTTCCTGGGTATGCTCCACTTAGAAATTATCCAAGAACGCCTGGAACGAGAATTTAATATGACAGTCATCACAACTGTTCCCAACGTGTCATATCAGGCTTTTACTAAAAAGAACCCCGATGAAGTCCTATGGGTCAACAACCCATCTGACCTGCCAGATCCCTCAGGATTGGATCGTGTGGAAGAGCCTTACATCAAAGCATCAATAATTACCAAAGCGGAGTTTGTAGGAAACGTCATGTCTTTGTGCATTGAAAAACGGGGGCAAATAACCAACCAAACGTATCTTACTCCAGAGCGGGTAGAGCTTTCTTTTGACATGCCTTTGGCGGAAATTGTGTTTGATTTTTACGACCGCTTAAAGACCGTTTCAAAAGGCTATGCTTCTTTCGATTATAGTCCCCTGGGTATGCGTCCTTCTAAATTAGTGAAAGTGGACATCTTATTGAATGCCAATCAGGTTGATGCCCTTTCTGCGCTTGTACATGCAGATAATGCGTACACTATAGGGAAAAAAATGTGTGAAAAATTGCGCGAACTCATCCCCCGCCAACAATTTGATATTCCCATCCAGGCGGCAATAGGAGCTAAAATTATCTCCAGAGAAACCATTAAAGCTCTTCGAAAGGACGTCACTGCAAAATGCTATGGTGGTGACATTACCAGAAAGCGTAAGCTTCTCGAAAAGCAGAAAAAAGGGAAAAAGAAAATGAGACAAGTCGGAAATGTAGAAATTCCACAACAGGCTTTTATGGCTGTACTTAAGCTTAACGACTGATTTTCTCTCTCATTTATTCGTTCTTTTATGGGCTTTTGACAAACAAATTTAGTGTTATCAAAAATCACGGTTCTTTTGAGCTGTCACGAATAGTGAGAACACTAGGTAAAATTTAGTATTTTTAGTTATACTTAATAGCAACAAACGAAAGAAGAGAGCCTAGATGTCCGAAAAAAGGAGTTTAAATTTAATTGATAACTGGAAAAGTGATCTAATTGCGGCGGTAAGTGTTTCGCTTATTGCCCTTCCTCTTTCTTTAGGAATTGCTTTAGCAGCTGGTGCTCCTGCCATGTCTGGGATAATCTCTGCTTTCGTCGGTGGAGTGGTGACAACCTTTTTCCGGGGCGGACATGTTTCAATCAATGGGCCTGCAAAAGGGGTAATTGCTGTCATACTGCTTGGTATTACCCTCATGGATGATGGTTCTGGGCAAGCTTTTAATTATGTGTTGGCGGCTATTGTAGTTTCTGGATTGATACAAGCGGTTTTGGGCCTATTTAAACTAGGACGGTTTGCAGAAATATTTCACTCTTCTGTCATTACTGGAATTTTAGCAGCAATCGGTATCGTGATTTGTGCCAAACAAATTCATGTTGCATTAGGCACAAGTTCCGATAGCCCAAACATTGTACAAAACCTTTCAGACGCAATAACATTACTACCACAAGCAAACCCATTTGTTGTTTTGATTTCTTTGTCTGGTTTCATTTTGTTGCTGGTCCAATCTAAAATAAACAATAGGTTTTTTAATATTTTACCGATTCCTATGTGGGTGTTAGCCCTCTCTATTCCTTTTGCTTATCTATTTGATTTTTTTAATGAGCATACCCTTTCATTCTTTGGAAAAAATTATACTGTTGGGCCTGATCTTTTGTTACAAATCCCTGATAATATAATAGATTCCATCGTGTTTCCTAATTTTGGTATGGTTAGAACGATAGAATTCTGGACCACTGTTTTTTCTCTTTTAATAATTACGAGTATTGAGTCTTTGGCTATTGCAAAAGCTGTCGATAAACTTGATCCATTTAAAAGAAAAACGGATTTAAACAAAGAGCTAACAGGTATCGGTTTGAGTACAGCAGTAGCAGGATTAATTGGTGGGCTGCCAATTATTGCTGTTATAATAAGAAGTACAATAAACATCCAGAATGGAGCAAAAACAAAATGGAGTAATCTTTACCAAGGAATCTTATTGATCTTTTTTATTGTTGTGCTAGGCCCCTTAATGCGACAAGTTCCTTTGTGTGCTTTTGCTATACTTCTGGTGTATACTGGTTTTAAGCTGGCTTCTCCAAGCGTTTTCAAACAGGTGTATTCTAAAGGAACGGAACAGCTTGTCTTTTTTCTCGCAACCATGATTATTACTGTTTATACAAACCTTCTTGTTGGTTTATTTGGCGGGTTGGTTTTGGTTTTAATTAGTCATCTTTTATTGGCGAGAGTGCCTTTTCGTCAATTTTTTAAAATGGTATTTAACTCGGGTTCAGATTTGATTTCAAATCAAGACGGCTCCTATCAATTAAAAATTAAAGGTGTTGCAAACTTTTTAGGAATATTAAAAATCAACAAACTCGTAACAAAAATTCCTCCTAGTAAGAATGTAATTATCGAAATGTCCGAAACGCGTTTGGTAGGGATTACTTTTATGGATTATATCGTCGACTTTTTGAGGGCTCAAAAAAGTTCGGGTGGTCAGGTTTCAATCGTTGGGCTAGACTCTCATGTTTCCTTTTGTAATCACAACAGGGCTTTAAAAATAGCCCTTAATAACACTCCAAAAAAACTATCTCCCAGACAGCTTCGCCTTCAGAACATAGCAAACACAGAGGGTTACAAATATAATTACTCTGTAGATTGGGACACCACGTATCTTAAAAAGTTCCATTTTTTTGAAATACGGCCTATTGAACGTAAGTCAAATTGTCTTGAAGGAGTTTTTAATGATTTTAATGTCTCATGGGAAATAGCAGATGTAACATTCAATGACGGCGCTGCATTTTCGGCAGAGACTTTTTACACCACAGTAATGGCCTTAAAAATTAACAAAAAGATGCCTATTTTCTCCATGGAAAAAGAAGGGCTTTTTGAGAAAATTTTTGACAAGGTAATTGCTTTTGCAGGCCACAAAGATATAGACTTTGAAATGTATCCTAATTTTTCAAGTAAGTTTCTTATCACTGGCCGTGATGAATCTGAAATTCGCGCTTTCTTTACTGATGAGATCATTTCTTTCTTTGAAAACAGGCAAATTTACCATATTGAAAGTAACGGAAACGGACTCATAATTTTTAACAAAATAAAATTAGCAAGAACAGATGAAACCATGGCGTTAATTAAATACAGTCAAGAATTGACAAAACTCTTGTTGAAATAGAATGAAGTTACACGTCGTTGAAGCAGGAAATTTTAAGTTGGACGGAGGCGCTATGTTTGGGGTTGTTCCCAAAGTATTGTGGGAGCGAACTAATCCAGCGGACGAAAACAATCAAATCGAAATGGCTTGTCGTTGCCTGCTTGTAGAACATGACAGCCGTTTGATTTTGATTGACACAGGAATGGGTGAAAAACAAAGTGAAAAATTCTTTAGTCACTACCACAGATGGGGAAACCATACATTAGAGGGTTCGCTTAAAAAAGCGGGCTTTGCCATAGATCAAATCACAGATGTATTTTTAACGCACCTTCACTTTGATCACTGTGGAGGGGCGGTTCGTTATACCGACCAAGGAACGCTCGTTCCTACTTTTCCAAACGCCTCTTTTTGGGTACACAAAGAACATTGGTTGTGGGCAACCACTCCCAATGTAAGAGAAAAAGCTTCTTTTCTCCCAGAAAACATACTCCCTTTAGAAAAAAGTGGGCAGCTTCAATTTATCGAGGGCTCCGGGCCTTTATTGGAAAAGACCCCTTTTCCTTTTTCTATTCTTTTGGTGGACGGACATACAGAAAAACAGATGCTACCTATTATCGACTACCGAGGAAGTCGGTTGGTTTTTTGTGCAGACTTAATTCCCACCGCAGGACATCTTCCCATTCCTTATGTGATGGGGTATGATACCCGCCCTTTATTAACGCTAGACGAAAAATCAGCTTTTTTAAAAGAAGCTGAAGAAAATGATGTTCTTTTGTTTCTTGAACACGATCCTAATCACGAGATCATATCTCTTAAAATAACAGAAAAAGGGGTGCGAATGAAAGCCTCTTATCGTTTGGATTCTTATTTTAGTGTTTCTTAAAAACAGTTATCATTTAAAACCTTTTTGCAATGCGGTTTATTCTCTTTTCTTTTTTATTCTTTTTGTCTTTTGTTCATGTACAGGCACAATACTGGCAACAAGCTGTAGACTATACTATGGATGTGGAATTGGATCCTGAAAGTGCGAATTATTTTGGGTCCCAAACTTTGGTTTATACAAACAATTCTCCGGAAACGCTACACAAGGTGTTTTATCACTTGTATTTCAACGCCTTCCGTCCTGGGAGCGAAATGGCTGTCCGCCTTAAAAGCGCTCCTGATCAAAACAGGCGTTTCAAAGTAGACCTAGACAGCCTGACTGCTGAACAACAAGGTTTTTTAAAAGTTATTGATCTAAAGCAAGACGGAGAATTAGTAAAAGTTGTCGACTCTGAGACTATACTAGAAGTCATCCTAAATAAGCCCATCCCTCCAGGAGGTACTTCTACGTTTGAGCTACAATTCAACGGTCACGTGCCCGATGTAATCCGCCGAGCCGGAAAAAACTCCAGCGAAGGAGTCGCTTTTTCAATGGCACAATGGTATCCTAAAATGGCTGAATACGATGTGGAAGGTTGGAATACCGATCCCTATACAGGAAGAGAATTTCATGGTGTTTGGGGCGATTTTGATGTTAAAATTACTTTAGATGAAAAGTTTATGGTTGCCGCCAGTGGATATCTCCAAAATGCTGACATTATCGGAAAAGGTTACTCGGAAAGAAAGCGCCCTAAAACAAAAAAAGGAAAAATTACGTGGCATTTTGTGGCTCCACAAGTTCATGACTTTACCTGGGCCGCTGACCCTGATTATATTCACGATATCTATCCTGGTCCTAACGGTGTAGCGCTTCATTTCTTTTATAAAAACGATCCTGAAATACTAGAAAATTGGAAAAAACTTCAGCCTCATACTGCTCAGATGATGGCTTATTTTAATGAAAAAATAGGTCCGTATCCTTATAAAAAATATTCTGTTGTCCAAGGAGGAGATGGTGGTATGGAATACGCGATGTTGACCCTAATAACTGGGGGGAGAAACTACAATTCTTTGTTTGGTGTAACAGCTCACGAACTTGCCCATTCCTGGTTTCAACACGTTTTAGCAACCAATGAAACCAAGCATGAGTGGATGGACGAAGGTTTTACTTCCTTCATCTCTACTCTTGCTGGAAACGAAATTTTAGAACGAAACAGTGAATTTCCTTTAGAAGGATCATACAGAGGGTATTATCAGTTGGCAAACTCAGGAGGAGAAATGCCACAAAGCACCAATGCCAATCGCTTTTATCACAATTATGCCTATGAAAGAAATGCGTACAGTAAAGGCGCTGTTTTTTTAGGACAATTGGGTTATATAATGGGTAATGATAAACTTTTTAAAACCTTACAAACCTATTATTCTGAATGGAAATTCAAACACCCTCAACCTAACGATTTAAGAAGAATTGCAGAACGTGTTTCAGGACTTCAATTGCAGTGGTACCTCACTGACTGGACCCAAACAACAAATAAAATTGATTATGCTGTTGGGTCGGTAATAGAAAAAGAGGCAACAACACAAATACAGTTGATACGAAAAGAATTAATGCCAATGCCACTAGAAATTCTCGTTGTTCTCAAGGATGGTAGTAGTGAATTGCATTACGTACCCATCTCACTAATGCGAGGAGAAAAAGAAAATCCATACCCTTTGAAATGGGTCGTACATAAAGACTGGTCCTGGTCACACTTAAATTACACTTTGACTGTTGACTACCCAAAAGATGCAATCGAAGCTGTTATTATAGATCCGTCAAATTTGATGGCAGATATAGACAAAAGCAATAATTACTATGCCGCTTCAAAAGATTGAATGCTTGCTGATTCCTCTCAAAGGGAAAACAGTTATTGATCTTTTATTTGAAAAGGGGAAACACTACAAGAGTAAAACGCTCTTACTACGTTTAAATAAAGAGGAAGATACCCTGGTGCTTGAAGCAGGAGTTACGGTGTCAAAAAAAAATTTTTCTAGAGCTGTAGATAGAAACCGTATAAAAAGAGTACTTCGTGTTGCTTTAAAAGAACTGCCACCAAATCTTTCTTTCGGTGGCCAGTGTATGTTGATTTATACCGGTAAAGAAATGCCAAATACAGCTCTTATTGTCGAAGAAGTAAAAGAGCTATTTGAAAAAATATAGCTTTACTGCTTTATCATAGCAATATGTGGTATTCCATCCTCTAAATAAGTGTCGCCTGTTTTTTCAAAACCGTGCTGGTTGTAAAAGCTTTCCAAATGTGCCTGAGCAGATATTTTTATCCTTTGAGATGGAAAAAGAGCGTGAATTTGATCCGTGCAAAAACGAACCAAATGATGACCTAATTGTGCCCCTCTGTAGTCTTCTGACACTACTATTCTTCCAATAGCAACAAAGTCTGTATAAGCGACTCCTTTTTCTAATATTCGTGCATAGGCGACGAGGGTATCCTCTTTTTTTCCGAGTACATGATAGGAAACTGTATCTTTTCCATCAATATCTTGATAAATACAGTTCTGCTCAACAACAAAAACCTCAGAACGTAAAGCAAAGGCATCGTGCAATTCTTTTATGTTGAGTTCTGTGAACTTTTTTATCGAAAATTGCACCATCTAAGAACACGGTATTTTATCTATTCTTGATTGATGTCTTCCTCCTTCAAAAGCGGTGTTTATGAAAACCTCTACCATGCTTATTGCTTGTGGTATAGAGATAAATCGAGCGGGTAAGCTTAAAATATTTGCGTCGTTGTGTTGTCTTGATAAAGCAACCAGCTCTTTATTCCAACATAAAGCAGCTCTTATATTCTGGTATTTGTTTGCTGTCATTGCAGCACCATTTCCACTACCACAAATAATAATACCCAAATCGGCTTTTTTTTCTTCTACATCTTTTGCTACGGGGTGTATAAAATCAGGATAATCAACACTATGAGCGTCGTCTGTTCCGTAATTCTTTACCTGATGTCCCAAATTTTTTAAAAAAGATGTTATAGCTTGTTTATACTCAGGACCTGCATGATCATTCCCTATACTGATGTTCATTTTATGTGTTTTTTATAAAAATAAACAACTTGTTTATCTTGTTTACATGATGTTCATTTCTTTATTCATTTTTTGTTGACAACAAATAAAAAAATGGATGTCTTTGATGTGTTCTTGTTTACTGTGTTTCTCTTTATAAATAAAAAAAATAAAGTGCTTTTTTATTTATCATTTATCCCATAAAAAAATTCACCTATAAACAAAAAAAGAAGAAAAATCTTTTCTTTTTTTTCATCAATTATTAAAATCAACAAATCGTTAACAACTGTGAAAAATACTTATTATCAATAGGTTACTTTGTGTATAAATGTGTATCATTTTGTAATA
>Ga0075475_10001022_pt1 | contig 13617 bp, 15 predicted proteins | sample DEB08_DNA_10_FD_76342 | JGI IMG/M metagenome (GOLD analysis project Ga0075475, IMG submission 76342) | Aqueous microbial communities from the Delaware River and Bay under freshwater to marine salinity gradient to study organic matter... | ecosystem: Environmental > Aquatic > Marine > Coastal ... | reverse complement strand
ATTTCACGATTACCATACTTCTGGAATCCATCTTCAATAAATCTAGTTGATGCATAGTGGTCGATAGAAATAGAATCGGTTACTGTATCAGAAAAGTCATACTGAACTAAGAAAGTATCAGTTTTTAATTTCTGATTAAAATCATAAGTCTCGTCTTGATTATCAGTTACAATTTCTTCACCGTAAGGGCGAACAAATTCAACGAAGCCACCAGCATTAAGCATCGCTCTTGCTGCATAGAGACCCTGATTATTTTTAGGATTATTATATCCACTACCTAGAATTGTATCTTGGTCAGCGGTAGACACTAAATCGATGATTTTATTAAATTCACCTTTAGAAGAAAAACCAACTACACCGGCAGTTATAGTAGGATTTGTTACCAAATTAACTTCACTAGCGTCACGTAGTCTTATTCTTACACCGGGTGCTCCTTGTCCATATACTGGCATGAGGCTACTCCTTATATCACTAAATAGATTTACTAATAGTTTATAATGGTGTACATTTTATTATTTTTTTCATCGAATTTTGTGTTTATATATTATCTTTTCGAAGATAGCGTTCCTAAAAGGATATTTTTTTGCTATTTTTAGTTTTATTTAACTCAACCGGAGATAGAAATGAGTAAAATTAGAGGATTTGAAATCGTTAGTAAATACAAGGATGATTTTGTATATACACAAGAAGAATATGAAGCTCACATCGATGAATTAAACAAAGACGATAAACCAGCTAGTGTTAAAAGATTATTTATTAAACCCCACAGGGCCACAAAAAAATCGGCCTGTTATGATGTATATAACCAGACTGGTGAAGATATCGTACTAGCACCAAATGAAATGTCGGGAGCGATCACCACATATATTAAATCTTATATGTTAGACGATGAAGTATTAAAGGCATTTGTTAGATCAGGTCACGGATTTAAGTTTTCTGTTCGCCTTGCTAATTCGACTGGTATTATTGACGCTGATTATTATAATAACCCTAATAATGAAGGTGAAATTTTCTTGAAGCTTCATAATCAAGGTGAGAAAGAACTCGTAATTAAAGATGGACAGGCAATGGGACAATTGATGTTTCAAAAGTATCTAATCGCAGATGATGATGAAACAACAGTAGGTGGTGATCGTCAAGGTGGAATCGGAAGTACCACAAAATCCTAAGAAGTTATAAACTATCAATAAAGAAGATTAATTATAATTATGGATAAAAGACAATTCCATTCACTTTTAAATGATATGAAGGATGCTCAACCTGAGAGCATCCATCTTATCGAAAGTATCCAAGATGCTTTTGATCAATCATTTGATGCGATAAGTGATTCAGAAAAAAGGGCATTGAAAGTATTTCCAATGCAATTTGTAAAGCGGGTTCCGTTAGAAGGGCAGGAATGGACTACTCAACTTCATATATGGGCTGAAAATTCAGTACCTGAAATTGCTAAGTTAGATCCCATGATACTTGCTCATAAAAACTCATTGGGTGACTCAATATTAATGTCTCTTATAATGGGAGCATTGGGGTCATATACTGAAGTAATTGATTATGATTTAATCCAGTCCATCCTAGATACGGATTTATCATATGAAGATATTGACGGTGATGATAAAGTAATTGAAAAGAATGCCTTGGATGTAAAGGACTTAAATGACCAGACACCTATTGACTTTTTAATCGACTATGCATACGCATCAGGTAAATATAAAGGCCAGGAGCCTGATACAAAGCTAATAGCCATTATACGTGATTTCTGTGCGTCTGATAAGGATATACCAGATGAAGCAGAAGAAACGGACGATGTAATCAAACCAGTAATGCAAATAGAATCAGATTCTCTCTCCACTGAAAAAGACGAAGAAGACGAAGAAGATGTAAAAGAAAAAGAAGAGCTTTAATCAAGCTCTTCTTTTATTATATCATCTATTTTTTGCTTAGTTTCTTCTGATATGTCTTTTATTTGCTGGATAGTTTCTTTTTTAAGACCATTAAACAAATATTCTATATTAAACCCTTTATTCAACATATCAATGGCTTCTTCTCTATTTTTATTGAATTTATCCATTACATATTTTATATGATCTTGATTCATTTCCACCCCAAATGATTATATAACCATATTATAATTTCTATCCATTTCCATACAGCAAATGGTAAAGTAATTAATGCTACCCAAAACATGGCAAATAATCCACCGAATGCATTACCATCCATTATTTATCCTTCTTTTTACGTGATTTTCTAAAGTTTATCTTTTCAGGTTCATAAATCTTACAATATAATTCAGTAACTTCATCCATATCAACTGTATTAAATTGAATGCATGATTCAGCTTCACTTCTAGATAAATCGTATATTTTCATAATCATATGTATATCATCGTCTTTTTTATTCTTTTTACCTGCCTTGGCTTTCTTCCAAGGTGCATATAAAGAATAACCATCAAAACTAGTATACGCCATACATTGTATTGATTTAGGTAAATCAAAAAACTCTTTAGTATTTAGGCGATCGATTATATTATGATATCCTTTCATGGAAAGGACCATCTGAGTCATAAATGGATCAAATGTATCTAAATCTTCGGGAGTTGGCTCTATACCCCTTTTACGATTAGCTAAAAATGTAAATGCATCAAACTTTGCCATTATTTTTTACCTGATTGTAGTAATAAAATAAGTGATGCAAAGAAGCTATTTATATTAATTTCTTGGTCAACCGCAGGTATGGCTGCTTGGTGTTGATATTTACCCAATAAAATAGCAAAATTAAGTCTATGTTGCTTTGGGATATTTTCCATTACATATTGACCAAATGGAGCATACACCGATTCAAAATCTACTATATTTGCAGTTACATACTTCCTTAATCCAACATCGTCAAATTTAGTAATAAAATCCCACATATTTTCAATATCATTATAACTGACATATACAGGCTGTCCTATAATAGATCCCTTGTTACTAAGAAAATTTACATACATTGCTTGTAAGATAGCTCTAATATCAGGATAGTAAATACGAGCAATTTCTTTTAATGTATCAGTTTCTACGGTACCGTTATATCTAGAAACTTCTTGTTTAGCAATGTCCTGCATTCTACTAAATAACTGTTTCTTAATAGATGCATCATCAGAGTAAGCAAATGAAATAGCTGAACATCTAGATCTAATAGGCTCTGGTATCTTATGAATATTGTTACATGTAAGTATAAATCTGAGTGTACTTGTACTTGATTCAATTAATGGCTGTAATGCAGAATAAAATGTAGCAGCAATTTGTTGTGCTGGTCTATCAGCTTCATCTAAGATAACAAATCGGGGCTTACCATCAGTTAGCTTTTGTTTAGCAAATTCTTGGATCGTGTCCAATACTTCCATTGATCGCTTAGCAATAGGAAAGAATAGATAATCAGTCCCTAGATCCTCCGGAATAGCTTTGGCTAAACTAGTCTTACCACTACCGGGCTTACCTGAATGGAATATAACATGAGTAAACTCATTATTATCCAATCCAAATGTAACCATATCCTTAATACGATCGGGTAATATAACATCCTCAATCGTCTTTGGTGCATATTTAGCAATCCAAGGTAAGTTATGTTTAACTTCTTGCATTGCGCTTTCTCTATTTTGGTTGGCTTCTTCTATGCCTTCACCTGAAAAAATATCCATATTATTACCTCGATGATACTAAATATAGTAAAAATAAAAATTCCCGGAAATCTTTAATATAATAAACTACAGATATGAACAAAAAAGATAAATTCGATGTATTTCTAGAGGGACTGCGAAGCAAATCTAATTCAGATTTAATAGATATTATCATGCATGCCCATTCATTAATTGAATCTTTAAGTACAGATGATGCAAATGCAAAACCAAATGGATTGACTGTAAGTCATCCGAGTCCTGCAAGTGCTGTCAATATGATCCCTAATAGAGATAATGAATATTTCGATCAGACACTACCGGATTGGCTATTAAATATAGTAAATCAGTCATATCACGGTAAAAAAATTGGCTTATATCCCCAAGCAGGTAGAACTTCAAATGGTAAAGACGCTCTAAAAAGCAATGAAACTAGTAATTACAATGCTAATGGTGTTGGTGGTGAATGGGCCGGTGGTAGCGGTGGTTATAATTTAGGAGGTCCATCGCCATGATTAATATTAATATGTATCAAAATGTGTATATGCATTGGACTGAATTAACGGGATATGGAAAACCTCAGTATGAAAATACTGAGGTAAAAAAATCAGAACGGAAAGTAGAACCAGTTGAAAAAACAAATGATAATAAGTCATTTGATGAATATGGTTAAAATAAATCTACTATCTTATCCCTTTCGTCATTTTCAAAATTTTTCCCCCATCCAATGGCTGCAAATAATTTATCCATTGTCTGAGTAAATGTTTTTGTCCATTGTTCTTGCCAATTTGGTGTAAATATCTCTAGTAATCTTTCAGGACATTCATTGCCAACATAAGCGATTGAATTAATACCAAATTGATTAGGAGCAACCTTAACGAATTTGACCTTAGAATTCTCAAATATGGGTTCAAGTGGCATTTCTCTTAGAATGGGATCATTATCAATCAAATAATTCCAAACCGAACCTGCCCGTAATCTCCAATCAACTGATTTTCTAGTTTCAAGATTTTGCATAACAGGACTATCCCATTTTGGTGGAGTTGCTTTAACACCAGAAGGAATGGAAATATTGTAGTATTCCCCATTTTCAATATGCTCGAAAAACATTCTCTTCATCTTAAGGTATTCAGATCGCACCGGTCCTTTATCCATTGATTCAAACATTGTCTTAATCAAATCGAGCATGTGAGTTCTAGTGAACGGTGTACTTGAACTTCTGATAATCTCCATACCAGTAATAGCAAACTTAGGACTGGAATACTTAACATCCTCATTACTTTCAACATAACAAATATATTTCTTCTTAGCTGTCACAATAGCTTGTAGAATACATTTCTCTCGTTTTAGGAATAGAGTATTTTCATAATAGTTCCATCTATCAGAATAACGTTGCATGATTTCAGCAAGTTTATCTTCCATTAGACAGGCATCTAAAATTCTACAGAAATCAGTTAAACAATATCTATTGTATATAACACGAATATCACCATCGAATACAATACCATCTTCAAACATCTGCTTCTTTTTATCACCGGCAGTATCACTCCACGATGGGCAATTTTTATTACACGCAGAATTGAATAGTTTCTTGGCCTCTAATTCATCTTCAATATCAAATTCACGCTTACCGAGTAGCTTAGATTTTTTAAATACAAATACCCCTACTTTTTTGCCTTTTAATTGGGAGTATTCCTTGTATATATCATCATATTTAACGAAGAATGAGTCTGTATCACCATGAGACATTCGATTATAACACAATTCATTATCTTCATTATAGAATGTACCCATTAGCGATTTGTCGACCACAGGTTTATAATTAAACACAGCTTCAAATTTAGGGTCATCTGTAAATTCATCTTCAATATATTCAACCAATTCTTTGATCGTACTAAGAATAAGTTCTTTACCGAACGCAGTCACTGATGCACTATTATCAATATCATATAACTGGAAATACGGGTTACCTAATAAACCATATAGGGAGTTACCTAGAATTTTATAAGTCTTTTGCTTCATATCATAATAATCAGCAAGATCTTTATTACCATCCTTATTGGCTTTTTTCATGGACTTTTTAAGCTCGGTACGACCATCAAATAGTATCTTAACAACTTCAGGAACAATACCAGCTTTATCTTTTCGATAAAAAACTTGTCGTTTACCGTTTGCACTCCATGGACTCTTAACTAATTTAGCAAGTTCATCCGCAGGTACTTGATAATCAATAGGATAAGTGACTTTTGTTTCAGGTGATATATTAGCACCCATCATAATAGATGGATACATTGAACGGTAGTCATATGAAACTAAGGTCTCATAATAATTAGGAGTTGAATATACATACGCACCGGGAAACCACTCACGTTCATGTTCACGTAATGGTGGCATCACCAATCCCTTTTTATGTAAAAAGTTTAATATGAACCCAACCAACATTTTTTTAGCTTCAAATATAGCCGAGAACGGTACACGAGCTTCTGAGCATGCAGCTACCGTAGTTTCAAACATACGACACTTATCTTCAATCTGCTTCATTAACTCAACGTCTTTGAAGTTATACCAAACAAAGTCGTCCCAGTGGTTTATGTACGACATATAACCATCTGGTAATGGAGCTTTTCTTTCACCCACTTCAACAAATCCAATTGTATCTAATTTGAAATCATCACGCTCAGAAAAGGTATATTTTTTGTATAGTGTTAAGAAGTCAATTACTTCAGTGCCCGCAATCTTTAAAGATCCATCTCGCTTACTAACATATACACTCTTATATTTATCCGGTAATCTACTAAGGGATTTAATATCAACATCAATTTTATTAGCACGATTCACAAGATATGGAATATCGAAGAAATCAGAGTTCCATCCAGTTAGGATATCAACTTCATTCTGTCCAATCATGGTGAATAAAGTATCTAATAACTCTTGTTCTGTTCGACAATTAATATATTTACAATTATTATCTTCTAGCTTTGCTGTCGTTTCTTCACTGATTTCTCTATTTAGACCAAGTGTATAATATTGTTGGAATTTAGAAAAGTATATAGTTACACAGTTTACAGGAAATTCTGCCTTTTCCGCTACTGGAAATCGACCTTTTGTTGATACCTCAATATCCAGAAAACAGATATTGATATCTTTCATATTAAATCTTATATCATCACAATCTTGGTAATTATTTTGTAACCATCGGGTTCTAAAATCAATGTCACATTCAGATAAATGGTTATAAGGACCCTCATTATCTGCCTTTATTTCCATTTCTTTTTTACCATCAACAACAACCTCAAACATTTCCTTTCCGTAAATGTCTTTCATTCCTGACGGATATGATCCAAATTCACCACGATTTGGCGTATAAAATTTATGCTTGGTCTTATTTGCCGTTCTAGTACCATCGTTATACCAAACAAATATTAAATCATTTGCTCTATCATGATGGATAGCTGACCACATTGGTTTATCTGACATGTTTCACGACTCCTTGCGTAAAATATACATAAAACCAAATAAAATAGGCACCCAAAATGAGTGCCTATGAATTATTCATATGTAGGAGTATTATTATTCACCAGTAGTCAAGAACTTGAATATTTCATTCACAGTTTTGTCATCTAGTTCACTGGGATCTTGTCCCATTTTTTCCTTAATATATGCTCGCTTTTCAGCTTGATCGTCCGTTTCAGATTCCATTACAGGAACCACTACTTTAAACGCACTAAGCACAGCTTCCAATAATTCACCATTATCTTCATCTTTTAAGCTTTCAACAAAGGACACGAACTTACCGGCATTTTCAGTTACTGTTTTAGCAACATCTTGCCATTTCTTATTACCATCAGCACCTTTACGCATAGCATCCATGGTTTTTTCTGCTTGCTTTTCTACATTATCATCAGTAGGGTTTTTGGTTACTTCATGTTCAGCAGTTGCCATCTCTTTGTCTTTATCATCAACAGTTTTAGCTTTTGCCTTAACAAAATCCTGTTGTTTAATTGCAGTAGCATTCATAAATGCTGCTGCATTATTGACTCCAGCAGATGGGTTTTCTGCACCTTCCATTTGTACTTGTTTTTTCATAGTTTCATCCTCAGAGGGTTTATTTGAGTTTATATCATCAGCATTTTCGTTAATGCCAAGTGCTGAATTCACTTCCGAAGCTAACTCAGATAAGTTTACTTCACCATTTAAGTCCTTGCCCGTACTCAACACTTTTTCAGCTTCGTACTCAGCTTCCATTAATACACCTTCATTAATAGTTTGCGTTACAGCATTATATGCAGTATCATCAACAACACCAGCCGCTATTTTATCAGCTATGTGAGCTTCTTCCATTAACTTTTCTAAGTAGAATAATTCCATTGTTAGCCTCGCTATATATTTAGCTTATATTCTTTAGTAATAGTTTATAAAATCTTTGAAAGATATAAACTTTTATAAACGAGGAAAGATTTGAAATGCAGATTATACATACATCCTATATAAAAAATATAGCAGACAAGACAGGCAAGACATATCGAGAATTGGAGTCTTTATGGGATTCATTTGAACGAGAAGTTGAATTTGATCGTATGCAATCACCATATAAATATACTAATTTAAAACGTGTTGATGGAACATTAGCCGAAGAAGTTAAAAGACGATTCGAGGCTAAGCTATTAAATCCAGAAAGCGAAGTCACCGAAGATATGGAATTAGAGCAAGACAATGAAGAATTTCAAGAAGATATAGAAGAAAATTTAGTTTCTGATACAGAAGAAATTTCTGATAATGAAATTACAGAAGAAGATGAAGATGAATTTAATGAAGAGTTCCTTCAAGAAATCGGTGGATTAGAAGAAACGGAAGAAACGGAAGAACCGGAAATTGAGGAAGAAGCAGAAGAGGGATAACCCCTCTTCTTAGTTATCTTTCCAATCAGCTAATGATTTCTTTCTATACTCCATGAAAGTATCATGGTCATAAACCACTTGTCTAGTTAATATACCATTTTCAAATTTTATATATAGCTTCTTAGTATCGGTATCTAATTTAACCTTTATGGCATCAACATTAGATAATTTAAACAACTCGGCAAATATATCAGAATCTATTTTAATAGACTCTTTACAAAGCATAGCTAAATCGGTTCTAACTGATATTGTATATCTACCTTCCTTAACACAAGTAAGATCGGCTTCACCCTGAGATACATACTCAATTTCCATTTCAGAAATATCAGCAGGTGTGTTTAATCGGTTTATTAAATCTAATGTAACTTCAAATAATTTAGCATCAATTACAAAATAATCAATAGCATTATCATCATTAATATCAAAAGACTCGACCATATTATCCAAAGGAAAAATAAAATCATATTCTTCTGTATTTACAACTAAGGTATCATCGTAAACATTAAATTTAACATCACTTATTTGCCCTGTCGCTGACATAAGATTGAATGCATAGAACGGTATAAATGCTGATATATCTTTAAAAAATACCTGGTCGTCAATATCTTTAATAGTTAGTATTGAATCAAAACCATTATATTTACTTTCAAATCTTAACTTGTTATCTTTAATAACAAAATTCACACCATCTGCTTTATTTTCACAGTTTAGTTGTTTAATAATACTGACCATTGATAAGCTACTGAGAGTTATAGTAGATACTGGGGTCTTATCCTCTACTATACTATCCGATCTATCCTTAAATCCACGATCAGTTATTTTTAATCTAACCTCTAATTCATCAATGTCTTTTTCAGGCTGATAATAACTATTTATAACTAATTCATCTCCGTCAACCCAGAACGATAATACTTCATCTTGACAATTAGTAGTTATATTATATAAATCATATAGATTGACAGCAATGGACTCATCCAATAGATCACCATTAAACTTATCATATGGGTTAATTTCAGTTGATACATATAAATCAGTGCTAAATCGAATTGTCTTTATAGACTGTTCATTATTATCATCAGCATCATCTGTTTTATCATAACATTCTATATAGACATTACTACACTCAGCATCCTTTAAGTCTTTAATTCCTTGTGCTAAGAAATTTAATTTTTGTGCGATTCCACTATATGCACTAACTGTCATTACAGTAGGTTCATTAGTTGTTATTAAATTAGATTCGTTCATATTATACCCAATAATATAATTAGTTGTTTAAAATATACGTTATATAACAAAAAAAGAGGACATTACAGTCCTCTTTATTAATATATGATAATTGGGTTATACGTTAGGGAATTCATTTACTTCAGTTTCACCTACTTCCAATTCAGCCGCTTTTCTATCAGCTTTCTCTTCTTCTTCTGATTCTTCCGTGGGTAATTGACCGGCTTCAGAACTAGCCTTTTCCATAAACTCATCAAATTCCATTTCCGGTAATTCTTCAGGTTCTTCTTCTCCACCCATAGGCTCGAATTTATCAAACATCTCATTATCTAAAACATCACTAACTTCATCCTGTCCTAAGAATTGAGGTAATTTTGTTTGTAACCACGAATCAAATTGTCCATCATCCATTGAAAGCTTTTCTTCAATTGATATTAAATCACTTTCAGATAATTCTATACCATCAAGTGATGGGTATACTTTCAAGAATTTATCAATAACATCACCATTACTATCACTTTTGATACCAACGGTGCCATTAAGAACTTCATCAGATGTTAAAATAACACCTTCGCCCTTTTGCATCGTATCAGCCATTGCACTAGCTGTAAGTTTTTGCATTGTGTCTAGAGATGAATTCAACCAATCTGTTTTGTCTCTAAATGTAGAATAATCTTCCATTGGTTCACCGCTTGACATTCCTTGTTCATCCGCATTAACATCACCGGCACTTTCACCACCTTCTTCACCACCGAAGTCGCCACCGAAGTCACCACCGAAGTCCGCATCAAAATCACCTACATCAACGTCAGAACCAGCATCAATTGAAAAATCGTCTTCAGAGAATACATCTTCAGCTGACATTTCATCACCTTCAGGTACATCCTCTTCTTCACCCTCTTCTTGTTCAACAAGAGCCATTAGATTATTTATTCGTCTAGCATCAGATTCCATATTTGCGACCGTGGATGGAGTTTCCCAGTTTGGTGCAAACCCAGACATACCACCCGATTTATTTGATATATAATATTCATCGGATGCATTACCAATATTCGATTCATTGAATTCTTTGATCATTTCATCAATAAGTGAAATTATATATAACCCAAAATTGCCAATATATTGCTCATCTTCAAGGCCAATAGATACTAACTTATCTTCAACGCCATCTAATTGAGTTTTAATTGTTATTTTGCCTTCAGTATTTGGATACAATAATTCTACAGTAGCTGATTTACCGTCACGAGTAACTGTAAATTTAGTATGATTTTTATCTAAAACAACATTACCTAAATTAAGTCTAAATGCATTTGAATTTTCTGATTGCGCTTCAGTTAATACACGCTTTGTAATTTCTTTTATGTTTGTTTTTGGTGTCCATGATTCAAATGTAATCCCATTTGGATCAGGTTTAGCTAGATCATCATTAATGCCTTTAATATTAGCTAATAACATTCCTTTGTCATCGGGTTTAGGAATATTACTATTAAGCTTCTTCATAAGCTCATTCTTATCTATTCGCTTTACATCTTTAGGTCCATTATCTATATTTTTGGCCTTTAACGCATTTAAAATATCGGTTTTCTTCATTTCCATTTTAACATCCTGAAGCTATATTGGTTACATATAGTTTATAAATAATAAAATATGGGGAATATATTAAATATACTCCCCATTAAATACCATAACATTTTGTTTTATTTTACAACATCAAAATTATTTGCACAGACTTGTGCTTCATTTTCAGGGCATCCGATGAATATATTTATCGGTTCTCTGCCATCAAATTCGAGTTTACCATATGCCTTTACACTTGTAATATAACTATCTGGACCTCTGCGTAATATTCTTACTTCTATATCAAATGCACAGTCAAAATAGGCCATATAATTAAATATTTTAGAAGGAAATAGCTTGTATTTCTTTAATCCATCATCTTCAGTAGAGAATGAATTAAATACTTGCGATTTAGTTTTATCTATAGAACGCTTGGTTTGTTGGCCTTGTATTCCCCTCATATATAAGTTAATATCACTATCATTTATATATAAACCAAATGAATCACTGTCCTTACCCATTAGCTTTATATCAGTAAGTATAGATGAAACATCATCTTGATCTAAATAGAATTTAGCCACCAATTCCATAGGATCTTCATTTCTATCCTTTGGAACTTTTTTAGCATATTTCATTTCAAATTTAGTTGGGTCTGCCACAACCATACGATAAATAACATTATCATTTGAAAATACAAAACATGACACAGTCTTGCCTTTAGTAGACGTTTCTTCTGAAAACGTGATATTTCCAATATCCGGATAGCCTATTGCCTTGATATAGCTAAAAAATTCGCTTATATTAGTTATACCAATTTCATCATCAGAAAAATCCAAATGTGATTTATCGGTTGATATATGGACTAATGTTCCCATATCCATCAATGAAATCATGGATTTATTATCTTCAGTAAATAACAGAATTTCATTCTTTTTTGCGATATTCAAAAAAGATTTTAATGTGTTTAAGTAATCATGTGATATATTAATTGGATATGGCATATTTACTCCATAGATTATCTGAAGTTAAATATACCAAAAAATCCAATCTATAGTAATTATTTATATAAATGTTTTAACGTGGGTATATCTCGTCCACCGAGAGTAATTTCACTTCTAACCCGATCCATTAATTCGTTTAAGCTAATGTTAGTTCGATTCCAGTTGAGTTTGGTATATATGTCACCGGAAACTTTTTCAGCTAATTTTTCTATATTCTGTTCTAATTCATCATCAGAATATGTTTTAAATAGATAGTCAAATACACTGTATGTAAATTTATCTAATTGCTGATCATGAGTAGCTCTTTTTTCTTTCAGTTCATCTTGAAAATTATATTTATTATTAGCAAGTGACTCGACCTTATCGATAAATTCACCCCACGTTTTTAGATCATATTCCTTAATTACGCCAATTGCACTTTTCTTAAATTTATTTAAATCATCAGTATTATCAAAATATGGGGTATATAGTTTGCTTAATACATCACTGAATTCATTATCAATTGGGATATCATATATCTTAGGAACGATCCCCTGTTCTTCCAATTCAATTTCATCAAGTAAATTAGGGAATTTATCGGCTCCTATGGATTTTAGAAATCCGGCAGTGTTACTAGATCTAGGATCTACGGTCTTATTTTTTTCTGCTTCATTATTAAGTTCGGTCAAACGCTTCTTTAAATCATTCTTTATAATATGCATTTTATCCTTAAGGAAGTTTATATCAAATACATATTCGATTGATTCATTTAACGGAACACTATAATTACCATACGTCATAAAAGACGCACCTTTATTATATTCCGATATATCATTATCAATAGGGGCATTGACATTATTGCCAAATACCCCACATTGTTCACCGTGCGTTATATTTTCAATATCCTTAGAGATATTTAATAATTTATCAAAGCTTGAAGGTTTCATCTAAACACCCAATTCAATTTACACATAGTTTATAACTATTATTTATTATATATAGAAGCAGGTAATTCAGATTGCCATCTAGACGTAAAATATGATTGGTCATGTTGAACATCAGCATCATTAAGATTCATTGTGATATTATCAAACTGCATACAAGCGGTTTTAATCTGAGCACACATTAAGCCACGTTTGTAACACTCCATTGATATATCAGCCATGTAATGATAGAATCCTTTCTTTATATTTTCGGCCATATCAGTAAAATCCATTGTCATAAAAGTTTCACCTCTTATTGCTATAAATGGCCCATGAACAATCTGTATTCGATATCTAGGAGATTCACGAAATTTTGATCCTAC
>Ga0075475_10001019_pt1 | contig 13646 bp, 13 predicted proteins | sample DEB08_DNA_10_FD_76342 | JGI IMG/M metagenome (GOLD analysis project Ga0075475, IMG submission 76342) | Aqueous microbial communities from the Delaware River and Bay under freshwater to marine salinity gradient to study organic matter... | ecosystem: Environmental > Aquatic > Marine > Coastal ... | reverse complement strand
TCCGAGCTGAGGGTTAACCCGAACGAAGAGCTAATACAGCATTTCAAACCCCTGTCCGTGGGTTGAGATCAAGACAATTAGAACAGACTCCCAACACTGCAAATTCGTTTTACACGAAGATTCAGCTAAGAAATCGCGCACCCCAGATGTTAGCCCCTCCGTAACCTGAATGTTAGCCAGATTGTGAGATGTGACAGTTGACACGTCAGTGGAGTGATGATGTCACTCGGGCATCACTTAGTGGGAGAGGTTCCTACTGGCTATGCGCAATAGGCAATGCGGGCAAATGCGGGTGCTCTAAGCTGATTGCTAGGGGGTACCGTCTGTACCGGCATCTATTTTAGACATCGGGCGTCTTTGAAGAAAGAGCCGATAGGGTTAACCCCTTTTGCGCAAGCTGAATGTTATCTTTTCGTAAGCCAGATGTAAGAAGGCCCTTTGCTTTTGCACATTTCTGTTCATACTAATTCCTGCGTGAAGATGCGCTAGCTCAATGTTAGACGATATGATAGTACTATTCCCACGTATGCAGGTTCTTCCTCTCCTATCCACTGTCCGCTTATTCGGCGACTTGTATCTTCGCTTGATGTCATAGAGCGATCTACAGATCGCTCTAGGATGAAGCAAGATTTTAACCCTTGTTTAACCCCTCTCCGTTCGCTGGCCAGTGCGTCATTGAGCGACAATATCATCGCTAATATTGGCGCTCCCTACATTTAACCCCAAATTAACCCTATACTACCCCCGTTATTTTGTGCCTGGTTCAGCACAATTCCGATGCTATACCCCAGCACGCTATTCCCCCTGACCAGCTGAGTGCGCTGCTATGTATGCCGCCAGGCGGCAACAAATGCCGCCAATCCCTACCCCACCCTCTACCCTGCACACTCCCAATGGATGCGCCCAAGCCAACATTAAACAGGATGGCCGCAATTGTAGCAATTGTTTGATAGTCGACCCTCTTCAAGGTAGTACTTGCGACTTTCAGAATGCTGCCAGGAATCGGGGTCATCGTGGGAACATCCATTGCAATCCACAGGATAAACTGGAGCTGTTGTACACACTCCTCTCGTCTTCCTCTCCCGGCCACTCTTCCTCGTAGGGGGCTGTTCTTCGGCAGCTTCATTAGCCACTCTCACTGCCTCTGGCTCTTCCCGGAAATGGCGCTTGTTCAAGAAGAGGTGCTCTCTGCAGCGAGGGCACATGGCTGCTTTGCAAACACTGTTGCGTTGTGGGACTTTTTTGCAGAAGAAGAAGATTTTTGACGCGGGTGGTTTTGGGTATGACTGCAATTCCGCGATCAGCAAAATATGTAATGGGTGAGAGAAATGTACATCCTATCTATCCTTCTAGAAACAAATTACAGATTTCACATACCTGCTTTTGCCCACACCGTCCCTGCAGAAAAGGACAACAAGATGAGATAATACATCCTATCTGACTTCGCAGAAACAATTACATATTTCACATACCTGCGTTTGCTCACCGCATCCCTGAAGGAAAAGGACAAACAAGATGAGATAATGGATACGATAGCTGCTCCACGACCTTGGAAAAACCTATGAAACTGCCACATACCTGCATTTGTCCCCCCCGGCCATGCTGGGAAATAATAATTGAGAGGAGACATTGTATGTCTTTGGATGAACGAAAAGGAGATGGTGAGGTCACTCACCTTCTGTTTCTTGGTCGCCCTTGCGGCCCTCTTTGAAAAAATTGCATCCCTTGCTTCTTTCTGCTTCTTTCGATCCCCCCCCTTCTTTCCCAAAAATTGATTATACATGTCATCAGCTATGATTTCTTCAGAAGAAATGACATGCGTGTAAAACAGAAAGGTAAGATCAGCCCGAAATCTGGAAAAGGAAAGGGCAAGATAGTATTCCTCACTTGATGCCTCATCGAGACTCTCTCTAGGCTCCCACGAATTCTCTGATTCATCACAACCCGCCCATTTGACAAGCCACTTAGTAATCATCACCTTGACTCTCTTCTTTCCAATTCTTTTATACTCCTCCTCCTCCTTGACATCCAGTAGTTCTTCAACCACACCCATCTTTTCCTTGTCCTTCACAAACCGTCTATACATGGAATCAGCTTTCGGTACTTCGATGTGTGAGAAAAGAAACTAATGTGAGACAAGCCGACATTGGCCAAGAAGGAGCAATAGGTGTCCCTCACGTGATTTCTCATCGAGATTCTCCCTAGGCTCCCACGAATTCTCTGATTCGTCATAACCCTTCCATTCGACCAACCAAATAGGCTCCCCATACTCATCCTCCGCAACTTCCAATAGTTCTTCGATTTCCAAGTGTTCATCCTCTTCACCCCCTATTTCTCCTTCCTCGTCCTCCCCATTTTTTTCCAAATCCCCCTCCGAATCCTGGAAATTTGCAAGAGAATATAAGATTGATGAGGATGCGAACTCTCATTGATTAAAGGGTCGAAAGAGCAAACGGAGCACAAACCGCAGAAACAGCCTTGAGGACCACATCTGCGCCTCCCCTCTCCGACTCCTGGAAATTTGCAGGAGGCTTAGGGAGCGCAGAAGCAGCCTTGGGGGCCGCGTCGTCCAGCTCCAGGCGTCCTCCGTCTACATCAGTGGTGGGAAGACTCTTGGGCGGATCCTTGCCATGTGGCACACGAATAACCCCCCTTTGAGCGGCTGCATTTCCAGCGGGAGCAGCTGCTGTAGACGCATTGTTCTTCCTAAAGCGTCCTCCGTCCACATCATTGGTGGGAAGACTCTTGGGCGGATCCTTGCCATGTGGCACACGAATAACCCCCCTTTGAGCGGCTGCATTTCCAGCGGGAGCAACTGCTGTAGACGCATTTCCAGCGGGAGCAACTGCTGTAGACGCATTGTTCTTCCGAAAAGGTAAGGGAGTGAGACCACTACCGGAATGACTTGGAGCCTATCAACATTGTCCGAGGGAGTAAGACAAGGGTGCATGAGAAGATGAGTGCCGGATTGTTGAGTTCACTGGGGCAATGAAAAAACGTGGGATGTGATACACAATGCCAATAGGGCATACCAAAGGAGTTGAAGGATCTTCATTCAGCAATGATTCCTTGAGGAAGAAATGGTGAACACAGATGTGAGTGTCTTCAAAAAATGTTACCGAGAGAAAGATCAAACGATTGTACACCTTTACCACATCAAATATACACGGTGAGCATGGACGTTCACCCAACGTCTTCTGTTTTGGCTCTGGACCGGCCTTGCCATGTGGGGGGTTCTTGACGGGCCGGGTGAGGTTGGGATCAGGTGCCACCTTGTGAGGCGGGTTCATCTTGCCATGCGGAGCGTGGTTTATTGGCGGTGGCAGTGGGGCGTTGTGTCTGTTAGCCAGGTGTGCTTGGAGTTGGCTCCCGTGCATGCTGTGGGGTGCATGGTCCAAGCCTTTGAGCATTTGATGATGGTGATATCTGGGCCAGGACTGAGGATGGTTGAATGGTTGTTGGATGTATCCGTTTCCATTGTTGTGATGTTGAGGAGGCATGGGATTCATTGGATGGGCCCCTTGGTTGTGGTGATGATGGTTGGAATTCACCAGCTTATCTAACACCTCCCGATCCCGTTTGTTGTTTCTATTGAGCATGCATTGTGCATATTCTTTTACACCGCCCAGAGAAGAAATTGCGGCATCAATTGAATCTGCATCAACGACCTTGGCAGTGGGCAATGTGTCCTTCAATCCCCACACGTGTTTGACGGCTTTCGTCACAAAACTGATGGCAGCATCCATGTCTAGACCATTGTCTTTTGCCACCCTCGCCAACTTGTACGCATGCTCAGCACAAGGTTGGATGGCGAAATAATCATCCTTGCAAAGGTCATTATAGGATGGATCCTCGGGCAGACCTGGGAAACTGCTCTTCTTTGCCACGAGGTATGTTTCCCGCTTACCAAACCCCAGATCAACTTTAATTTGATGATATGTCTGAGTAGTATCTTCCTCATTTGACTTCCGCAACCCGAGGTACATGTCATAATGTTCAAGTTGCCACTTATTGATGGAAGGGAGAATATCTCTGGCGGATGTCTTTGCAACTTTCATTATCGTGTTCGTCACCAATTTGGTGGACCTGTTCCTCCCCTTCTTACCCGGGAACTTCTGGGCTTTGGCATTCTTCTTCGCCTGGGCCTCGGCATACTCCTTTGCTGTGTCCTCTTTCGGGACGCTTTTAGAAGGTTCAAAGTCGAATGGGTTCGCATGTTTTGTCCTGGCCCACTCCAGCATCTGCTCCGGAAGCCAATCATTCAACCCCTTAGGAGTGCTAGTTCTATAAATGAGGTCATAGATGATAATGAAGGGGAGTTTGGGGCACATCAAGAACAGCTCCTTCATCCCCTCCGACTGGATGAATTTTTTTATGTCATCGGACCTGGTCACATTGTCCCCGTCCACCTGGAACCTGTTGTCGGCGAAAGGAAAAAGCAGTTGATTAGCAGTGACCCCCACTGTTACCTGATCATATAAAACTGAAAGGGGCTGAGCATTTCTTTTGTCTTTCTTACCTGTTGTCGGCAAAGTTTTTGATCACGTGCCTATTTCCAGCCCTAGTCGCCTCCTTCTGTGTTTCACTCCGAGCCTCATTTATTTCCGCCATGAATTCCTGCAAGTTCTTCTCGTCTGGAAATCCTTGATGTTCCCACGGCTCCTTGTGTTCGTGGCGATTCTTTAGGAAAACCCACCTCGAAGGATAATTCTTCCGTGCATGTTCCATGGTGATTTCACGCTCGTGTTCAGGTATGACATGGTACCCAATCAGTGGCAGTCCACCCACACCAATCTTCGGCGGTGTCCCCGACGGTGGCTTCTTCTTCGGCGCGTTGTCTGCAGCTTTTTTCCCTGGCACTGCATCCGCAGCATCATCTTCACCTTCTCCATCGGGACCTTCTCCCTCGGGACCAGTTTCAGATGCCATGGCAGGCGGTTGTACCTGATTGAAACCAAGAGTGCACGTGCTGTGGCTAATGGAAACAGTATTATTAGTCATATTGCAAATGTTGATGCCAGCAGGAGGGGGTTGGCGAGAGTGGCCTTTGCCCTGCTGACAATTCATAGCATCCATGGCTCTCTTCCTTCCCTTTTTGCTTTTGACTTCACCCAGGCCAGCGATTTATGAGGAAAATTGGTAGGAGTCCTGCCTGTTGATGCAGGCAGAGTGCGCATTTAACCAACGGTCAAATGCAATGCTGAACTTGTCATGAGATAACACAAACCGAATAAGGGGAATAAGGGGTCCTATTCACATCAACGTAGGAATTAAATATGTACACTTTCCGTTCAAGATTTGAATTAAAAATATTATTTGTATGTTGGGAGGAATTGGAATTGTACTCGGAAAATAACAATCTTGCGAAGCCAGACTTTCTCGTGGTGAGCGGGTCCTGTTGAGGTGAGCCTCATCTCATGATTGAGAATTTTTCTGGGGAAGAAGACCTTGCCTCAACAAGAAGAAGATGATGCTGAAACATAAGTATGAAGATCAATTGAAGCAATCCCGAGAGTCCGGCATGAAGTCAGCTCTGTACACCCTCCACCCAGACTATGAGGAGGGCATGCTTCCTCCTCCATCGCATCACCTTGGTCACCTGACTATATTATCTATGTACAGCGATGCCTGCTGGGGCTCTCAGATCGGAAATTCTGTCAAGCCCAGTTCCACCATCCCTCTCTTCAAGTCTCGGAGTATGAGAGGGACTGTGGTTTACCACATGTCCGGTCCTATCACCTGGTTGGGTGGTCGCCAGGACCACACCGCTCTCAGCTCATGCAAGGCGGAGATCCACGCCGCCAACGAGGGCTCCGAGCTTATGGTGAGCCACCTCAACCTGGCTCGTGATTTTCACAAGCTAGGGAATGTCTGTGTAATGCGGCCAAGTACATCCCTCAAGATCTTTGATATTCGGTGGAGGATATTGCTGTGTAGGAGCAATTACAATACGGACGGACCTGGATACTCCGGGCTCGATGCGCGATGGAGGGACTGCAAGATCTTTGATATTCGATGGAGGAAATTGTTGTGTAGCAAGGGACGGCTGGGAAAGTGGGAGCCTAGCATCCTACTTCAACACAAGGGACTGCTGGGAAAGTGGGAGCCTAGCATCCTTCTTCAGCCGCTGAAGCGGCAGCAAAAGCTCCATACTGCATACAAGCTTGATGTAAAAATATAGTTCATTTTTTTCTCCGATCATAACCTGCAGTTGATATAAGCAATGATGTAAAGAACTAAGAACAGACCACCACTGGAAAGGTGAATATACAATCCCCATACCTAATTTAATTCTATCCCTCGCTCATGTTTTCCTCCAGCATGGCGTCTATCGATTGCACATGACTAGCATCCAGGTCGACGATTTGGTATGTGTGCATATGACGCCTGGTTGTATTGCCATTGGTGACGAAAATAAGAGGGAGTCTGCTGAGTTCCTCCTCCTCCCAGGTATTCGGCCCTTGCAGCTGAATCTTCGGCATGGCGAGGAACATGTCCCTGTCGTAGCTCACTATGTATTCCCCCCCGAAATCATTTTGCACTACTGCCGCTAGGGTGCTCCTCCCGACTTCGGTGAAGAGTAATGTAGATAGGACACCCTGGCTTATACGAATTGGGTTGGATTCCATTGTGCCGTGCCCAAACCACCATGTGGTGCCGCCGGCGAATGTGATGTTCCCCCAGTGTGGAATGATCTCTGGAATCTCATCATTCCGCTCAACGATCTTGGTGAGTATGAACCTGACAAACATGAATTGATTCGGGTAATCCCCATCAATCAATCCAATGAAAGTATCCTCGTCCTGTCTTGCCGCATCCCCCTGGGTGGGGGCAAATCCATGATACATTGGAGATCCAGCCTCGATAGACCTCTCGTTAACTCGAACTTCATTCTCCACCAAGTAGTGACCCTGGTCACCCGCTGCATGCCCAGACATAACGATGTATGCCATTGCATTTGATAGCTCTGCATTATGATCCAAGTTGTGCTCGTTGTTAGGGTGACGACCATGAAGCCTCCCAAGATTGTGACCCATAACACATCCTGGTTCTTGGAGGTTGTTCTGGATGGCTGTGGCGAGGCAATAGGCAAAATCTGGGTTGTAGTATCGGGAGTAAACTATCCTCCTCATGCTGAAAGGAGAATAGATAGTTCAGTCTTCCATTGAATGATTCTTGGTGGGCGGCCTGGTTGCTGTTGCTGTTGCTGTTGCTGTTGCTGGTGCTGCTATTGCTTGGTTGAGGATGATGATCTATGATGATGGTGCGGTGGGTGTGGTGGTTGACTGGTTATGAGCTATGGGCTTGCCCCTTTTGGTCTTATCAGCAAATGCTGAACCTGGCACAAAGTAACGCGAAACCGCGCTAATTCTCAATACCTAATTCACGTAGGAACAAATACAATTCACGTAGAATGCTAGGAATCAGTAGAATCTCCGGCAGCAAGTTAGCTATGGGCAATATATTCACATAGGAAATCAGTAGAAGTATGCACTTCAATCTTGTTTAGGGGGCTACCGGAAAGGTTCCGGCTCCTCATTTGAAAATTCCCTCTCTCCGGTCTTGGTGAGATGATTTGAAAATTCCCTCTCTCCGGTCTTGGTGAGATGATGTCAACACAAAGGTGAGAGGTATGGGCAATCAGAATTCATCATAAAATAGAATAGAAGAGACTTCTATCTTCAACAAAGTCATGGAACATGGATGCAAATAGGCTGATTGGATTACAATTTATAAAATATGAGTTTGTTGTATCTCCAAGCGCAGTCATCTATCTCCGACAAAGTCATGGATCGGGGACGCAAACAGGCTGATTTCAAGTGCCAATCCTGCAAACGCACTAGCAATTATGGAGTGGATACCGGGCCCGGACACCAAGATCTGTGGGCAAAAATCTCTTCGGGCAGTGGAATTATATGTGTGAACTGTCCCAATCCAGAAAATCATTGTGCAAGGGAGATATGGCTTTGCAATAGCTGTGGTGAGCAATGGTATCATCACTGCCCCGAGCACTTGAGGAGGAGAAGAGGGCCGGAGGCATTGGCCAAAGAACACAAATGCAAAAATGCCAAGAAAAGGGCCAAGACGCAGGGCCCCTCACATTTCCAGTGCTCGGAGTGTGATTTCAAATCCACCCGCGGTGGTGATGTTGGACAGGATCACCAAAATTTTTGGAAATGTATCCCTGAAGTGAAAGTGTTGCCCACGACCGTCGATGAGTCGATAGCCGAAGTGGCATGTCCCCACTGCCATGCTCAATTCCTCAGATGCCTCCACTGCGGCAAAAGAAAGTGTCTGACTAGCCAAAAGGCCCAGGCGAAGGAGAAGTCTGGAAAAAGGTCAACGGAGGCAATGATGCATCTACACATTAAGACCGTACACAAGGATCGAGTGAGCACCCAATCCGACAACGCCGATTGTGATGTGAACGTGCTTACATGCGCCAATGACGATCATCCGTTTGCAGACGCCAATGAGGATCGTTCTCTCTTTCCCGATGCCACCGAAAATATGACTCCCTCGATCACCGACGGTACGAGTCACTCATTGGCAGATGCCAATGACGTCTATCGCCCCCCCTTGCAAGATGAGGATGAATCTTTGATCCCTTCTTTTGACGGGGGCTGTAATTCGGACTCCCAGTCTGGCATGGAGCTAGACGAGGAGAACTTTGAGGACTACCAGAGGCTGAAGAACAATGCAATTGTCAATTATTTAGTCGAGGATAAGGTCGACTATGACGCTGCAGTAAAATTCCTGAAGATGATCCCCGTCGACCTCAACAATGTCTCGTGCGACGACGATCTGCGTGTTGATAATGAATATTTTGAACCACCAGAGGAGCCATCTCCAGGAGTTAGAGAGAGTCACAAGCGATTGAACTTCCATGATTTGGATATGTTAGATTTCAGATCTCCCAAGGAAAAGGCCATGCATAATTCCCACGCTCAGAGGGTGTGTCAGAATCAATTGTATTTCTTCCAAAAGCACTGCCACAAGCTGGATTGCCTCGAAAAAAACGAGAACCGGGCCGCCAATCAGGAGGAGGTCACGAAAGACCGTTATTTGAGCGAGAAGATTCAGTGCGAGATCGGTGGTCTCGCGGGTATCTTCGGGCGTGCTCAAGTCGGCGACAGGGAAGATCAAAGAGTAGTAGCCACCCCCGAGGAAACGCGCCTGGGATGGTTCACCCTGGACTTCGTGGTGCGGATCACGGAGTCATGCCAGGAGAGGTTCACGCGCTTTGTCAATGCCGCGTGGAATCACTTCAGAATGGGCGGCGGAAATGTAGAAACCAAGGCACGTCTCCCAAGGACTATGAATACCTTGACGAGGGACTTCACTCGGGGGGCGCATTCTGTGCTGAAGAATTTCGTCTCCCCGAGAGTCTTCGAACTCCCTGGTGGTCATGCCTGCGTCGGCTTGAAGGAGGTCTTTCTTATTTCTGCTGGACATGGGGGGAGTCACAACTTCGCCCGAAAAAACGGGGTGCGCAACGAAGAGGGTTTGAACGGCACACAAGCAATGTCTGATTTATTGGAGGAGGTCGATGAAAGAATGAAAAACGCCGGAGCCGACGAAAAGCTGAGGAAAGAAACCAAGATCGGGTACATGATATTCTGGAGCGATTCTTATCTCAATTCTTTCATCAAGCAGAAGGACAACAGTGTCTGGGTGCTCACTGTAACTTTCTGTCCTCCGGAGGATATGAAGTCGTCGGGGCGGTACACACATGTTCTCGCCATCGGAAAGAGTGATTCCGATCACACAGCCGTAATCAATCACTACATGGGCAAAGCTGAGGAGTTGATGTCTGGTTTCGACTGTTACTTCGGTGACACCAACAGAATCGAACGTGTCGCCTTGGGTATGCTATGTTGGAGTGCTGACCGGCCAGAACTGCAGTTCATCACCAACACCAGAAAGGAGGGGAACTATGGAAGGGTAACAGGTTGGGCCACCGATGTCTCAGAGGAATTCCTGCCTGCTTGCAAGAATTGCTACAAGTCCATGATTGAAGAGTTGCTCAATCTCGATGACAAAGACGACAATATCGAGACCGATTATGGCTGCAACAACTGTTGCAACTGGAGCTTCGAGACGAACCCAGTGAAATCGATCAACGGGGTTAGAACCAAGCTGCAGAACAGCATCAAACCGGCGAATAACTACCCTAAGACCTACCCGGAGAATGCTCCCGAGGGGATGCCGGAAGGTAGAGAAGCAGGTCTGAAGTTTCTACCACCAGTTAAGCTGTCCTCAAAATGGATGTCGCAGGCCATCCGCTGCGGTTACTATGGAGTTCGACTGGGAAAATGGACAAAGGCGGTTCTCGATGAATACTTCAGAACTTGCAACATCAAGACTTCGGTAGTGGGCGATGTTTTTGATCGCGCAGAAAGAGACAGGAAGGAACAATCCGGCGAGTCCATCTCGCAAGAGAGCCTGATGGCCGATGCAATAGCGGCTGTGCCCGGGATATTATCATTTTCCGACATTTTTGCCATGTTCAGATTTCCTAATCTTCCCATGCACGGGCTGGGTCATGGAATGATACCTGATGTGATGGACATTGTCCACAGCGTCTTCAAGAAGTTCCTGAAACTGACGGAATTCATCAAGTTTGCGAACCCGATATTGATCGATATATCATCGTTCCAGTTGGATTACTGCAAGTTGAAATTGCTCCCGAAGGCTGCATGGATCGGAGAGAACTCCATGGGCTACATGAGGCTCATGTCCTACCTCTACGGCATGTTCCTCCTAAACAATCCTCTGGGGAAGAGCAAAGAAGCAAAGATCACTGTCGTCTTCCTGAAATGTTTCATCAACTCATTCCAGGCATATGTTTCACTCCTCATGAGCAAGAGGCCAGTCCAACCCAAACTACTTGAAGGGCACATGAAGTTGTTCATGTCATCAGCGCACTACCTACACAAGTATCACGGGAACCTTAACAGGAAGAAGAACACCGACAGTGCCCCCGGCAGCAGGTCACAACTTCGTAACAAAGGACCGAAATTCATGGAGACACTATCCGAGGCGACCCTGACACGAACAGCGCAGAAACTAGACTTAAACACTGAGGGTGGGAAGCCAGCTATTCTGAAAAGACTCACTCAGAAATTGAGCGTGGCAAATTACATTGAAAAGATTCAGCGCTTATGCCGGGAAACAACTGGTGTGGAGTGGAGTGACCTAGGCTTGGCTGGGAAAGCATCACTCGTCAAGGACGACTTGGTCAAGATCATTTACGAACGGTTTGTAAAACAGCATGACTCACCAGACACTCCTGATGAAGAGTATGCTACGGAGTGGAACGGACCAGCTGGACTGGATAAGGCGGAGCGCATGTGCTGGGCTAGGGGAAATTGGGTGAGCTTCATGGCGAACATGATAAAACAAACATCTTACTTGGGGCAGCTGGGCTTAATATGGTGAGATTTTGTTTGTTCCTTTGTGCTAACACACATCAAAATCACACGAAAAACACACGCCGTCCTCCAACATCCACACAATCTCACCTGTTGTTCCACAGGGAAGGCCGGAACGAGCAACAGATCGGCCACGTGAAGGACGTTATGGTATCGATGAGAAGGACTCAATCATTCCGCGAAACCAAACTGAGGTTGCTGCACAAACTTGCCGGCATAGAATGGTTGAGCGATCTTTTTACGGACGATGAGCCCAGTGCCAGGGATTGGTTCAAGGGTTCTTTTAGGTACGAAAGCTGGAAGGAGATCCTCGGGCGGTATGCATCGGGACAGCCAATCAGTTGTGCTGCATCGGTGGACAACGACAGGCATTTTCACATATGCTACTATGCCGGAGATTATGAGGCCATGAATTACGTGACGGTGGAGGCTTTGCCGGCTGCAAATTTTGTTGAGGTGATGGGTGTCATTTTTTGCAGGTTCGAATTCGTCGCCGAGGATGGAAAGGTGAAAGTCCATACGGTTTCCAAGAAAGATTTCAAGCATCGGATCAGCAGTCATGCATTGATGCTTCCGTACAAGAGGGTTGGTGAAAACTTTCAGAATAATTTCACCCTGGTGTACCATGACTGGGATGTCCTTGCTTGCAACTGTGCTTCCATGTCAATGAAGGGGCATCCTGTGCCTGCAAGAGGTGTGTGGTCCCAAGAACATCTAGACTATTTGACAAACTCAGTGTAAAAGAAGAAGCGGGTTATTCTTTTCCCTCTTGTCTTGAGGAGACGAAGACTTTGATGATCTGCCAGGAGTAACTGACCATACCAGCAACTATGAGTTCATTACGGCAGTGCCTGTGCTGCCTATTGAGAATTGAGATCGACTGCTGAACTTGACCTACAATAACTATGTAGGAACTGGTATGTAAAGCACCCCATGGTGATGGACGGGATAGGGGGTTTTCTACAGGGTGTACACCCATCGTAACAAATGAATTTCTTCGCTTCGTAGTTATTCATACATGAAATAATCTATAATAAAAAATGAAACCCCAAAGTAATCCCCCATCAAACATGCAACACAGATTTTTTTCCATTTTCACCGGCCGCCCTGCTGCTCCCACTGATCACACATCATCAGCCGGTGTGATCGAACATCATCGGCCAGCGCCAGCGGACGGCTTGACTCCTTCCTTGCTGGCCGACAGCCTCCGCCCACCTGTCAATAAATAATGAGCGACCTCCAACCCGAGCCGGGGGGTGGCAGGCGGCAACGTGATGCCGCTGTCAGCGCAAGAAATAATATCAAGGTCGCACAACAGAACATTGCAAGAATAGAAGCCAAGCAAAAAAGGGATAAGAGGAAAAAGCGCCAGAAAAGGGACGAGGCTTCGAACAGCGGAGGGAAGAAAAGCACTGGTCGACCGAAGACCAATATGGAATTCCCGGGAGATGGTCGCACTTTGAGTGTCAAGATCGCCGACGGAGCGGCAACTGCCCAGTGCACAACGGCTCACGACGCTTTCAAAAACGGCACCGATGAAGCTATTCTGAAACTGGTTGAGACGATTGGGAGTGGATCCGACCAAAAAGAACTACAAGAAATGGTGAAGGACCTTGCCGCCGAAAACATGGGCTCCGGGCGTTGCGCTGCTCTTTATGGTGATTACACCGTGAAAAAAGCAACTGGGGGGATGATAGTCGATGGGGGGGTGGTTTTGGGCAAAGGGGGAGATTATCCGGGCGGCAACGGTACGGACGGTACCCGGGAAGGTAACAATGTTGATATGGGAGGGCTTTGGGTGGCGACTTATGATGATATGTTTGGCTGCAAGAGAATCACTGAAACCTTCACGATGGTCCCGAAAGAAGAGGTGGAACTCGCCATCCTCGGCGCATACGATGCAAAGATGTACGAACTTCTTCAGAGGGAGACATTCTCTCGGTGCATCGGTCTCTTCTGGAGCTTGGTACATCATTACCGCGGCGGGGAATCGGGCCCCAAGAACCTACTCCGGCTCTTCCAAAAGGTTTGCAATGAGAGAGATTGGGCAGTTATACCAGGACTAGCAAAGAGGAACGGCAAGAAATGATTATCTGATAGAGGGATTTAACTTGATAGAGAGAGCGAAAACACATAATTGTGTGTTGCTATGTTACTATATATAGGACTTCCTGCTGCACGCCTCCCTCTCCTCAACTGCCACCCTCCCTC
>Ga0075475_10001017_pt1 | contig 13650 bp, 11 predicted proteins | sample DEB08_DNA_10_FD_76342 | JGI IMG/M metagenome (GOLD analysis project Ga0075475, IMG submission 76342) | Aqueous microbial communities from the Delaware River and Bay under freshwater to marine salinity gradient to study organic matter... | ecosystem: Environmental > Aquatic > Marine > Coastal ... | reverse complement strand
AACTGTTGAGCATTGCCCCCCTGGGATCGAGGCCAAGGAGTACGCGACCCCCGTCTTCAATGTTGTGGCTGGCGACTGTCAGGTGCTGGCGTACGACACGTACATCGCGGCTGATGCGCTCCAGCGGGTGCGACATGAAATTCGCTGTCGTCCCCGCTGCGTCAACAACTCGATCGACTGCCTCGACCGCACCGCGGACCGCATCAGAGCAGGCAATGTGGAACAGCGCCCGGTCTTTGAGCGGGATATCATCACCCGCAACAACCCGCTGCCACATCGCCTCAAGGAGTTCGAACACCAGTGCTCTCGCCGCACGCAACCTGACTTCAGACTCGGCAATCGCAATCTGTGCAGTAGGGCGTTCTCGCAAGGAGCGGGAAGTGAACCTCGGAACCTTGCCTTCTGCCAGCTCGATGAAATGATCCAGCGCCGCACGCGCCAGGCCAAGACTAATCGCTACTTTGTTGTAGGCAAGCCTGGCACCCAGGGGAAATCGAATCAGCGGCGAGGTTGATGCGGCTTGCCCCAGCGGTGCCACGATCTGGTTATCAGGCACCCAGACATTATCCAGGTGGACATCGTGAGACCCAGAGCCCCGCATACCTGAGACGTTCCAGTTCTCGACAATCTCAAACTCATCGGTCAGCGCGTAAACGTTGCCGCCACGCTGCTCACCATTGTCATACAGACGCACTGTTGCACCGAAGAGAGAAGCGTTGTGGCAACCTGAGACGAACTGCCATTGACCGCTGACCCGGTAACCCTCGCCGTCACCATCGGCCCTGCCCACCGCAGCCGTCGAGCTGCACATGATCATCGCAGGGTCGTCCAGCAGATGGCGGCAATCACCACATCCAGGCGCAATCAGGCCAAAGTTTTCAATACCGATCATGAGGTTCCAGCCGGCACTGCCATCGGCGGCGGAGATAAGCTCAATGGCGCGGACCTGTGTCATCGGGTCGGCCTCCTCCCCGCCAAACGCTGTCGGTGCAGCCAGGCGCATCAGGCCGCTGTCCGCGAGCGCACGCGCAACCGGCTCAGAGAGGTGACAGTTGTGATCAGCCTCGTCGGCATACTGCAGGACCAGGGGTACAAGCGCCTCGGCGCGTGCCAGCGGATCACCACGGTTCTGCAGATTGGCATTCATGTTTTGATCATAACATCTATAATGGCGCCCCCCAGGAGACATCATGGCCAAGGCAAAAAAGAAAGCGAAGCCGGCCTCCAGTACAATCGCCACCAATAAACGTGCTCGATTCGACTACCACCTGCACGACAAGTTTGAAGCAGGACTGGCGCTGGAAGGCTGGGAGGTAAAATCACTGAGGGCGGGTAAGTGCCAGCTCCTGGATACCTATGTGCTGCTGAAAAACGGGGAAGCATTCCTGCTCGGCTGCACTATCACACCCATGGCCTCCGCCTCCACCCATATCAAACCTGAGCCCATGCGCACCCGGAAGCTGCTGCTGCACAAGAAAGAAATCGCGCGCCTGATCGGCGCCACGCAGCAGAAGGGCCAGACCTGTATCCCGGTCTCGCTCTACTGGAAGAACAACAGGGTCAAGTGCGAGATCGCACTCGCGACCGGTAAGAAAGAACACGACAAGCGCGCGACGATCAAGGAGCGGGACTGGAATCGCGACAAGTCGCGGATGTTGAAGCAGACGAACTAACTGCAGGCAAACCGGTTGAATACTGGAATATTGGCCTTATATAGTCGTGTAGAATGTGTTTAAACGGTGGCAGCAGATGCCTACGTGAGATTGCAGGCCTGTTGGCTCTCGCAATTTCGCTGCGCGAATTTGCTGCCGCCGGATACAAAAATCGCTTAGCGATTTTTGTATCCTTGGGGGCGACATGGCTTCGACGCCGGTTGCGAAACCTGAGGTGCATGCCGAGAGGGTAGTGACTCTCGTTAATCAATCGCTGTAACTTTTATAGTTGCCAACGACGAAAACTACGCACTCGCCGCTTAAAAGCTCTTAACGAGCCGATAGGCTAAGCGAAACCCGGGGCGGATGTGCCCATGTATTCAATCCGGGTGCTCGACTCATGGGATCGCTGCCAGACCCCGCTTGTGGTTAAAGCAGTCAGATTTAAAGCAAGCTCGCCTTACGATCCCTGTCTGTCGGGCCAGCGGAAGGTTAAATAGTAGACAGAATATGCATGTAGAGCCGATGGCGGAGAACTGACGGACGCGGGTTCAATTCCCGCCGCCTCCACCAATTTTGATCTGTGACACACCCGGCGGTATCTTTGATTCTTTGAGTATCGCCCCGGGAACCGTGTCTAAAGAAGCCAATCCCCTTCAATGGAATCCCCTGCCGGGGAAGATCCCCGCTGGCCTCGCGAGCGAGTTCGCTGCACATTCGCTGCAGCCCGATATCGAACAGACCAACCTGATCTTCTATGCCTTTGCGGTTTTTGCGGTCTGCAATCTGGGTATTGACCTCGTAAGTGGCGTCATGGACTCAGTGCCGCTGAATGCGTTCCTGCTGGTTCTTTCACTCGGCGCTGCGTCGTTCATGCGCCGGGTGCTCGACCATCGACTGCTGCAGCTGGCGGTCAATATCGTCTCGGTGCTGGTTGTCGCTGCCCTGGTGCTGGCCAAAACGCAGCTGGCCGCAGACGACTGGTTCATCTATTTTGCCGACGTCTTCATCATCGCCGCGCTGACGCTGTCGGTGCCAATGAACTTCTTTGCCAAGCTGACGTACGCACTGCTAATCATCCTGTTCGACCTCTACAGCCTGCAGCAGTCAGGTTTCGACACCAACACCGCAGCCGGCATCACTCTAATGCTGGTCGGTATCACCGCATTCTCGGCCATCATCTATTACAAGATGCAGCAGGCACAGTTCTCGACATTCCTCGCACTCAGGAAAGAGAAAGCCGCAAACGAAGCGCTGCGTGCGGCGCAATCAACGATCAATGAACTGCAGGGCCTGCTGCCGATCTGCGCGAGCTGCAAGAAAGTCAGGGATGACAACGGTTACTGGGCGCAGATTGATGACTACCTGCGCACCCGCCTGGATGTCAGCGTCTCTCACGGCGTCTGCCCGGACTGCCGGGAGACGCTTGAGAGCAGTGATTAAACGTCAGGCTGAAAATACTTCCGGGGTAAAGAAACCGTGGAACTGGTGCGGTACATGGTGCTTCAGTTTCGCGACACAGACACAGTCGCTCAAATCCTGCGCCCGGTAGATCTGCAACTCACTTAAGTGCTCGAACGCGTTGTAAACCACTTCGAGCACATAGCCGTCATCTTCAGTCGACGCATCCGTACTCTGGACAAACAGCGGCTCAGAACCGTAGTAGCCGGGGGGCAGCGGCACAACCTGGGCATCGCCATCAAAAGTCACCCGGGAAATTGCGTTAAAGAAGCTGTTGGCGCCATTGTCGACTGAGCACGCTGCCCAGGTCACATCATTGCGTCTGCCGCCATAGGCCGGGTTGAAGGTCGGGAATTCGGATTCGGTATCATGCACCTGCTCGCGCCTTAACTCGCCCGTTTTCATGTTGAGGTAGTAGCGCATGTACCAGCCACCACCGAAACTGAGATCAGGGTTGAACACATCCGTCAGCGTTTCGTTGGCCGCAAAGTTATCCTGGAACATGCCGTCGATGATGACCTCGTCCCCTTCTTCAAAGGCGTTGCCAAAGTGAATGATGGCACCGGGATCAGTCTCAAATCGGCGGACTTCGGTGAAAGTATCAAGATCCACCACCACAATCTGCATCGGGATTGATTCATCGAAGATGACCTGGTCCGAGATTGTGCGAGAACCCAGGATTACCGGCAGCATGTTGCCGAACACGATGGAACCAAGAAAGAAGATCGCGTACCTATCACTCAATGCGAAGTCATGGCAGAACGGGAAGGTCTCAAGCGGTACCTGGGCTTTCTTGAACAGCCTGCCTTCAGGGTTGATGCGATACATATTGAGACAGGGTTTGGGTCCTTTGAGGCCGAACCCCGAGATACCGGCACCAAAATTAATGTAGTCGCCGGTTGCCTGATGGACTTTGCCATGGGCACTGAACACCATGGAAGGCTCGAGTTCGCCGTCGTAGGTGAACTCCCCAATCGTCTCGAGTGAACCCGGCGCAAGTTCCCAGGGTTTACCGCCTTCATTCAGCGCCAGCAGGTGGCCGCCATGATAGATGGAACTCGTATTGGCTGGATTCGCGGGCATCTTCAGGAAGTTCTTCATCAACCCACCCGGGATCTGGGTGCCGAAACCACGATAGAGGATTTCCTGCGCGGCTGTTTCCTCGATGTACTTGGGCGTGCGGACGTATCGATTCCGGAAGTGAGCGCGGCCACCATCAAACGAGAAGGAACAGAGCATCCCGTCACCATCAAACCAGTGCCCGTATTTCTTGCCCCCGATCTTCTGCCGCCCTGGACCGTTGCGAAAGAAAGTCCCCTGCAGGTTGGTCGGGATTTCGCCCTCGAGTTCCGTCAGATCGTAGTCATACTCCGCATCCAGATTATCGAGGCCACCATGGCAGGTTGGAATCTCATTCGCGCCTTCAATCTGTACACTCATCTGCTGTTCCTGTTGCAAAAATTGAATCAAACACCATTTCCCGGGGAGAGACAATTACAGGCGGTAGGCCTTGAGCGTCACTGAATCCACCAGCGATACACGCTCCCCGTACCTGGCGAAGCCGGCATAATCGCGGATCGCCTGATGCTGCACACTGCGGTTGTCCCACATCACCAGAGTATTCGGTGTCCACTTGATCCGGCACTGAATCCGCGCGTTGGCGGCAACGTAGTCATAGAGGCCCTGCAGCAGCATGCGGCTTTCCCACATCGGCACATCCTCAATGTGGGAGGTAAAACTTCGGTTCACGAATAGCACCGGCAATCCTGTCTCCGGGTGCCTGATCACGACCGGGTGCGTTGCGGTCGGGTAGCTCTGGCCCGGCTTCAACCTCACGCCATAATTCCTGAGATCTATCTCACCGTCGTGAAAGGCCATCTTGCCGTCAAGCAGCTGTTTCAGATCCGTAGAAAGTTCGGCGTAGGCTGCGGCCATATCAGCGAACATCGTGTCGCCGCCGCCGTTCTCCGGCACACGGGTCAGATACAGCAGCGAGGCGATCGGCGGAATGGGCTCGCAGCTGACATCCGAGTGCCAGGCCTCACCGTTACTCTGCTTCGCATCCGGCCTGGTATCGATAATGAACAGCTCCGGGTCATCGTGCCGGTTCATACCGGCGCGATGAGAGGGGTGTATGTGCAAATCAGCAAAGCAGCGGCCGAATGCTTTGTGCTGGTCACGGGTCAATACCTGATCCCGAAACACGAGCACCTTGCGATCGAGCCAGATCTGGCGCAGCTGGGCAACTGTAGCGTCATCCAGCGGCGCAGCCAGGTCGACGCCCGAAATCTCTGCGCCCAGGGTTGGCGTCACATTGGTTACCTGCATCCATGATCTCCGTTCCGTATCATCGTATTTAATCATGATACCCTCGATAAATTGGACGGTATTCAATCCGTGCGCAGCAACGAGGCGTACATTCCCCTGCAACAACACCATCAGCTACAGCCGAGGCAGTCTTCGAGCTGACACCAGCAGGACGCACAGCTAGACTGACACCCTGATCACCAGGACAACAGCCGTGAACAAACACAATCCAGCCATCATCCTGGTCAACCTCGGAACACCGGACCGACCTGACGAAGATTCGATCCGCCGATACCTGAAACAGTTTCTCTCAGACCCCCGGGTTGTTGATCTGCCCCGCTGGCTCTGGCTGCCGATTCTCAATCAGATCATTCTTCGGTTCCGGCCGCCCAAGCTGGTCGAGAAATACGAAATGATCTGGGGAACGCACGATGGCCCCATCCGCAGCATTACCCAGGCACTGGCGAGTCGTGTGCAGTCTCTCATGCCGGACATACCCGTTCACGTCGCCATGACTTACGGCCAACCCTCAATCCCTGACGTTCTCGAACAGGTCAAGGAACACGACGAACTTATCGTGTTGCCGCTTTACCCGCAATACGCCGGCGCCACAACGGGTTCCGTCATGGATGCATTCAGTCACGCGATTAAGGATCATCAAAGCGAGTGGCAGGTCCGCTACATCGAAGACTACAGCACTGATGAAGGCTATATCTCGGCACTCGCCGACTCGGTACGGAGATCAAAGGCTTATCGCTCAAGGGATCCCTACGTTGTCTTTTCCTTTCATGGTATCCCCCAGGCCCAGGCAGACAGGGGAGACCCCTATCCGCAGCGCTGCGAAGCGACTGCCGCACTGATTGCGGCTCACCTTGAACTGCCCGCTGATCGCTGGCAGCTGACCTACCAGTCACGCTTTGGTCCTGCCGCCTGGCTGCAGCCCTACACCGACAAGACCATGGAGGCACTGCCAGATAAAGGTATTGAGGATGTCCTCGTGGCATGTCCAGGGTTCTCGGTTGACTGCCTTGAGACCATCGAGGAGATCAAGGAACAGAACTGTGAGATTTTCCTTGAAGCAGGCGGACGTGAATTCAGTTACGTCAAGGCGCTCAACGCCTCCTGGTCACACGCGAACGCGCTCGCCGATATCATCAGGCGCAGGCTGGCCGATCAGGGCTGATCTGCCTCCGAGGTCGCCTCTACAGCTTCTTCCGGCGGCTTGTAGTTAAAACCGGCGACACGATCTCTGCCCTGCGCCACAGCGAATTCCAGCGCCTTGCCCGCATGCGCAATCAGGTCATCGACGGACTCAGTGCCATGGAAGCAGGTAATACCGCCTGACGCTGTCACCTTCATCTCTTCATCATCCTTGATGCTGATCTGGCTGATCAGTTGACTGACACGATGGATAATCATCACGGCATCATCTTCCGAAGCACCGGACAACAACAGGCCAAAAATGTCAGGGCCAAGCCGGGCAACGACATCCACTTCACGCAAGGCTGCCTTGACGATCCGGGTAAACAGCTGCAGGGTCTCATTGCCACTGCCAAGGCCATGCTTGTCGACAATCTCGGCAAACTGATCTACCTGGACAACGGCCAGGGTGAACTCGTAACTGCCACGTTCGCTCATCGCACGGTGCTGGAACAGCACTTCCTTGAAATGCATTTCATTGAAGCAACCGGTGAGTTCGTCCAGCGTTGTGACGGAAGAAAACTTCTCCTTCAGCACTGACAGCTCGGACCTGACAGCCCTGAGGTCTGTTTCGGCTTCGTGCGCACGTTTCTCGAGCGAGTTCAGGGCGCTGTTGATGACCAGGATCGGCGCTACCATCATCACTGCCATGGCAATACCGATAACCACCCATTGCTGTGTGCTGCCTTCCGGTAACAGGAACAGGATCAGACCGTAGATCAACAGGGTATTGATCCCGATCAGGAGATGGATTCGAATCTTGCTCATGTTTAACGGTGGCCGGGCTGACGTTTGCCCCTTTCAGGAAATCCGATGATAAGATAATCGGCCCTAAGCTGAAAGCAGACTCGGATTAACACCCTCCACCATGTCTACGTTGTTCTTTCTCTTCTCGCTCGTCGTCGGCTGGCAAGCCTGGAACCTTTATCACCCGAATTTCACTCACAGGAGATGGTCCGTAGCGAGCTTTTTTGCTGGCTGGCTCACAGGAGAACTCGCGCTTCACGTCATTTTCTGGCAGGTGCTGGCCGTTGGCTTCTTCGTGCTGGTCGGGGCTGTCTGGGGCTTCTTCGGCGCGCTCGGCTTCCTGATCTGTACCACCGCCTGGGCGACGATAGCGTACTACTATTACGAATCCACCTACGCTGAAGCAGAGGTATCGCTGGCACTGCATAGCGGTCTCGGCGCTGGATTCGAGTCCGAAATCGACGAGAGCATGCGAGCACGGTTCCCGGATGAGCCTGACAGAAATCTGATAAGGCACCCCTTCAAACTGCGAGACCCGGAGGTCGAAACCATAAGGAACATTCCTTATGGTGACCATCGCCAGACCCTCGACATTCGCCGCAGTCGGTTCGGCGACAACGATGCCAAACGACCCGTACTGCTGCAGATACACGGCGGCGGCTGGACGGAGAGATGGGGCAGCAAAAACGAACAGGGCCTGCCGCTTATGAACCACATGGCGAAACGCGGCTGGGTCTGCGTCGCCAATTCCTACCGTCTCAGCCCCGGGGCAACATTCCCCGAGCATATCATTGACTGCAAGCAGGCCCTGCTCTGGGTTAAGGACCATATCGCCGAGTACGGCGGCGACCCCGACTTCATCATGGTGACTGGCGGTTCTGCCGGTGGCCATCTGTCATCGCTGCTCACCCTCAGCGCCAACTTCCCCGAGTTCCAACCGGGGGCAGAAGATCGCGATACCAGCGTACAGGGGTGCGTGCCCTTCTATGGCGTCTATGATTTCACCGACGCAGAAGGTCATTATCACCACGACGGTATTATCGAACTGCTTGAAGACAGCATGCTGAAGCTCCGGCTCTCCAGCAATGAAGAAAGCTTCAAGGAGGCATCACCGCTGCATCATATCAGCGAGGCAGCACCACCCTTCATGGTGATCCATGGTGATTTGGATACCCTGGTGCCGGTTGAATCCGGGCGGGCTTTTGCCGACAAACTCATCGGCGTGTCTAATAACCCGGTTGTCTACCTGGAACTCGCGGGTGCCCAGCATGCATTCGATGTCCTGCCATCCGTGCGCAGTGAACATGTGAAACACGGTGTTGAGAAGTTCCTTGCCTGGAATTACAGCCGGTATCTCGCAGGCAAGGGTTCCACTAGCTGAGTTTAAAGTCTGTCTGTGGTGTGCTGACCGCCAGCTCTTTATCGGTGATGAACTCAAGCAGTGCCGCCTGACCGTTCTGTGTCGCCTCGATACCGCGCCGCAGGGCAGCGACGATGTCGTTCGGGTCAGTCACACGCTCACCATAGCCTCCGAAGGCCTTCGCCATATCCGCATAGTGGCCGGATATGTCAGTGCTGCGATACTTCTCTGTCGCAACCTGCATGATCGGCAGTTCAATTGCCATCGAGAAGTTGTTGAACAATATCGAGAGTATCGGCAGGCGCTCGCGCACTGCCGTTTCGAAGTCCATCCCGGTAAAGCCAATCGCGGCATCGCCCCAGACGTTAATGCAAAGCGCTTCGGGCCGAGCGAGTTTCGCCCCCATCGCGAGACCCAGGCCATAGCCCAGCTGCGTCGTCTTTCCCCAGCCAATATAACTGAGGGGCGTTGTGCTTTCCCAGAATGGTGAGATCTGATCACGCGGGCTGCCGGCATCATGGGTAATCACGGTGTTGTCTTTATCGACCAGCCTGTTCAACTCCCAGATGACGCGATACGGCGAAATCGGTACTTCATTATTCTCAAGTTTCGGCTGCCAGTCGGCGAGCCACGCCGCTTTTGCTGCCGCTATCTTTTCAGCGACTCCTGACCGGGCTTCCGCCTGCGTTCGGACCTTGCCGTCAAGCGCGGTATTGAGTGCCGCCAGCGTCAGCTGGGCATCGCCGGTCAGCGTGTACTTTGCCGGAACATCTTTGTTGAGGTCCATCGGGTCCAGGGTCGCATGGATAATCGTCTTGCCCTTTGGCATCTGCACGCCGAAGCCGGTCAGCGCAAAACTGCAACCGATTCCCAGGATGACATCGGATTCTGCCAGGAAATCATGCACCGCCCGCGGCAGTGAGCGACCGCCGGATCCGAGTGATAACGGATGGTTTTCCGGAAAGGCGCTTTTACCCTCGAGGCTTGTCGTGACCGGTATATGCCAGGCTTCCGCCAGCGCCTTCAGCTCGTCCCAGGCCTTGGCGTAGTGCACGCCCTGGCCGGCATAGATGACCGGGTGCTGCGCCGCCGCCAGAACTTCAGCCACCCGTTCGACATCAACCGGGTCGGGGCCGGTGCGGGATTTGAAACTGGGCACATAAACAAAGTCATCAGGCACTTCCTCCCGGAAAACATCCAGCGGTACTTCCACCAGGACCGGGCCGCCTCGACCATTTCTCAGCTGCGAGAACGCACGCCGCATCACTTCCGGCAGCGTACGACCCATGGTGACGGGTTCCGCCCACTTCGTGATGTGCTGCATGTTCAAGGTCGAATTGAAGTTGGGGAAGTAGTTGGCAATCCGGCGCTGGTAACCCGCGGGCATCACCAGGATAGGGACAGACTCACTGTAGGCCTGGGCAACACCGCCGAAGGCATTTTCCGCGCCCGGCCCGTGCTGCATGACAAACACGCCGATGTCATCGCCCGAGGAGAGCCGGCTGACAGCATCAGCCATGTGCAGACCAACCCGCTCCTGGCGTACGATGATGGTGCGTATATCGGCTTCAGCGGCCGCCTCGATAATCGGGTTCACCGGGTATCCGATAATGAACTTGACGTTTTCCCGCTTCAGGATTTCAGCAATGGCACTCGTAACATTCATCAGCGATTAGGTCCTCGTTCCATGGGGTATGGCTGCCAGCGTTCGAGTTCGACTCGCGGCAGTACCGTCGGATTGACGCAGCTCATGGGCCACTTGCCCTGCAACACCAGCGCCACTTCGCGCGCCGCGCGCCGGCGCGTTTCCGGCCGCATGCGCGTTGTCGCAGACGCCGCATGTGGCGTAATGATGACATTGTCCATCTGCAGCAGCGGGTTATCCGCAACCGGCGGTTCACGCTCCAGCACATCCAGGCCGGCCGCAGCGATTTCGCCGGTCTGCAGTGCACGAATGAGGGCCGGCTCGTCGATCACCGGTCCGCGGCCACAGTTGATAACGACCGCTGAGTCTTTCATGGCCGCGAACTGCGCATCACTCAACATGCCACGGGAAGAATCATTGAGGCCCGGGTGCACAGAAACATAGTCCGAGCGGTCCAGCAGTTCTTCAAAGCTGACCGGCTCAACACCCTCTGCCGTCATCTTCAGTTCTGTCACGTAGGGATCGCAGGCAATAACATGCATGCCAAAGGGTTTAGCCCGACGGGCGACGGCGGTGGCGACATTACCGAACGAAATCAGACCGAGCGTCTGCCCCCAGAGCCGCGGAATCTCATTCAGCACAGGGCGCCCCTTGTACCAGTCTCCCGAGGACACCATCTTGTCCATGATCTTGACGCGACGGGCACAGGCCAGCAGAAGCATCAGCGTATGATCCGCCACTTCCTCAATAAAGATATCCGGCGTATTCGTCACGACGATGCCGGCCTCGGTCGCAGCATCAACATCAACCATGTCGACACCAACACTGCCAACCCCGACGATCGCGCATTGCTGCAGGTTGTCGATCACCTCCTGGTCAATCCGCACCCCCCAGGATGTGAGAATAGCATCTGCGTCACGCACGGCTTTGATGAAGGCCTCTTTTGAGGTGCTTTCTACTTCGACGAGCTCTGCCACATCCCGCAGGGCTTCGAGTTCCAGCGAATAGCGCTCTTCCACCGGCGCTTCTCTCGCTACAGCCGGCAGCTGCACGACCACTTTCTTCTTCAACTTGAATCCTCCTTCAATCCCCGCCGTTGAATAACAGCCTGTCCAGTCGCAAGATACCGTAATTTAGAAGGGCACGCATACCATGCAGTTCAGGATCGGCAACACCACCGTGACGCGCATCGAAGAAATGATCGGTCCGCTGTTTGACCCCACCCAGTTTTTCCCCGATTTTGATTCCGCTGCGTTTGAACTGCATCGCGCCTGGCTCTACCCTGATCACGTCGACGGGGCCAGCGGCAGGATTATCGCCAGCATGCACTCCTGGCTGATTGAAACGTCACATCACAAAATCCTGATCGACACCTGTATTGGCGATGACAAGGAGCGCATGCCCTACCGCGACTGGCACAGGATGAAAACCCCCTGGTGGTCGAACCTGATGGCGGCAGGTGTGAACCCCGCGGAGATTGATTTTGTCATGTGCACGCACCTGCACATCGATCACGTTGGCTGGAATACACGCCTCAAGGATGGCCAGTGGGTCCCGACGTTCCCCAATGCGAAATACATCTTCGCCGAGAAGGAGTACAACTTCTTCAAGGAAGAGCGGGAAGCGCCGGTTGACGATGACTTTAAGGCGGTCGGCCACCAGGTGTTTGATGACAGTGTCGTCCCAATCATGCACCTGGCTGAACTGGTTGACGGCGAGACCGAGCTGATCAGCGACCTGGTCCGCATTCGGCCGGCACCGGGGCATACGCCAGGCAGTATTACCATCGAGTTGACCGACGGCCAGGACTGCGGCCTATTCATCGGCGACATCTGCCACCACCCCATCCAAGTGGTTCGACCCGACTGGAACAGCGCCTACTGCGAACTGCCAGACGAGGCCCGGTCGACCCGGGCATCTGTCCTGGCGCACTGTTGCAATCACGATGCCGTGATGTTCCCGGCCCACTTCGGTGGCACACACGCGGGGCATGTGCGCAGCGACGGCGAGAACTATTCGTTCGAGTTTATGTAAGCCTCGATCAGATTCGGTCGAACGTCAGTCGTGGCCCACCCAGTCCGGGTCGATGGCTGAGAAAAACAGGTCGAGCATTCGGTAGGTCAGCCCCCAGACAATCTCATCGCCGACACCAAACCCGGGGAAGGAAACGGTTTCACCAGAAACCACGAAGCGCCCCATGGTATGGGCGTCGCCTGAATGCATATCGCCGAGAGAACCCCAGAGCACATCTGCCACCTCGTAGTTGGGCTCAAACGCAACCTCAGCCTGGTGTAGCGCGAAGACAAAGGGTGTCACCACCATATCGAGATTGCGGCCGCGCGGGTTCGCCGAGACCGGGTCAATCTGGCCAATGAATTCACCATGGGTCGAGAGATCGAGGCCAATCTCTTCCAGGGTTTCACGCATGGCGGTGTGTTGCAGCGATGGATCCTGGGTCTCACGGTGCCCGCCAGGAAAAGCCATGTGACCTGACCAGGGATCACCTTCCTGCTTGGCTCTCAAGATAAAGAGGGCCTCGGTATCTTCTCCTAAGTCTCTCAATACAACGGACACAGCCGCGTGCCTGGTGCTGGCACTGGTGGGTACCTCCCTGGGCGAATGCTGCGCGATCGCATTTCTGATGGCATCAAGGGTGAGGCGGGACATAAAGCTCGCGGGAACAAATTTCTACAACAAGCGTCCATTGTAACAAGTAAACTTGGCGGAATATCTGCCGGAGCTCCAACATGAGATTCTCTCTGCGAACAGCCCTTGTCATCTGCCTTGTCGGCCTGCTGGCAACAGGCTGCGCGACCAACCCGGTGACCGGTAAGACAGAGCTCACCCTGGTCAGCGAGGCCGAAGAGATCGCCATCGGGGAGAAGCAGTACCTGCCGGCACAGCAGTCCCAGGGCGGTCAGTACAAGGTTGATGCGCAACTGACACGCTATGTGAATACCGTGGTGGAGCGACTCGCCGCAGTCAGTGACCGGCCGTTGCCTTATGAAATTGTCGTGATCAACGACTCAACACCGAATGCCTGGGCCCTACCGGGCGGCAAAATGGCGATCAACCGCGGGCTGCTGCTGGAGCTCGAAAATGAGGCAGAGCTGGCAGCTGTTCTCGGCCACGAGATTATCCACGCCGCTGCCCGCCACGGCGCCAAATCCGTGGAACGCTCAATGCTGCTGCAGGGCGCCGTCATGCTCACCGCCATCGGCAGCCAGGATTCCGAGTACGCCAACTATATCGTTGGGGCTGCCGGAATCGGCGCCCAG
>Ga0075475_10001016_pt1 | contig 13656 bp, 18 predicted proteins | sample DEB08_DNA_10_FD_76342 | JGI IMG/M metagenome (GOLD analysis project Ga0075475, IMG submission 76342) | Aqueous microbial communities from the Delaware River and Bay under freshwater to marine salinity gradient to study organic matter... | ecosystem: Environmental > Aquatic > Marine > Coastal ... | reverse complement strand
TTCGCTGAAGGTAACCTGAAGGATGCTGTACTTTTTGGCCGAAAGAACTTCTCAGCTAAAGGTAAATATATTACCATTACTGAGGGTGAGCTTGATGCTATGGCAGCATATCAAATGTTTGGTAGCAAGTGGCCCTGTGTATCTGTAAAGTCTTCAAGCTCTGCCGTATCAGACTGCAAAAATAGTTTTGATTATCTTAATTCTTTTGAAAATATTATTTTATGTTTTGATAATGATCCTGCTGGGAATAAAGCAGCTGAGAAAGTTGCTGGATTATTTGAGCCACACAAATGTAAGATCGTTAAGCTTAGTCAGTTTAAGGATGCTTCTGATTATCTACGGACTGGTAATCAAGAAAGCTTTGTTCGTACATGGTGGGCTGCAGAACCCTATACACCTGCAGGTATTATTAATCTTAATGAACTTGGAAATAGTTTATATGACGAAGAGTTCTTTGAAACAATTTCATATCCTTGGTCTGGATTAAACAAAAAGATTTATGGTATGCGTACAGGAGAATTGGTTACGTTCACTTCAGGTTCAGGTATGGGTAAGAGCAGCATCATTAGAGAGCTAATGCACCATATCATGAAGACTTCTACAGATAATATCGGTGTACTTGCTCTGGAAGAAAGCATTCGTAACACTGCACTGAACATCATGTCTGTTGAGGCAAGTCAAAGATTATATATTAAAGAAGTCCGAGATACATTTCCAATTGAGCAGCTTCAAAAATGGCAGGATGCTACCGTAGGTACGGGCAGGTTCTTTGCCTTTGATCACTTCGGCTCTATCTCTAACGACGAGATACTAAATCGGGTTCGCTTTATGGCGAAGGCTCTTGATTGTAAATGGATTATTCTTGATCACTTGTCTATCCTTGTGTCCGGTCAGGAAGAGGGAGACGAACGTCGATCTATTGATATTCTAATGACAAAGCTGCGGTCTCTCGTAGAGGAGACTGGGGTCGGTTTACTGCTGGTGTCCCACCTACGTCGAGCATCAGGTGATAAGGGCCATGAGGATGGTCGAGAGGTATCTCTTGCACATCTGAGGGGTAGCCAAAGCATTGCACACCTAAGCGATGGTGTCATAGCTCTGGAAAGAAACCAACAGGAAGAAGACGAGACACTGGCTAACACTACCATTGTTCGCATACTAAAGAATCGTTATACAGGTGACACAGGTATCGCAACATACTTGTATTATGATAAGGATAGTGGTAGAATGTCTGAGATATCAAACCCGTTTGATGTAAACGAAGACACTGAAGAGGAGCAAGGTTTTGACAGCTAGACGAGTAAAGAAAAGATTTGACAAACAGTTATACGATATGGTAAATGAAAGCAGTATTGCTGCAGGTAAAAAATATTTAAAGTCTATTGGTCATAGGATTACTTCTACCAAGGAGGATATGAAGGTTGATATCCACAGCACACTCAATGGTAAACCACACCTTACGGAAGTTGAAGTCAAGCTGGTGTGGGACGGCGAATGGCCGAAGCACTGGAAAGATATTCAATTGCCAGAGCGGAAGCGTAGGCTTGTAGAGTATGCGAAGAATAATGAGAAAGAATTATCTTTCTTAATCTTTAATAAAAGCTTTACATCTGCTTGGAAAATTGATAGTAGTATACTTGAAGAATGTGAACTGAAGGAGGTTCCCAACAGGTATGCACCAAGTGGTGAATACTTTTTCATTGTTCCAACTGAAAGGGCTGAGTTAATTACATTATGAAATGCATCCTTGACATAGAAACAAACGGGTTTTTAGACGACGCAACCAATGTCCACTGTATAGTGGCGTATGACATCGACGGTAAGAAGCCCTATGTTTTCAAGGGTGACGAATGTCGAGTAAGGTTTCCTAACTTTGCAAGAAATGTATCACAGTTTATTATGCACAATGGTTTATCTTTTGACGCACCTATGCTTAATAAACTTTGTGGTACAGAAATTAAAGATAATAGTATCTTAGATACATTGATATTATCACAACTGTTTAACCCCATGAGAGATGGTGGACACTCACTAGAGTCATGGGGTGAACGGTTTAAGTTTCCGAAAGGAAGTGTAGAGAGCTTTGATTATTACACTGAAGATATGTTAGAGTATTGCAAACAAGATGTTAATATAACATATAAATTGTATAACTATCTGAAAGAAGAAGGTTCTAAGTTTTCTAAAAGAAGTATTGATTTAGAACACCGGATAAGAAAGATCATTAATGACCAAGAAGACTTTGGTTTTTATCTGGACATTCCATATGCAACTACCTTTATGGCATCTTTGCAAGACAGATCACAAAATATTTATAATCAGTTACAGGAAGTGTTCCCTCCTGTTGTAACCACTGGTCGAGTACACAAGAGAAGTGGTAAACCTTTAAAAGATATTATTGAACCGTTTAATCCAGCATCTCGAAAGCAGATCGGTGAAAGACTAATAGAGTTAGGATGGGAACCTACAAAGAAAACTGATAAGGGTAATGTAGTTGTAGATGAAGATGTATTAAGTACCATTGATATGGAGGAAGCTAAATTAATAGCTGAATATCTACTACTACAGAAACGTCATACACAAGTAGCTTCATGGGTAGAAGCAGTTAAGAGTGATGGAAGAGTACACGGACGGGTGCTAACGCTACGAACTGTTACGGGACGCATGGCACACACCTCTCCCAACATGGCTCAAGTACCTGCGGTGTACTCCCCATTCGGTAAAGAGTGTCGGTTATGCTGGACTGTTGAGAATAAGGATACGCATAGTCTTGTAGGTACTGATGCTTCTGGGTTGGAGTTGAGAGGGCTTGCCCATTTTATGAATGATCCAAAATTCACTGAAGAAATTTTAAACGGTGATGTACATACAGCTAATCAAAAGATGGCTGGACTTGAAACAAGAGATCAAGCAAAGACATTTATCTATGCATTGATGTACGGAGCAGGTGCCGCTAAGATTGGTTCTATTGTAGGAGGAGATGCAAAGACAGGAGAAAGATTAATCAGTAAGTTCATGGGTAATATGCCTAAGTTTAGTTTGTTAAAAAATAAGTTGACAGAAGCATCTGAATCTGGCACTATCCGAGGGCTTGATGGACGGCTACTACACATCAGATCAGCACATGCCTCTCTCAATACTTTAATACAGGGATCAGGCGCAGTGATATGTAAGCAGTGGCTTGTTCAAATGACAGATAAAATTCAAGAATCAGGAGTTGATGCAAGACTTGTGGCCAGTGTACATGACGAGTACCAATTTGAGGTTGCTAATAGTGACACAGAAAAGTTTGGTAAGATCACAAACGAAGCTATCAAAGAAGTGGAAGAGATATACAATCTAAAATGTCCACTTGATTCTGAATTTAAAGTAGGAAAAAATTGGTCAGAAACGCATTAAATTTCTTGACATTTAAAAAGAGTTATGGTATAAGGATTATATTGAAACAGACATGAAAGGAGATTACATTTATGTCGAACTGTGAAAAGAAAGTGCTAGCCGCCCTTCGTAAAGGCATGAGAGTTACACGAAAGACTGCCATCCAACGTGGGTGGTGTGAGAATCTAACAGCTACAATTTCCGATCTTCGTAGTAAGGGTTATTCAATTGAAACTCTTACAGCGAAACTACCGGAGGGTGGAAGCTATACTCGTTATCGTCTCAATGAAGCAGCAGCAAGTTAAGGAGAACATTATGATTGATCGTAAGTACAATATTATTTCTGGCACTGCCTATTGGGCTTCTGTCGTAGCACCTAACACCACATTTGATAGTGATGGTGTATGGGAAGTTAATGTCTGTAATCTAGATGAGGATGCAAAAGCTACTCTAGAGGCAGACGGCATCACCATTCGTAACAAGGGTGATGAAAAAGGAGATTACGTCCAGATCAAGCGTAAGGTCCGGCGTAATGATGGTGGGGTAAACACTGCACCAAAGGTGGTTGATTCCAATAATTCCCCCATGCATGATACCTTTATTGGAAACGGCTCTCTTGTTAATGTTAAGTACCGTCCTTATGATTGGAAGTTCGGTAATAAGAAGGGAGTTGGTGCAGACCTAGTAGCTCTACAAGTAGTTGACTTGGTAGAGTATCAACAAGCAGGAGGCTCTGATTTTACCCCAGTGTCTGGCGGATACACTTCTTCTGAAGATGATATCCCATTCCCCACTAACTAATGGAAATGGGCAGGGCTTTTCGGAGTCCTGCCCTACCCATCATGATAAAACTTAATACACTTATAGAAGATATCTATAACCTTTTTTCAGAGGATTCAGAAAGTAAAAAATCAAAAGACGAAATAGAGAAGGCAGCTAAAAAGGCTGGACGGAACATTGCCCACATCTTGGTGTCCTCACTTGAGGAAAGAAAAGAAAAAAGACCGTCCACTCTCAGGCTTTCTAATATTGGCAGACCGAAACGTCAGTTATGGTATCAACTAAAAGAAACAAAAGGAGAGACTACTCTTAAACCAAATGATTATATAAAATTTTTATATGGTCATATACTCGAAGAGATGGTATTGTTTCTGGCATTCGCAGCTGGTCATAGAGTTACTGATCAGCAGAAGCGAGTAACAATCGGCGGTGTTGTCGGACACAAGGATTGTAAGATTGACGATGTTACAGTAGATGTAAAGAGTGCCTCTTCCTATGCCTTTAAAAAGTTTAAGGAAGGCACACTAGCAGACGATGATCCCTTTGGATATATCAGTCAACTCTCTGCATATGCTAAGGCAGGTAAAGAAAGTTCCGCTGCTTTTTTAGCTATAGATAAACAGAGTGGTGAGCTTGCACTGCTACCTTTACATCAGATGGAGTTTGATGACGTTGAAACTACGATTAAAAACATTAGACAATCCTTGGAAAACTCTGAACCACCAGATAGGTGTTATGAAGATATTCCTTTTGGCAAGTCTGGTAATCGTCAGCTTTCCATTGGTTGTCGCTATTGTGATTATAAGTCTACTTGTTGGTCTGACTCTAACAACGGTAAAGGTCTTCGTACTTTTAATTATGCATCCGGTCCTGTATACCTTACACAAACTACAACAGTTCCGAATGTCGAAGAAGTGTAATGAAAACTCAGAGTGCCAAAGCAAAGGGTCGAAGATTTCAGCAGTGGGTGAGAGACAAGCTGATTGAAATACTTTCTATAAATGAAGAGGACATAGAGAGTAGGAGTATGGGAGCTTCTGGTGAGGATTTAATCATGGCACAGATGGCTCGCCAGAAGTTTCCCTTCTCCATTGAATGTAAGAATCAAGAAAAACTAAATGTATGGGAAGCGTACAATCAAGCTGATACAAACTCTGGTAAGTACGAACCTATCTTATTTATAAAAAAGAATAACAAGAAACCATTGGTAGTTTTAGATGCGGAATATTTTATTAAACTACATAGAAAATAGTGAGATACTTTATGTCTATGATCCCATTGAGGAATCCTCTAATTCATATGAGGAACTCTTCAATGGGGTTATTATGCAAGCTTTAATAGACATTTGTACAGAAGAAGAGTATACTACTAAACATCACCAAGGAGCTAAGGAAGAAGCTATGGCTTGGTTCTTCTCCACCATTGTGTCTGTTGTGGATAATTTTGAAATGGTATGTGACCTAGCAGGTATCGACTCTGAAAAGGTACGGAGTTTTGCGGAGAGAATAACACTATCAGAAAACAAAGAAGTCTTACGACAACACATGTTGAAGAGCTTTCATGACAAGTAGAAGAGAATCCTTTGCTCAATATATTTTAAGACGGATGGAGGAAGAAGATTTGAAAGATGCCACAGACAAACAGGTTGGTGGTCAACACTATAAAGATTGTCCGATACAGCCGGTAGAATATATTGTTAAGAATGAGCTTGATTTTTTAGAAGGTAATGTAGTAAAATATATTACTCGACATAGAAAGAAAGGCTCTGGCCCAGAGGATATCCGAAAGGTTATTCATTATGCAGAGCTTATTTTAGAATTACATTACAACGAAAAACCATAGGAGCCACCATGTTTAAATCAAATAAGAACCCACAATTTAGATCAAAGTTTTCTGAAGATATTTTCTACACAAAGTATGCCCATGCCGGTGCTGAAACAATGCATGAACTAGCATCTACTTTAGTAGAGGATGTCTGTCAATCATACATGTCCAAGTCAGAAAAGGACGAGCTTGTTAGCCACATTGCAGACCTACGGTTTATTCCCGGCGGTCGTTATCTTTACTATGCTGGTAGAGACAAGAAGTTTTTTAATAACTGTTATCTTTTGAAGTGTGAGGAAGATACAAGAGAGGACTGGGCTAACCTTTCTTGGAAGGCGGAGTCATGCCTAATGACTGGTGGTGGCATTGGGTCTGACTATTCTGTGTATAGGGCAGAGGGTAAGACGCTTGGAGGAACTGGTGGCATTTCAAGCGGCCCTCTGCCCAAGATGCAGATGATTAACGAGATTGGTCGTAGAGTTATGCAGGGTGGTAGTCGTAGGTCCGCTATTTATGCCAGCCTTAATTGGAAGCATGAAGATATCTATAAGTTTCTTGGATCAAAGAATTGGAAAGATATGCCGGTAGGCACAACAGGACAGACATTGTTTGATATTAAACAAGATGATTTTAATTTTCCTGCTCCACTAGACATGACAAATATAAGCGTTAACTACGACACAGAATGGTTGCTAAATTATTGGAACACGGGAGAACTAGATGATGTCTTTATTACAAATGTACGTCAAGCTTTATCAACAGCAGAGCCGGGATTTAGTTTCAACTTCTTTGACAAAGAGAATGAGACACTACGAAATGCCTGCACAGAAGTCACATCCGAAGATGATTCGGACGTATGTAATCTGGGTAGTCTTAACTTTGCTCGTATTGATGGCGTCGAGCAGCTTCGTTCTGTAGTTGAACTAGCTACAAAGTTTCTCATTTGTGGAACCTTACGAGCGCAGCTGCCTTATGATAAGGTCTATAAAGTGAGAGAGAAGAACCGACGCTTAGGCTTAGGGTTGATGGGATTGCATGAATGGTTAATTCAAAGAGGCAGTCGGTATGAGACAACGGAAGAGATGCATCGTTGGTTAAAGATTTATGAATCAGAATCAGATAAAGTTTCTAATGAATTCTCCGATCTATTGGGAATCTCTCGTCCAGTTGCAAAGAGAGCAGTAGCACCAACAGGAACCATCGGCATTATTGCTGGTACTTCTACAGGTGTAGAGCCTATCTTTGCTGTAGCGTACAAGCGTAGGTATCTCAAGAATCGTAGGTGGCACTATCAGTATGTGGTTGACAGTGCTGCTCAAGAGATGATTGAATTGTATGGAGCTAACCCAGAGAATATTGAATCAGCTATGGACTTGGCTACGGATTATGAACGTAGGCTTTCCTTTCAAGCAAACATTCAAGAGTATGTAGATATGTCCATCTCTAGTACAATTAATCTTCCAGCTTGGGGTACAAAAGAAAATAATGAAGACCTTGTTGTTCCTTTTGCTAACACTCTTGCTAAGTATGCACATCGACTGAGAGGCTTCACTTGTTTCCCTGATGGTAGTCGAGGAGGCCAGCCTCTAACCGTCGTACCCTACAAGGAAGCTGTTGAGAAACTTGGCGAAGAGTTTGAAGAGAACATTCAGACACATGACATCTGTGAGATAGCAGGTACAGGAGGAGTCTGTGGTGTATGAAAACAGAAGATATCAAAAAATATAAAAGAGAATACATGAGAGCGTATCGCTCAAAACCTGAGAATAAAGAACGTCTAAGACAACAACAAATCGGTTACAGCAGTAAACGGGACACTACAATTGCTGGTAAACTGCATAGAGTAAAAACAAGGAGTAAAAAAATTAATGTTGAGTTTAATTTAACGAAAGAATACTTAGAAAGTATCTATCCGACTGACGGTATGTGTCCATTGCTAAACATAGCATTAAATTGGCATAGCCCTTCAAGACATGATAGCACTCCATCAATAGACAGAATTGATAATAATAAAGGATACATAAAAGGAAATGTACAATGGGTAAGTTGGAGAGCTAACCTACTTAAAAATGATGCAACTCTAGAAGAGCTTCTTATGCTTGCTCAAAACTACAAAAAGATATATGACAAAGTTATACTCTCGTAGCTCAATGGATAGAGCAACAGACTTCTAATCTGTAGGTTGCAGGTTCGAGTCCTGCCGAGAGTGCCAAAAAAAGCTTGACAAAAATAAAAAAATATGTTATATACTAAGCGGGAATGCCATAATGGGTTCCCGCAATATCTTGCTAAAAGGAGATAACAATGTTTACAGAACACATGTATAGGCATGCGATTGGTTTAGATAATCTATTTAAAAAGTTAACGGTAATGCAAGGAAATTCAGCTAAGGGAAATTTTCCTCCTCATAGAGTGTCAGATATTGAGGATAAGACATACTACTTAGAGTTTGCTGTAGCGGGTTATTCTAAAGAAGATTTAGAAGTTGTACTAGAAGACTCAGAAACTCTTGTTGTTCAGTCATCAGGTTCTAGCACCCAAAAAACAGGCGATAATACAAATGGTGAGTTGTATACTAGCTACGATGGTATTGCTTCCAGAGGATTTAAAAAAGAATTTAAATTAAATCCTTATTTAAAAGTAAAAAATGTTACACTGAAGGATGGGTTACTAACTATTGAGTTAGAAAAAACTTTACCAGAAGAAAAGAAATTAAAAGTCCTAACAATTAACTAGAAAGGAAAGGGGAGAGCAGAAATGTTCTCCCCACTCTCATGGCTAAAGCAGTAAATAAAAAAGCATTAGAAATCCATACTACAAAAAAGAAAACCAGTATCGGTATGTCGCCCTTATCAAGACCAACAAACAAATCTAAACGGATGGCATGGAAAAAATATAGGGGACAGGGAAAGTGACAAACAGATTTCTTAAACTAGATACAGAAGTTATTGATATTTTTTGGAGTGACCTGAGTAAGCTGTTTAGTAAAGTAATTGCACAGCAAGGATCAGGCAGGGATAGTTTAGAACTATTGTACACAAAGATTAAAAATAATATTCTTGAGGTGTGGATTTATAAAGGTGAGAATAATAAAATACAAGCTGCGTACTGTACCGCAGTCACACCCTACCCTGAAAAGAAAGTTTTGTTCTGGGGATACATGGGTGCGGTAGATAATAACATGTCGGAATGGCAAGGCTCAATGGTAAAATGCTTGAAGGACTATGCATACCAAATGGAATGTGAATGTATAGAATTCTTTTCTACAAGGACAGGATGGAATAAAATTTTTACAGACTCTGGATCAACAGTAAAAGATATTGGAACAATTTATGAGGTATCGTTAGATGACAACGAATAGTATTATTCCTAATATCTATATTGGTTATGACAGTAAAGAGGATGTAGCATATAGAGTTTTAAGAGAATCTATTTTAGATAATACTAGCGCACCAGTAAATATTATTCCTCTTAAAGAGGGAAGGCTAAGAGCGATTAACTTTTATAGACGCTCTCATTACACTAAAGATAATATTAATTTTGATTCCATAGATGGTAAACCCTTTTCCACTGCATTCAGTTTTACTCGATTTCTTGTACCATTTCTAAACATGCATAGAGGAGAAGCCCTATTTATGGATTGCGATATGCTTGTTAGGGCGGACATCATGGAGGTCTTTGAACTTTCCAGAACAAAGAGATTGCCTCTATGGTGTGTGAAGCATGATTACAAACCAAAGGAAGCTATCAAAATGGACGGTCAACCACAAACACAATACAGTAGGAAGAACTGGTCGTCCTTTGTTTTGTGGTCATGCCATCATGAAAAACATAAGAACCTTACAATAGATGATGTTAATTTAAGAAGCGGTTTATATCTGCATAACTTTCAGTGGCTAGAAGACGAGGACATAGGAGAGATTGATCCAGCATGGAACTGGTTGGACGGTCATTCGGATGATGCCGTTGAAGCAAAGAATGTACACTTTACAACAGGCGGTCCTTGGTTTAAGGATTGGAAACCTAAGAAAAGATTAGATGCTAAGTATGCTTTAGAGTGGGATTTACTACATGATAGTATAGGCTTAGAGGAATCTCTTGGAAAGGATAGAACAATTAAATGGAAAAAAACTTATGTTTAAAAATGTAACTGTCGTAACTTCCTTTTCAGAGGATGGTTGGGAAACATATGCTAAAGATATGGTCTGGTCTATTGCGGAACATTGGGACCCAGCCATTAAAGTCATTGCTTATTATCATGACTTTGATATTAACACAAAGGACCTACCTAAATCTAAAAGTATTGAGTACAGAAACTTAAATGATTTGAATGAGCTTATTGAATTTAGAGAACGGTTTAAGGAATACGATGGCACCATGGGTGGTAAAACATCCTACACCTTTAGGCTAGACGCTATAAAATTTTGCCATAAGGTTTTTGCTATCACAGACTGCGCATTTAATTTATGCGAGACGATGGAAAAGCCGGGATGGCTTGTGTGGTTGGACGCAGATACGGTAGCTGTTCGGCCACTTAATAGGCACCAATTATTACAGAGCCTGCCAAAGAATTCTGATATAGTACATCTGGGAAGAAAAAATTTTACATACAGTGAAACATCTTTTATTGGTTTTAATTTAGAAAGCCAGCCACCCGTAGACTTCTTGGGAGATTTTCTGGGCGCATACTTATCAGGAGAACTCTTTCATTACAGAGAATGGCACGATGGTTTTATTTTTGAAAGACTTATAACAATCTATAAGGCTCATGGATTAAAGTTCCATGATTGGACAGGTAGCCTTGACATTAAAAGTATGACTGAGGGTAACCAAGCTTTTGATTTATTCCCTCTATCAGATTATGTAAAACACAAAAAGGGTGCAAAGAAAAAGAAAAGCTTAAAGCTGCCACTTAGTGTAGACCCATCAGTACATGTATCAGTAGCAGAAGCAAAACCAATACCAATCGTAATTCAACCTAGAGATTGTATGCCTAAAGAAGACATTCAAAATAATGTTAAGGAAAATACAAAGCTTATTAATCGTTGGATTGATAGAGCAAAACCAAATAATGATACAGCAATTATCATATCTGGAGGACAGAGTACGGATTGGGATGAAGTGCGTAATGTACTTCGTATGGAAGGAGAAGACAGATGTAAGGTTGTATGCGTTAAACATTCATACCCTGCTTTATTAGAGAAAAAAATACAACCATGGGCCTGTGTAATTCTTGACCCAAGACCGATTGAAGGTCTAAGCACACATGGTGTAGTTCGTAAAGACCTATTTAAAAAGATAGATAAGAAAACAATCTTTATGCCTGCCTCTATGACTGATCCATCTATTATTAAATTGATTAAAAAGAAGACATCAAATATTATTGGATGGCATGCATTCACACAATCTCTTCAAGAGAATAGTAAAGATAAATTAATTAACAATGCGGTAAAGGTAAACGAAGAGCTTGGTATTGCGGAGGGTGCTACCATGATTACCGGAGGTACATGTGCAGCAATGAGGTCGATTGGTATCATGCACACACTTGGCTTTAGAAACTTTCATTTATTTGGATATGACTGTTCTTTACCAGAGCCTAGTGACGAAGACAAACAGATGAAACTTGAAGATGGTAAACCTAAATATATTAAAGTTGGTGTGGGGGATAAAGAGTTCTGGACAACAGGAGAGCTTATTGCGATGGCACAGGACTGCGAAAGACTTTTCTCTAAAGAGGATGTTGATATGAGAATTAATTTTCATGGAGAAGATACATTAGTAGCCTCTTGTTGGAAGCTTGCACCAATACATAATTTAAAACATTACAATGAGCTATTACAGTTATAGGAGGGGAACATGTTAGGTATTGCTGAATCAGTTATTGGAGTTGCTGGAAAAGTTTTAGATAAATTTGTAGAGGATAAAGATTTAAAGACTAAGCTTAATGCAGAGCTTCAATCCCAACTCATTAATCTAGATGCCTTACAAGCACAAACAAATCTAGCACAGGCAAAGCATGACTCTATCTTTGTTGCTGGGGCTAGACCAGCTATCATGTGGATATGTGCCTTTGCATTAGCATGGCAATACATTATTGCACCCATGGCATCATGGGCCTTAGCTATCTGGTATCCTGCAGTGGTTCTGCCCCAGCTGGGTACTGAGGAACTTACAGGACTCGTTATGGCACTGTTAGGATTGGGTGCGGCCCGGTCTTATGAGAAGGCCAAGGGTGTCGCAAGGAACAGTATGAGTAGTTAATTTAAATGTTAAATGAAAAACAAGAAAAGTTTGCACAAGCATATGTGCTTAATCATAATGCTACAGATGCAGCAAAGACAGCAGGGTATTCTGATAGGTCAGCGTATAACCAAGGCTATAGACTACTACAAGACGAAGCTGTTAAGGAAAGAATTGAAGAACTCTCAAGAGAACTGAGAACAACAGTCGATGTTGTATCAGAGATTGAGAAGCAATATGAATTTGCTAAGGGGCAAGGCCACATCAATAGCGCCATCAAAGCTCTTGAACTACTATCAAGAGTGAGAGGTAATACTGCTGATGTTGGTAAAAATGTAGGTAAGGAAGAACTTGTAACTATGATTGTAGGATGTTTACAAGTCTTGGGGAAGGAAGAGGTAGATAAGATTATAGCTAAATGCACCTTTGATTAAGGTGGTCTAGCTCTATTAGAAATCATTTTTGAGAAGAAGAATTGTGTGGTTTCTACAAGCTCATAAATAATTTTACTACTCCTTTATAGGCGGATGTTTTCCGTTGTGCATATGAGACAGTCTGTCTACAGCTGTTTGAAGCTGCTTTATTTCAGCAGCAACAACTCCTTTTCTTTTATTTTCTACAGCTAAATTATTTGGACTAAGAATGTCAGATAACACTCCTATTTGTTGACGTAAGACAGATACGTTTTGTTCAGCTACATCTAGTTCTCTATTAAGTTCGTCAATCCATTTTTTAATTTCCTCCTGACCAGCCTTTAATGTTGCAACCTGCGAGCGCACTAATGCCCATGCTCCAGATAAAGAAGCTACGACAGCACCAAGTTGAAACAACATTCTAATATCTAGTTCCATTATTTATAGCTCCAAACCCAAGGTCTTGTGTTAGAATCTTCACTAGACAAATCATCAATATGTATAAATCTAGACTCATGATTGCCTCGTTGAGCAACACCAATACCTGTCATACCATGTTTAAAAGCTAATTGCATTACATCATAAGCAAGTTTACCCATGCATTGTATATCTACCGCTCTGCCAAATATATGTGGAGAGTTGGGAGCGCCACCTATAGCACTGTTATGAGCAGGGTGACGGTAGGCAGAGGTTATAATAAGTGGTTTACCAATCTCCTCTCTTAGATTATCTAGCTTATGCATGAAGTTATCATCCATTCCGTACTCACCTGTTCCTTTACAAACAAGTTCGTCATGGGTAAAGTATTTCCAATTAGGCATATAAACTCCTATTATGATTCATTCTTAATATAGATAACAGAAAAGTCAGCAGACACAAGATTGTTTGACCCTGAACTAGATGCTCTCATCTCAAGGTCAGTCTTTTCCTGTACTTCAATTGGATATTTAAGAACAAAGTCTGCTACACCACCAGCCCCAATAGTTTGTTTTATCATAGTTCTAAATACACCACCAAAATT
>Ga0075475_10001015_pt1 | contig 13664 bp, 14 predicted proteins | sample DEB08_DNA_10_FD_76342 | JGI IMG/M metagenome (GOLD analysis project Ga0075475, IMG submission 76342) | Aqueous microbial communities from the Delaware River and Bay under freshwater to marine salinity gradient to study organic matter... | ecosystem: Environmental > Aquatic > Marine > Coastal ... | reverse complement strand
AGAAGGTGTAACTCCAAAGCGCTTGGCCACTTCCTTTACGGTTGTAACTTGTACATATCTACCACACATACCCTAAAATTAAAAAAGCCCGGGTAAAACCCAGGCTTTGCATGCAAAATATAGTCTTTTGACTTAGAGATCGAACTGGATGCCCTGAGCGAGCGGAAGTTCGTTGGTATAGTTGATGGTATTGGTCTGCCGGCGCATGTACGCTTTCCATGCATCCGAACCCGATTCGCGACCACCACCGGTTTCTTTCTCTCCTCCAAAAGCACCTCCAATTTCCGCACCAGAAGTTCCAATATTTACATTGGCAATTCCACAATCGGATCCCGCATGAGACAGGAACAACTCCGCCTCGCGCATGTTGGTAGTCATAATTGCCGAAGACAATCCTTGAACCACATCGTTTTGTAAAGCGATGGCGCGATCAACTTCACCGGAGTACTTAATGAGGTATAAAATCGGCGCAAACGTCTCATCCTGCACAATTTGGTAGTGATTTTCTACCTCTGCAATTACAGGTTTCACATAGCATCCACTTTCATATCCCGGACCATCAAGAACCTTCCCTTCAACCAAGAACGTGCCTCCTTCTTCCTTAATCTTGGCAAGGGCGTTCGAATAATTGGCAACGGCATCCTTATCGGCCAAAGGACCAACGTGATTGTTCTCATCCAAGGGATTGCCAATACGAATCTGGTCGTAGGCCTTAACTAAACGCGCGACTACCTCATCGTAAATGGATTCGTGGATAATGAGACGACGGGTTGATGTGCATCGCTGACCAGCGGTTCCAACTGCTCCAAATACCGCTCCAATGATGGACATATCTAAATCGGCATTGGGTGTAAAGATGATGGCGTTGTTACCTCCCAATTCAAGGAGCGAACGTCCCAAGCGAGCGGCAACGGCTTGCGCCACAATTTTACCCATTCGAATAGAACCTGTTGCTGATACAAGGGGAACACGCTTATCGCTGGTAAGGTACTCTCCCACAGTATAATCTCCGTTCACAATTCCCGAAATACCCTCGGGAAGATTGTTCTCACGAAGAACTTCTTGAAAAATATTTTGGCAGGCCATGCTGCAAAGTGGAGACTTTTCGCTGGGTTTCCAGACGGTAACATCGCCACACACCCATGCCAATGCGGCATTCCAGCACCATACTGCCACTGGGAAATTAAAGGCACTAATTACGCCTACTATTCCATAGGGATGATACTGGTCGTACATGCGGTGTCCCGGACGTTCGCTGTGCATGGTGTATCCGTAGAGCTGGCGAGACAAGCCCACCGCAAAGTCACAGATGTCGATCATTTCTTGTACCTCACCATAGCCCTCTTGAAGAGATTTTCCCATTTCGTAAGAAACGAGCTTGCCCAAACTCTCTTTGTGCTCGCGAAGTCGGTTTCCAAATTGACGGACAATTTCACCGCGCTTGGGTGCTGGCGTGGTGCGCCAAGTTTCAAAGGCGAGTTGAGCGCGATCTATCACTCGGTCGTAATCCTCACGCGTAGAAGAGGTTACGCTCGCTATCAAAGCGCCATCTACGGGTGAGTACGATTCGATTTCCGGCCCACTTCCGAAGTGATTTAAGCCTGTGCTCACTCCGTAATTTCTTGCTACAAGACCCAAATTTTTTAAAGCCTCTTCAATCCCAAATGCTGATTTAATATCGGTCTCCATTATAGAATATGTTGTTCAATAGATTCATTAAATTTAGGGTGCAAAAGTACGAAATTCAAACCTCCTATGAAAAGGTATTCCTTCTTAAACACCGCGACTGTATTTATCGTTTCGATATTCGCTGTAAGCGTCCATGCACAAGACACCGACGATTTGGATTTTTTCACAGACAGCGACGTGCGCAAGTCGATACTGGGTGTTGAAGGAATCTTTACTCCCAACATTACTAACGCAAACGTTCTGGAAGAATTGCCCTTGATCTTGGGGGATGATACAACCCTAATTTCTACTAATAATCGCGCAGGTTTTGGTATGGATTACGGAGTGGGCGCCATGTTATCTCCCAATGGAAGTTTAGATTTTCGGGTGGGTATTCGTCGGGGCGTGTACCAATTTAATTATGATGCGGTGGAATTGGTCGATGAAAATGCATCAGAAACGGAATTATCGGATGGGTCCGTGCGGGTTATTTACCTGAATGTGCCTATACAAATGGCGTTTCACCAGCGCGTAGGAGATTTCTTGGAATTGGAATACGGCTTGGGAGTGATCTTCAATTTTCTTCAGTCTTATCAGTTTGAGATGCGCGATGTAATCGCCCTGGACCGAACGGAACTAGCGAATCCCAACAACTTAACTCTTGCTGTTCATCTAGGGGCAAATATTGTGCTCAACGACCGGCTATCCATTCCTTTTACTCCAAACTTCAGGTACCTTTTCCAAACGCTGGTGCCCACGGGAAGTCAAAACAGAGAGGCCATTTATACCCTTGGTTTTACCACGGGAATACGCTACCGGCTATAAAAGTCGTCTTGCAAGATTTGAATTGCGCTAGTCTGCGATCGGATGAAAAAAGTTGCGCGGTAATGCGGTTGCGAGGTGACGAACGCGAGGTGGGCTGTCTCTAGCTTTACTTGTGCTGCCGCAGGGGCCTAAGCACAAAGAAGGCCCCTACTGCAACCAAGGGAATGCTAAGCCATTGCCCCATATTCAAGGCCATAGATGCTTCAAAAGCCACCTGATCTTCCTTTAGGAACTCAATGAGAAAGCGCGCAGTAAAAACGGAAACCAAAAACCAACCGAAGAGACGTCCTTCATGCTTGGCGATACGAGTTTTCCAAAAAGCGCGAAACATCAACCCGAAAATAATCAGATAACACAACGCCTCGTAGAGCTGGGCGGGATGGCGCGGGGTGAGCGGATCGGGTACGTAGGCGCGTGAAAAAATGAAGGCCCATGGCACATCAGACGCAACCCCAATAATCTCATGGTTAAACAGATTTCCCATGCGAATGAAAAATCCCGCTAGCGCAACAGTGACCACCACGCGATCCAGCATCCACAGCAGCGATCGGTCCAGGACCCGGCGCGTATAGATGTACAGGCTTATGATAATAGCAATTGCGGCGCCATGACTCGCCAATCCACCCTTCCAAACCATGGGGATTTCCACCAGATGATTGCGATAATACTCCCAATCGTAGAAGAATACATGCCCCAAACGCGCACCTACCACAGTGCCTATCATCACATAAATCAGAAGCTTATCCAATAACTCATCGGATAGCTGCTCCTGCGCATACATCTTGCGCATAATGCGATATCCCAAGAGAAACGACGTGGCAAAGAATAGACCGTACCATCGCACGGGAAACCACGTATCCGGGAAAACCTCGGGATGCATTGTCCATTCAATTGCGAGCCAAGTGGGAAGAATTGCCGAGAGCATCATTGCGAATTATTGAAGATTAAATAACCTCAGAATATCCTGACCATTGGCGAAAAAGAGGAGCCCCAGCAAGATGATAAACCCGACCATTTGAGCGTATTCCAATACTTTTTCGGGCGGCTTTTTGCCCGTGAGCATTTCCCAAAGCACAAAAACCACGTGGCCTCCATCGAGCGCGGGAATGGGGAGGATGTTTAAAAATGCCAGCATTATGGAGAGAAATGCGGTAAAATTCCAGAAAAACATCCAGTCCCAAGTGCTCGGGAACTGACTCCCGATGGTGATGAATCCACCTACGCTCTTGTACGCCTCAGTATCGGGATTGAAAATGATTTTAAATTGGCGTATGTAGTTGGAAAGGGTTTCCTTGGACTTGCGCCATCCGCCAGGAATTGCCTCCGCAATGGAATAGGTCCGCGTTTCCGTCTTAAACCAGTTGGGGTCTTGGCCGGGATACACGCCAATTCGGCCCGACTCTGGGACATCGATATTCACATTTACCGGCATACCCCCTCTCAAAACCGTAAGAGCAATGGTTTTTCCTGCATATTCTGGAATGGAATCCACATATTCATCGAAATACATGAGTTTCTTCCCATTGAACGCGACTACTTGGTCGTCCAGCAGCAAACCAGCCGCTTCGGCCGCACTGTTCTCGGCAAACTGACCCACAATGTAGGGTATACGCGGGGACATGAAACCAGGAGCGGTAATAATATTTTTGATGTCTTCGTCTGTAATAATGATGGTCTCGAGCGACCCGTTACGCATCACCTGAACGCGCTCCGCACCCAAGATGATTTCCAGGGGAACCTTAGCAAAGTTGGCGATGGTTTGCCCGTCCACCGACACAATTTTATCGCCGTTTTGGAAACCTACTTGGCGCCCCACCTCATTTACGCTAATGCCAAATTTCACATTTTCTGTGGGCAAGTACTCTTCGCCCCAGTACGCCAGCGTGCCCGCATAGATTACGATGGCCAAAATCACGTTTACGGTTACCCCACCAATCATAATAATGAGCCTTTGCCATGCCGGCTTCGACCGGAACTCCCAAGGTTGAGGAGGTTGCTTCATCTGCTCGGTATCCATGCTCTCATCAATCATCCCCGCAATCTTTACATAACCCCCGAGAGGAAGCCATCCAATACCGTATTCGGTACCCTTGATTTTCTTCTTGAACAAACTGAACCAAGGATCGAAGAAAAGGTAGAACTTCTCCACGCGGGTTTTAAAAATTTTTGCTGGTATAAAATGTCCCAGCTCATGCAATACAATTAAAATGGAGAGGCTCAAAAAGAATTGAGCTGCTTTTACCAATATGTCCATTCGGTGTTTCTTTTTTTATGATGGAATCATTTCCGCCGTTCGAGCGCGGGCATCGCGATCGGTTTGGAGGTAATCGTCCAACGATGGCAAAGCTACAAAGTTCATGCCCTCCATCGCTTTTCGGTTGAGTTTTGCAATATCTAAGAACCCTATACGCCCATCGATGAAAGCCCGGTTCGTAATTTCGTTTGCCGCATTGAGTACGCATGGCGCATTCCCCCCCAAACGCAAGGCTTCGAAGGCGAGGTTTAGGTTATCAAAGGTATCGAAATCGGGTTGTTCAAATATTAAGTTTGGGTAATTCATGAAATTGAAGCGCTCAAAGGAATTGGCCAAGCGCTGCGGGTAGCTCAAAGCATATTGGATGGGTAACTTCATGTCGGGCAGGCCGAGCTGCGCCTTCATGCTGCCGTCCTCAAATTGTACGATGCTGTGTACGATGCTCTGGGGATGTACCACAATGTCTATTTGTTCGGGCTGCAGATCGAACAACCAACGGGCCTCAATAATTTCGAGCCCTTTGTTCATCATCGACGCGCTGTCGATTGTAATTTTCGCACCCATTTCCCAATTGGGATGTTTGAGCGCTTGTTGCACTGTTACGTGAGCCAGGTCTGCGGCACTTTTTCCTCGGAATGGCCCCCCACTTGCGGTGAGGTAAATTTTCTCGATGGGATTGATAAACTCTCCAGGCAGACATTGGAAAATGGCGCTATGCTCGCTATCCACGGGCAAAATGGCCACCTGATGTTCGCGCGCCTCACGCATGACCAACTCCCCAGCAACGACCAGTGTTTCTTTGTTAGCCAATGCGATTGTCTTTCGATTTTTAATCGCTCGAAGGGTTGGTTTAAGCCCCGCAAATCCCACCATGGCCGTGACTACCACATCGAATACATCCATATCCATGCATTGTTCCAGGGCGTCTGCACCGGCATATACTTGAATGTCGTGCGGATCGAGCGCATCGAAAACTTCCTTGTACTTGTCCTTATTAGCTATAACTACGGCCACAGGCTTGTGCGCAATTGCTTGTTCAATGAGTAGGTGCGAATTGTTTCCCGCCGTGAGCAGCGTTATTTCAAACGCATCGGGAAGGGCCTCAATAACCTCCAGCGTTTGCGTGCCAATGGAGCCCGTAGATCCGAGAATGGCTACGCGCTTTTTTGGGGTGTGGGTTGATGTGGGAGTGGGTGCAAATTCGCTCAAAACGATATATATTTTTCGGGATCAAGTGGCTTGCCAAGATGCCACAACTCAAAATGCAAGTGGGGGCCCGTAGTCTCACCCCCGCTGTTTCCAATAAGGGCGACAGCCTTACCTGCCTCTACCCGATCGCCCACCGACACGAGAATTGCCGCATTGTGTGCATAAAGAGAAAATAGGTCATCGGCATGTTGTATACAAACCACATGACCCTGCGCAGTGGACCACCCCGCAAAAACTACGGTGCCATCCAACGTAGCGAGAACAGGTTCGTTTTCGCCTGCGAGCACATCAACACCAAAATGCTTTACCTCCCCATCGAACTCAGCATTTACAATCCCTTTAACCGGAGCTAAAAAATTTTGTTGAACCGCGGGCGATGTGAGGTCTCGAACTACATCAAACTGAGACTCCCGTTCCACATCCTCTCGGAGTAAGCGATCTTGCGCACTCACCTCCGAATCTAGATCGGCTTCCAACACAAAAGAAGTATCGGGAGTATTGGTCTCAAAATCGACCAACTCACCGGATATCACCCCGCGAATAATTTCCAAATAATGATCATTTAAGGCCAGTTGCCGCTCCAACGAGTCCACTCGAAAGCTGTTCTGCACCGCCTGGCGCTTCATTGCTGTACTGGAATATCCGGGCACGTACTCGCGCAATGGAGTAAAAGCAATAATCACCGTAGTTCCCGCAATAAGTAAAATGGCGCTTAGACCCGCTACAACAAACACATTCAGACGAGATAACCTCAACGAAAGTTTCTCCTCGAACGTGTCGTCGTTGAGAATAACAAGCCGATATTTGTTCCTCAGCTTATCGGAAAGTATTTTTTTCTTGTCGTCGGGAGTCAATGAATGCGCGTTAAGATCAATTTACAAATATCGGGAAATAAAAAATTAAAATAATTTTGTGCTTTCGGAGTTAGAGAAAAAAGATAAACGATTTGATCGCGAAAAAATTACATCGGAAACTGGGATGGGCATGGATGGCTTTGGGCATCGGGTTGATGGGGTGTTCCGTAGAAAAAGATAAGTGGATCAATCGGAAATACCATGAAATGAATACGCATTTCAACGGGTATTACAACGGTAATGAAGCGTATCGAGAAGGCGTAGCACGCCTGGAAGAGAATGTCGTAGACAATTACGACTTAATTCTTCCCATCTACAAAACCGGTACTGAGCAAGAGGCCAAGCAAATTTTCAGCAAAATGGATCGGGCCATCTCCAAGGCGACAAAAATGATCCAAAACCACGCGATGAAGTTCCGAGGAGAAGAGCGCAATGCTTGGATTGACGATTGTTACATGCTCATCGGAAAAGCGCGTTATTACAAAAAAGAGCATCTCAATGCCATTGAAGCTTTCAACTATGTGATAAGCAACTATCCCGGTACTGAGGAATATTTTCAAGCACACATTTGGCTGGCTCGGACCCATGCGGAATTGGAGAATTTTGAGAGTGGCGTTTATGCGCTCGATTTAATTGTGCGAGACAAGGCGCTGCCCAAAAGCCTTAAAGGCTCACTATATGCCGCATATGCAGAGTTATATCGGCGCGAGGAAGATTACAATCAAGCCATATCCTTTCTTCAAGACGCACTCAAGTGGGAAGCGGACAAAGATTTGAAATACCGCATGACCTTTATTCTGGCTCAACTTTATCAAAAAGAAGGCGGATGCAATCGGGCCATCCCCCTCTTCCAAGAAGTTGCGAAATCCAATGTACCTTACATACTCGAATTCAATTCGAAGATTAAAATGGCGTTGTGCATCGACCGAAACGGGCGGCAAAATGCCGGTATTATCGCTGCGCTCAAAGAAATGCTCAAGGACGATAAAAACCTCGAATACTTCGACCAAATTCATTATGCGTTGGGCGAAATTGCCTATCAGCAAGGAGAAATTGAAAAATCGGTGGGTCATTTCGAAGAGAGTGTGCAGTCCAGCATCTCGAACACCAAGCAAAAATCGCTATCCTACCTCCGGTTAGGGGAAATTTACTTCGAAGAAACAGAGTTCCGTAAAGCGCAAGCCTATTACGACAGTGCCATGACGTTTCTGCCGCAGGAATATCCCAACTATGAAGAAATCAAAAACCTGAACGAAAATCTCGGGGAGCTCGTGGGGCATCTGCTCACGGTAGAAGAACAGGACAGCTTGTTGCGCCTGGTAAACATGTCTGAACGAGATCGAAACAGCTATTTGGATGCTTACATAGATGCCATTAAAGAGGAAGAGCGCAGGCAAAAGCAGCTGGAAATGGCGGGATTCGGACAGATGATGGCGGTGCGCAACGAAAACAGGAACCGCCAAGAGGGCGCCACACAACAAGGGGGATGGTATTTTTACAATCCTACCACCATCGCTTTTGGTCAAAGTGAGTTCGTGCGCATTTGGGGAGATCGGGCCTTGGAAGACAATTGGCGGAGGCGCAATAAATCCTCCACTGGAGGAGGAAACGAGGCGGAGGCCGATAAACCAGACACGCTCTACATCGAAACCGATGAAGGTTTAATTGCCGTTACCAAGTACGACCGCGAGTATTATTTGTACAGCCTTCCATTCGATAGCGCGGCACAAGCGGTATGCGATAGCCTTATTGAAAGTTCGCTCTATGCAATAGGTTACATATATAAAGAGAAGCTACTCGATCTGCGCAAAGGAGCCCAAGCGTTTGAAGATTTGTTATCTCGATACCCCAACACACCCTTAAAAATCCGACTGTATTACAATTTATATCGAACGTACTCCGCATTAAAATTCATACCAGAGACCACCAAGTACAAGAACTTAATCTTGGAAGAGGCCCCCAATTCGGAGTATGCCTTAATCATTAAAGACCCCGATTATTTAGCTAAAAAGGCCGCTGAAGAGAATGTGGTCTTCGACAAGTACCGCTTGGCATATGAGGCCTTCCAGTCCGGAAAACTGAATACTTCGAAGCGCATGTGTGAGGAAGGTATTGCGCAATATGGGAATCATGCGGTTTCGGCAAAATTTGCGCTTTTGCGAAGCATGGCTTTACGCGATCGCGGGAAAGATGAGGTGTTGGCATCTTTGGAATCGGTAGTAAAGGACTACGCCAATACACCCGAAGCCGAGGAAGCATCAAAAATTTTAGCGCACTTTAAAAAACCAGCGAAAAAAGAGGGCGAGGATAGCCAAGATCAAACTGAAGACGAGGAAAAAGAGGAAGAGAAGCTTGACATCTCCATGTTTCAACCCGGCGATAAAAGCCAACACTTTATAATTCTCACGGTGCCCATTAAAGGACTCGATTTAAATACTTTGAACATTGCATTCAGCGACTTCAATAGGAATTTCTTTGAACTGGAAAATCTGAGCGTAAAAAGTATTTATATGGACAGCGAGACGCAAATGATTTCCATTCGCTCCTTCGCCGACCGCGAAAAAGCAATGAAATACTACAACAACGTAATCACTGAACCGTTCATGACCAAGCTTTCCGGAGCTGAAAACGTGGCCTTGTTTGCCATTACCGTGGAGAACTTTGGTGTGCTATACAGAGGCAAGCAGTTGCCGAACTACAAGGCGTTTTTTGAACAACACTATTTGAATTAATTTCGGAATTCTTTAGTTTTGAGGCAGATAACGCTTTGAGCTACTTTCAATTATGATCGGTAAATCCAACAACATGGCCAAATTCACGGAAACCCAGGAGCCCGCTAGAAATCGCGTAGGACAAAGCACAACGGTACGAGGGGATATCCAATCGGACGGCAATTTTAGAATTGATGGTAAGGTTGAAGGCACCATTACAACCACTGGAAAGGTGGTTATTGGAAGTACTGGATATGTGCAGGGCGATATTATCTGCGGCAATGCCGATATTGAGGGTAGTGTTAAAGGCCGTTTGAAAGTAAAAGAATTGCTCGCGCTCAAAGCTTCGGCCAAAATCGGTGGAGATATTAGCACCAACAAATTGAGCATTGAGCCCGGCGCCGTCTTTACCGGTTCTTGCCAAATGGGGGCAATGATAAAAGACATCAAAGATGGAGACAAAGCCAAAACCGAACGAACCGAAGAAAAAACAGCGTAACGCGCTGTTGCGGTTTACGGGCCTGGCTTTCCAAATGGGCGGAACAATTGGAGCACTCACGTATCTAGGGATCCACCTCGACCGCTCTTCCCAACGGGAATTTCCCATTTACACGCTTGTTTTGTCCCTGTTTTCAGTTTTCGTAGCACTTTACATGGTTATTCGCGATGTTCAAAAAGAGGATTGATTCCAGTTGGAGCACGCTGTGGCTGTGGGTTATTGTTTATGCAATCATCAATGGATTAGTAATTGGCTTCGGTCACGGTGAGGGATTTTTCTTGTATGCCGGGATGCTGCTGTTCTCAATATACGTATTGGGGTATGTTCTCATTGCATTTAACCCAATGAGTTCCTTCATAAAACCCGGGTTTCTCTTCTTGGGGCTCGTGTTGATAAAATTAATTCTGTTCGGAACGTTTCTGTTGCTTTGGAAAAAGTTTATCGGACTTTCGGGATGGGAATTGGGCGTGTTTTTCGGCGCATACTTCACTCAATTATGGGTACAAGTTTGGGCCGTTCGGAAGAAATTAGACCTCACTGCTTAAATTCCACGTTTGCAACTTTTTTATTTTGTGGAAAGGCTTACCTTTGCAGCGATTTTTAGGGTAGTGGAAAATCCTTTTTCATGTTGCAAACTCGACATATTACAACTCTCATAGCCAGCATCTTCATAGCTGGTGGGCTATTAGCGAATCCTCAGGAGCACGGTCACGACAACCATGACCTTGATGCGCAAACGCATGAAAACCATGCTACTTCGCATGATGAAATACACCATAGCGAATCTGAGGACCACTCCGATCACGCGGCTGCGCATGAGGCCGAGCATGAATCGGCACACGGTGCAGCGCATGACGCAGAACACGAGTCAGAAGGCGGCTTTGACGCAGTAAATATGATTATGCATCACATTGCCGATGCGCACGACTGGCACTTAATCGATTTGCCCGGTGAAGATGGACACAGCCACCCTGTGAGCATCCCACTTCCCGTAATCATATATTCCGATGGCGCATTGGATGTATTTATGTCTTCGGCATTCGACCACGGACACGCAATTGTGTCTAAAGGAGATCGCAATTACGCGCTCCATCACGGTAAAATTGAACGTGTAGATGCGGCGGGACATACTATAGAGGCTGAACTCATGGACTTCTCCATTACTAAAAATGTAGCGGCCATGTGGATTTCTATATTGTTGCTGCTCTGGTTGTTTGGCTCAGCTGCAAAATCGTATCGCGGGGGAAAGGGCGCTCCTACTGGAAAGGCCAAGTTTTTGGAACCGTTGGTTCTCTTTGTACGGGATGATATTGCACGCCCCAACATCGGCGAAAAACACGAGAAATTCTTGCCCTTCTTGCTCACAGTTTTCTTTTTCATTTGGATTAACAACTTGTTTGGCCTCATCCCCGTCTTGGCGCCAAATTTAACTGGTAATATTTCTGTAACGCTGGTTCTCGCTGCGATGACTTTAATTATCACCAATGTAAACGGAAATAAAGCCTACTGGGGACACATTATTAAGCCTCCTGTACCCATCGCGCTCTACCCAATTATGATTCCTGTTGAAATCATTGGAATCTTTACCAAGGCTTTCGCGTTGATGATTCGTTTATTCGCCAATATTACGGCAGGACACATTTTAATACTCAGTTTGGTTTCGCTCATATTCATTTTTGAATCTATGGCTATGTCTGCATTGTCCATTCCGTTCATGGTCTTCATGAATACCTTGGAATTGCTCGTGGCCGCATTACAAGCTTATATTTTTACGTTGCTCTCTGCCCTTTTCATTGGAATGGCCGTAGAGGAGCATCATTAATGTGTAGTATGTTTATTAATCTCTATAATCTCTATTAAAATGACTGGAACTATTTCAGCTATTGGAGTAGGGTTGTCTGTACTCGGTGCCGGATTAGGTATCGGGCGCATCGGTGGTTCTGCTACAGAAGCTATCGCTCGTCAACCTGAAGCAGTAGGTAAAATCCAAACTGCGATGATTATCGCGGCGGCTCTTATTGAAGGGGTTGCACTGTTTGGTGTGGTTGCCTCTGCATTCTTCTAAGAATCAGTTATTACGAGGGCTTTGATGGCGATTGGCCCATGGCCCTCGTTTTTAAGGAAATAAAACAAACAACATGGAACTCGTTACCCCCGATATTGGATTAGCCGTTTGGACCCTTCTGGCATTCCTTATTTTATTGTTCTTGCTTACCAAGTTTGCTTGGAAACCCATCCTCACTGCGGTGAACGACCGGGAACAGTCCATTTCTGATGCGTTGGAGTCTGCTGAACGCGCCAAAAAAGAAATGTCCGAATTGGTGGCCGATAATGAGCGTATCCTTCAAGAAGCGCGCTCTGAACGCGAAGCGCTCCTAAAAGAAGCACGTGAAATGCGCGATCAAATTATTTTAGACGCCAAAGAACAAGCAAAAGATGAGGCGAGTCGGTTAATGGAGAACGCTAGAGAATCCATCAACCACGAAAAAATGGCTGCGATTACTGATATTAAAAATCAAGTGGCCGATCTCTCTATAGATATTGCTGAATCGCTGCTACGCCGCGAGTTGGGCGATGATGCCAAACAAAAAGAATACATCGCTTCGGTGATCAAAGAAATTGAACAAAACTAATCGCAGATGAACCACTCTCGGGTTAACATACGATATGCCAAAGCCCTTCTGCAATTTGCAGAGGAGAAGTCGGTGTCCGATGCGGTTTTTGAAGATGTAAAAACTATTTTCAATGCGCTTCGCGCCAGCCGCGAGCTCCATACCGTAATGCAGAGTCCCGTGATTTCCAAATCCAAGAAATCCGCGGCTTTTCATGCTGTATTCAAGTCGTCGCTGCACGAAGTAACCCTGCACTTTGTGGATATCCTCATTCGTAAAAATCGGGAACACCTTCTAGAGGGCATCTCGTTTAGTGCTATTGAGCAATTTAAAATTCAACGCGGTATTTTCACTGCCGCGGTCACTTCTGCCGCTCCTCTCACAGATGAATTAAGGGAGAAGATTCAACATGCAGCACGCCAACAAGCTCCCGAAGCCAAGGCCATTGAGCTAGTGGAAACCGTGGATACCAACTTGGTAGGCGGATATGTGTTTGTAATGAATCACAAAAAAATTGATGCGAGCTTGCGTGGACGCATCCAAAACTTGAAACGCAAATTTGATTCTAATCCATTTATTAAAGAATTCTGATCATGGCTGATATCAAACCAGCAGAAATAACCTCAATCCTGCGCGAGCAGTTAGCCGGAACAAAAACCGAGGCCGATTTACAAGAAGTGGGAACTGTACTCCAAGTGGGTGACGGTATTGCACGTATTTATGGTCTGAACCAAGTACAATCCGGAGAGTTGGTTGAATTTGACAACGGTCTTCAAGGAATTGTATTAAACCTTGAAGAGGACAACGTTGGGGTGGTACTTTTAGGAACCTCTACCGATATTCGCGAAGGTGATACAGCTAAACGCACAAAACGTATTGCGAGTTTGCGCGTGGGTGATGGCATGGTAGGTCGTGTAGTGGATACCTTGGGTAACCCAATCGACGGTAAAGGACCTATTAGCGGTGAAACTTATGAAATGCCTATCGAGCGCAAGGCGCCTGGGGTAATTTACCGCCAGCCTGTAAATGAGC
>Ga0075475_10001012_pt1 | contig 13681 bp, 21 predicted proteins | sample DEB08_DNA_10_FD_76342 | JGI IMG/M metagenome (GOLD analysis project Ga0075475, IMG submission 76342) | Aqueous microbial communities from the Delaware River and Bay under freshwater to marine salinity gradient to study organic matter... | ecosystem: Environmental > Aquatic > Marine > Coastal ... | reverse complement strand
ACCCTCAGCTTTCCGCTGTTATTGAGTGCGCTGATGCTGCTCATGGTCTTGGTGGCCATATCATTGCGGATGGTGGCTGCACTCGTACTATATGTATAGTATAAGCAATTACGGAGAATAACAAATGAGTTTTAGTGAAGTAATTAAAGAACGTTTAGAACTAGCTAATTTAAGAAGTTGGGCTGGTGATAATATTTCTGATGTTCTTGTAGAAGGAGATAAGGAGAAAATTATTGATGAAGCAACTACCGCCTTTGAAGGAGTTTTGGATAGCTTACTTATTGATAGGTTTACAGATCCTAACTCTATTGGCACTGCTCGTCGTTTGGCTAAAATGTATGTAAATGAGATTATGGCTGGTCGCTATGACCCAGCTCCTGTAGCTACAGCTTTTCCTAATGAAGGTGATGATCGTTATACCGGTATGCTAGTAGTACGATCTGAGTTAAAATCTATGTGCTCTCACCATCACCAGCCTGTCTCTGGTGTTGCTTATATTGGTATTATACCAGGTAATAAAGTAATTGGTCTTTCTAAGTACACTCGTATTGCGCAATGGTGTGCACGTAGAGGTACATTACAAGAAGAACTTTGTAATGATATTGCTCGCGAGATACGTAGAGCGACTGAAAGTGATGATGTTGCTGTTTATATTCAAGCTACTCATGGTTGTTGTGAGAATAGAGGTATAGCCGCTCATAGTTCTTTAACTCAAACAACAGTACTACATGGTGAGTTTAATAATGGTGATGTAAAGAAAGAATTTTTTGATAATGTTAAACTACAACAGGAATTTGCTCCACGATGAAAATAGCGCATGAAGCCCCGTTAAGTATCTTCGATCAAGTACAAGAGTTAACTGATTACGATTATGCTCTTGTACATTTGTTTGAAGAGAATGATGAGTATTATAATAAATTTGTAGAAGCAAGAGATAAAGGTCGAGAAATTATTCTTGATAATTCTATCTTTGAGCTCGGCACAGCCTGGGACAGTGATAGATTTGCTTATTGGGTAGAAAAATTAAAACCGACATGGTATATTGTACCTGATGTTTTAGATAATAGAGATGCAACTATTGATAGCTTTGATGCGTTTATAGAGAAGTATCCTGACCTGCCTGGAAAACGTATTGCTGTTGCTCAAGGCTCAACTTATGATGAATTAGTTGATTGTTATGAGTACCTTGCATATCATCATAAAGTAGATAAGGTTGGTTTATCTTTTAATCACCCTTTCTTTCAAGATATTAATCTAGCTAACAAATATTTAAATATGATGATTAGTCGTCAACTTACTTTAATGAAAATGGTTAACGATAATATTATCAACGTCGATAAACCACACCATCTTCTCGGCTGCGGGTTACCTCAAGAGTTTAAAGACTATAAAGACTATAATTGGATAGATTCTCTCGATACATCTAATCCTGTTATACATGGTATTAAAGGTAAGCGATATGATGAAGTAGGTCTCGCAAGTAAAGAGTCTGTAAAATTATTTACTATGATGAATAAAGATGTACTTGCACATTGGGAGGATATAGTATATAATATTACTAGATTTAGAGAATTTTGTAATGGTTAGATGGATAACTCTGTTTTCTCAAACAGGTAGTGAGATAGTAGATTTAGCGAATCGATTAGGTCGATGGCCTGATCGTATATTGTCAAATAATGTGGATGTTGATTCTATGCATCCAGATATTAGAAAAAGAGTTCGAATATTATCTCATACAGGCGTTGAAGAACAGCTTCAGTATGAAGATGAATTTGCTTGGGATACTATAGTAACACTACACGGGTATTTACGTATTCTTTCATCTAAGGTATTAGATACCTCTCTACAAATATACAATGGACATCCTGGTTATATTTCTAAGTATCCTGAACTTAAGGGTAAAGATCCGCAAGAGAAGGTCGCTAATAATTTAGACAAGTATCCTATAATTGGTTCTACTATTCATAAAGTAATTGCTGAAGTAGATGAAGGTGATATTGTTAGTGAAATAACAACTCGTAATCAATGTCAGAATAAAGATGAAGTATATTCTGTATTGAAATTGTCAAGCTCTCAAGCGTGGGTAAATTTTTTAGAGGATAAAATTAATGTCAAACAGGAATAAAGATTTAATAAATTTATTTGATCCTGACACTATGGATACTTTAACGGTGTCATTAGATGAAAATAATATGGCTACCTCAATTGATTGTAGTGATGCTGATATCAGTATTAATGATACAATAACATTAACTGGTGAGATTCCGGAAGACGGTGAGCCTCGGCCTAACCATTATAGTCAAGATCCAAACTCTGTAGAGTGTATTGCTGTTATTAAGCAGCTGTGTAAAGAGCATCAGAATGATCCTTTTACTGATTATAATCGATATCAAGCATTTAAGTATCTATGGCGTCTTGGAAAGAAAGACGATGTATTGTTTGATTTAAATAAGGCTATTACATTTTTAGAGTTTGCAAGAGATGCGTTAGAGGAAGAACGAAATGGATGAAATTGAAAAAATTGCCAGTAAAGTGTTAGGTAAAACGTCTGATGGTCAGACGATGATGCGTTATGAGACGCCTGATGAAGTAGATCCCTCTTTACTGGTAGGCGTCCCTCGACATCTTAATCGTACTGGTTATGGTATTAGTGAGAGTGGTTCAGAATTGTTTTATGGTATTGATGCATGGAATGGTTATGAGTTTAGTTGTTTATTAGATAATGGGTTTCCTGTTTCTGGTCTTCTTAGATGGACATATCCGTCTGATTCAGATTGTATTGTAGAATCTAAATCTGCAAAACTATATCTCAACTCGTATAATATGGCTAAAATGGGGAAGACGGTAGAAGAAGCTATCGCTAATGTTGAATCTCAAGTAGCCCAAGATTTGGTTCCTATTCTTGGTGTTGGTGATGAATGGGATATTAACATATGTCTTCATATGAATGAAGACCACACTTCACGTCCTATTTCAGGAACATTTATTCCGCTTGAGGAAATTGTAGATGTTGCTTCAATTTCGTTTGATCATTACAATGAAGATCCTGATATTATTAAACTAGAAATAAATGAAGATTATAGAGATGTAAGATATCAATCTAAATCTCTTCGTTCTAATTGTCGTGTAACTAATCAGCCCGATTGGGGTGATATATTTATTCATATTAAAGGTGATCGAGTTCCTACACCTGAGTCTTTATTGCAATATATTGTAAGTATGCGTAAAGAAAATCACTTTCATGAAGAAATATGTGAGTGTGTATATAAACGATTACATGACCTTTGCGGTCCAGATGAGTTAGTGGTTACCTGCTTATATACTCGTCGCGGCGGTATTGATATCAATCCTGTAAGAGCAAGTAGCCAGCAACTACTTACTCAATATCCGATTACCGATGCATATAATGTTTGTGACAAAACTATGCGTCAGTAAGTGGTTCATGGAAGCTAACCACTATAAAAAACATACTGCTTTCTTTCTTGGAGTACTAAAATGAAAAATATTGTTGTATCTCTTTCCGGAGGAATGGATTCCTCTACTTTACTTCTTCGCTCTATTGCGGAGGTTGGTGCAGAAAATGTAACTGCTCTTTCTATGAATTATGGTCAAAAGCATGTTTGTGAGTTAGAACGAGCTCAGAAATTAGTTGACTATTTGGCTGAAAGAGGCCATAATATTAGATATCAAGTAATTAAACTTGATGGTATTACTGAGTTGTTATCTTCAGCTCTTGTGTCAGGTGGTGATGATGTACCTGAAGGTCATTATGCAGAAGATAATATGAAGCAAACAGTTGTTCCTAATCGGAATAAAATCTTTGCTTCTTTAGTGCAAGCTGTAGCTCTTTCTGTAGTAAAAAATACTAATGAAGAAACTGCAATTGCATTAGGTATCCATGCTGGTGACCATGCAATCTATCCAGATTGTCGTCAAGAGTTTCGTGATGCTGATGACGAAGCGTTCCGTATTGGTAATTGGGACGCTGATAAGGTAACTTACTTTACACCTTATCTAGAAGGTGATAAGTTTGATATTCTGAAAGACGGTGAAGTGCTTTGTGAAAAACTAGGTCTAGATTTTGACGATGTTTATGCTCGTACTAATACCTCATATAAGCCATTGCAAATTGATGGTGTATGGTTTTCAGATTATAAAAGCTCATCATCTGTAGAACGCTTGGAAGCGTTTATTAAACTTGGGCGCCCTGATCCAGTTGCGTATGCAGATGAGACAGGCCCTGTTACTTATGATACAGCACGAGCACATGCCGAACAAGTGCTTAAGGAGTATCAAAGTAACGCAGCATAGAAAGGGAAATAATGCTGAAAGAAATGTTTGACTTTAGTAGAATGGACAAGTCTTTATTGTGGAAACTTGTCCTTCTACATCTTTTTATCATTGCTTTATCTAACTGGGCTGTACAGTTTGGTGGTACATTACCTTTTACTGATTTGCAGTTTACTTGGGGAATGTTTACATTTCCATTCATCGTAGTTGCAACTGACTTAACAGTTAGATTATCTAATAAGTATAATGCCCGTGGAGTAGTAGCACTCGCATTCATTCCTGCGATTATTATTAGTTCATATATTGCGACGCCAATGATTGGTTTTGCAAGTGCATTTGCTTATTTACTTGGGCAGCTTTTAGATGTATCTGTATTTCAACGTATTCGTGAGAAGTGGACAGACGTGTGGTGGATTGCACCTGCTATCTCTACTGTATTTGCTAATATATTAGATACATATGCATTCTTCTGGGCTGGTTTCGCGTACGGTGAAGATGAGTTTATGAGACAACATTGGTTAGAAATTGCATCTGTTGATGTAGTATTTAAAATTATTGTTTCATTTGTTTTGTTCTTACCTGTTTACGGTGTACTATTATCTTGGCTACGCAAGCGTGTTGAGGTAGGTACAGGTGCTTAATTATGAGGATGCTTTATGAGCACAAACTTTGAACGTATTAAAGAGTGGTCGGACGAACGTCTGATCACTCAACAAGAACCTGATCGTAATGGTTTTGTTTCTATGATTGTTGAAGAGCTCGGTGAGTTTTTAGAAGCAAAAGATTCAGACGGTCGTATTGATGCAATGGCTGATATTATTGTATTTGCTTACGGTGAAATGGCTAAGTATGGGTATAACGGTGATAAAGTAATGGATGAAGTTATCAAAGAGATTAGCTCTCGTGTTGGTGCTTACGATCCAGGGACAAAAAAATGGCAGAAAGACCGATCACCTGAAGCACAAGCTAAATGGTATACTGCTGATTTCTCAAATTGCAAATTATAATGAGGTTATATTATGCCACAAATTGAAATTAAAATTGACGCAAATGCGCTACGTCAAAGACGCTTACTAGTTGCTACTCCAATGTACGGTGGTCAGTGTGCTGGTGTATATACTAAATCATGTACTGATCTAGTTGCACTATGTAACAAATATGGTGTACAAGTTCAATTCTTCTATCTATTTAATGAGTCGTTGATTACTAGAGCTCGTAATTATCTTGCTGATGGTTTTTTGAGATCTGGTATGACTCATATGATGTTTATTGATAGTGATATAGGTTTTGATGCTAATGATGTTATTGCTTTATTAGCTATTGCTGATTCTGAGCAAGGTAAAGATATTGTATGTGGACCATATCCTAAAAAAGCTATTGCATGGGAAAAAGTAAAAAGAGCTGTAGATAAAGGTTTTGGTGATGAAGATCCTAATAAGTTAGAAAACTATATTGGAGATTATGTATTTAATCCAGCACCTGGTCAAGGTGATCAAATCAGACTAGACACGCCGGTTGAAGTTTTAGAAGGTGGTACCGGTTTTATGATGATTACTAGAGAGGCTCTTGAAAAATATACAGAAGCTTATCCTGAGTTTATGTATAAACCTGATCATGCACGTACTAAAGACTTTAACGGTGATCGTGAAATTATGGCTTTCTTTGATTGTGTTATTGATCCTGAAAGCAAGCGATATCTATCTGAAGACTATATGTTCTGTCAATGGGCTCGTAAAGCAGATATTAAAGTATGGTTATGCCCATGGATGAAATTAACTCATATGGGCTCTTATATGTTTAGCGGCTCTTTATTAGACTTAGCTCAAGTAGGCGCAAGCCCTACTGTAGGTAATGATTTCAAACTTAGATAATGTGGAATTTATATTATGAAATTAACAGCGAAAACCTTTCAAGTTCTTAAGAACTTTTCATCGATTAATCAATCGATATACTTTACGCAAGGGAATAAACTTCGTACTATCTCGCCTATGAAGACTATTATGGCAGAAGCAGAAGTACAAGAAATGTTTCCTCGTGATTTTGGTATCTACGATCTAAATCAGTTTCTTGGAGTGCTAAGTCTCTTTGAAGAGCCTGATTTAGATTTTGATACATCCTACTTAACCATTAGCGGCGAAGATAAATCCCAGAGTGATTACTTCTATGCTGACAAATCTATGATTGTGGTTCCTCCAGAAAAGCAGCTAGAACTACCCGATACACCTATTAGCTTTACTATTAGCGATACTGTTCTTAAAAGAGTACAACAAGCAGCCAATGTATTACAATTACCTGAAGTGGTAGTAAAAGGTGACGGTGAAGAGATATCTTTCCGAGCAATGAATACTAAGAATAGTACATCTAACTCATTTCATCATAAAGTAGGTGTAACTGATAAAGTATTCTCTATGGTATTTAAAGTAGAAAATCTTAAGTTGCTTTTAGGCTCATATGACGTTATTATTAGTAGTAAGGGTATTTCTCAGTTTAGATCTACTGACGGAAATCTAACTTATACTATTGTAAATGAAGCTTCGTCATCATATGAGAATTAAATGCATGTAAAAGATTACATATATGTACGTCAGCAAGCTTTATCAGAAGCTGATTGTGATGCTATACTTCTCAATACACATAATTATCGAGAAAATACATGGGCGGGTCCTGATGGTGAAGAACTAATTAAGGACAACGATCCATCAATAGCTGAATATGATGAATCAACACTTTTACCTAGCGGCATGTATCTTAATGATATTATTATTAGTACAGCTAAGATGTATGCAAATTCATACAAAGAAAATCTAATGACGTTACGGGATGTGTCAAATGGCACTATACATAGTTTTGCTGAAGGGAATAAGTTTGATAAACATATAGATAATATCTTCGCTCTTTTTGATGGTGAAAAGAAAGGCAAACCAGTACTATCAGTTATACTATCATTAAGTAGTGATTATGAAGGTGGTGATTTTGTCTTTACATTTCCAGGTAGTGAAGAAGAAGTTACATATAGATTAAATAAAGGTGATGTTATATATTTTCCAAGTTGTTTTATATATAAACATCAAGTTATGCCTATTACTAAAGGTAAAAGAATTACATTAGTAAAATGGATGTGGTAAGTGAGGATTATATTATGGAAGAATTTTTGTGGGTTGAAAAATATCGCCCTAAAAAAATAAGTGACTGTGTGCTTACTGATGAACTAGCCGATACTTTTCAGCAGTTTGTCTCTCAAAAAAATATACCTAACCTTCTTTTAGCAGGTGGACCTGGAGTAGGTAAGACTACTGTAGCCCGTGCTATGTTAGAAGAGATAGGTGCAGACTATATTGTCATTAATGGTAGTATGAATGGTAATATAGATACGCTGCGTAATGAAATAAAAGACTTTGCGTCAACTGTATCATTCTCTGCTTCTCGTAAATATGTAATATTAGACGAAGCTGATTATCTCAACCCACAATCTACTCAGCCCGCCCTTCGCAACTTTATGGAAGAGTTTAGTAAGAACTGTGGTTTTATTCTTACTTGTAACTTTAAAAATCGTATTATTGAGCCACTGCATTCTCGTTGTAGTGTGGTAGAGTTTTCTATTCCTAAAGATCAAAAACCTAAACTTGCTAGTAGATTCTTTTGGCGAGCTCAAGAGATCTTAGAAGACGAAAATGTTGAGTTTGATAAAAAAGTATTAGCTAATGTTATTACTAACTATTTTCCTGACTGGCGAAGAGCGTTAAATGAGTTACAGCGCTATAGTGCTACTGGTAAAATTGATTCTGGTATACTAGCTCACAAAGGTGATGCTAGTGTAGAAGAGCTAGTAGGCTATCTAAAAGCTAAATCATTTAGTGATATGCGTAAGTGGGTGGCTCAGAATAGTGATACAGACACCGCTGCTATATTACGCAAATTGTATGATTTAGCTACTGATAAATTGAAACCCCATTCTGTTGCGCAACTAGTATTAATTATTGCTGATTATCAATACAAAGCAGCGTTTGTAGCTGATCAAGAAATTAATTTAGTTGCATGTATGACAGAAGTAATGGCAAATTGTGAGTTTGATTAATGTTTGCAATAGAAAATGTATGGTATCTTTATGATTTAGATAAAGAGAGAAATAAAGAACCTTTTTTATTCATTAATGACTTTATCACTAATGAAGAGATAAAATTTATAAAAGACCATGTTGATCATGAAGCAAAAGAAAGTGAAGTGTGGAATTCTGAAACACAGTCTTTTATACCTAATGGTAAAGTAAGAAATTCGCCTGTAGCATGGCTTGAACCGTCAATAAAAAAGTTTGAACCAATTTTTAGAAAACTGACTGATGTTATTATAGATGTAAACAATAATCATTATCGGTTTAATTTATCTTTTATTGAAAGTATACAATATACAAAATATATTGGTAGTGATAATCAACCAGGCTTTTATGGTCGACATACTGACCATTCGAACTGGAAGGCGGGTTTTGTAGATAGAAAGCTTTCTTTTTCAATTATATTATCCGACCCTGAGACATATGAAGGTGGAGATTTACTCCTATATAATGAAAAGCATGATGTGATAACAGCACCGAGAGAAAAAAACTTATTAATATTGTTTCCATCCTACACTTTACATGAAGTAACACCAGTAACATCTGGCACTCGAATATCGTTAGTTGGATGGGTTAATGGACCTGAGTGGAAATAATGAATCCTTTTGATTATGTAAATGATATTAATTATGGTAAAAAAAATATAATTAGTAATTCAGAAAATCCAGAATTAGCAGAAAAATTATATCCACCATATCTTGTAAATAAAGCTTTATCTCAATTTTCAGATACAGCTCGCATTGCAAATGAGATGAATATCAACCATCATCTTGACAAGAAGCTTCAATTTGATTTTCTTATAAATATTATTCGTACAAAGAAGCGATTTAGTAAATGGGCTAAAAAGCAAGATGATGAGAGAATTGAGCTTGTTATGCAATACTATGACTACAGTTATGATAAAGCTGTACAAGTTCTACCTCTGCTTAGTGATGATCAAATTATAACAATAAAGAAAAAAAGATTTGAGGGTGGAACAAATGGCAGTTGATATAAATTCTATGGTTGAAGTGGTATTAAATAATGAAGATGATTTTCTTAAGGTGCGTGAGACTTTAACTCGTATAGGTATTGCATCACGCAAAGACATGACTCTTTATCAATCATGTCACATACTTCATAAGCAAGGTAAATATTATATAGTGCACTTTAAAGAACTATTTGCACTAGACGGTAAACCTACTAATTTTGCTGAAGCAGATTTATCCCGGCGCAATACAATAGCAAATCTTATTGCTGAGTGGGGACTGGTAAAGCTTGTAGATCCTAAAAAAACAGAAGAGCCTGTATCGCCTTTAAGTCAAATTAAAGTTCTACCATATAAAGATAAAAATGAGTGGGACCTCGTAGCAAAATATAATATCGGTCGAAAAAAATAAATGTCAACAGTTTACTGGGCTCCGTTTTTAACACCAGGTAAAACAATTAAAAGCGGAGCAACTATTTCGTTATTTAATTATTATGAGCCATTACGACTTGTAGATGATTTAGATCGTAATAAATTTTATGATACTAATTTAATTAAATGTGGTTCTTTTATACAGCATGTAAAAAATACTTATATTATAAAGTCGCCTTTAGAATATGATTATGTAATTGATACCTCACAAAAGCGATTTTATAGCAACTACTATGATGATAATTTTTTAAAAACTTTTACTAAACTGTTTGATGGTGATCAAAAATTAATAAGTTTTAATATATCGTATTTCTTTTTCAGCGAAGAAGATATTACAATGCAGCTTCGTCCTTGTACATATCACACTAATAACTTCATAGACAGCACGCAAATTGTCGGTGGAGATTTAAATATATCAAAATGGTTTAGACCTACTGATTGTGCTTTCTTTATGAAGACAGATAAAATAAATCTGCAATCAGGTGACCCTATGTTCTACCTAACATTTCAAACACCTGATGATAGTACAATACGCTTGAAACGCTTTCATGTAACATCTGAAATAGAAGAAATATCTAAAGCTGTTGTTGATACTAAAATATTTAAAGGTAAGAATGTTTGGCCACTTCAAAAATATTATAATGTATTCAAACAAAGCGGCTACAACAAAAGACTAATAAAATTAATAAAAGAAAATTTAATTAATTAGTTGCAATTTGCAAATTAGGCATTATATAATATAAATAGAAATGTGAATGCGGATGGTCCGGTTCACTATCTATATTTCTTGCTTGCTAAAAAGGAGAAAACTATGACGAGCATTCAAACTTTGTTCCCCCGATCATCTTTTGTAGGTTTTGACCATTTATTCAATGAATTAGAATGGACTGCAAAACATGCAGGGGATAATTATCCCCCTCATAATATTCTGAAAACGTCAGATACAGAATATTTAATAGAGTTAGCAGTTGCTGGCTTTAGTAGAGAAGAGTTAAGTGTTGAAGTAAAAGAACGCACTCTTACAGTAATGGGTGAGCACAATAGTAAAGGTCGCGAGTACATTCACCGTGGTATATCCACTAAGAAGTTCAAACGCACCTTCCGGCTGTCTGAGCATGTACAAGTACATGGAGCAGATTTTCAGGATGGAGTATTGTCAATACAGTTGAAATATGAAGTACCTGAAGGACTGCGTCCTCGTAAAATCGAAATTGGAAAAACTTACGAGGGTCTAAATGACACAACACATATTGACACTAAGCAATTACTTAACGAGTCCAATTGAAGCAATCTTTGATTCTTTAAAGAATTGGAATAGAGCATATAAAGAGCACAGAGCATATTTACAGACAGTAAAAGAGCTTAGTGCTTTAACTAACAGCGAACTAAACGATATTGGTATTAGTAGAGGTGATATTCGCGCTATAGCGCGCGGTGATAAAACTTATATCCGTTCTATAAATCACAATTTAAAAGGATGGGTATAATGGCAATAGCAATTACTTCTAATCCTTTTAATAATCTTTTTCGTAAAGTTGGTGTAAGTTTATGCGCTATATGGGTTGCTATGATAGCCGCAGGAGAGCAAGCAGGCAGATCTAGAGCAGCTGCCGAGCTCGCTAGAATGGGCTATTATGAAGAAGCACGTAGAGTAATGCTCCAAGGAGGTAAATAGTGAAAACTTTAATTGAAGCCGTGAAGGAATGCGATGGGAGATTTTGTGAAGATATAGCAATGATCTGTCTAAGCGTTACAACATTTACAATTATGGCTTTATCAATTGCTCAAATTACTTGAGTAGGTTCACCGCTTAATAGGTGCGCGAGGGGCCATGGTTAGCTCCTCACCCACACACATACAGGAGAAAAAATATGGCAGATAAAAATGCTTTTGAAATACGTTCTGACATTTTGCAATTAGCAAAAGAGTATATGGACAAACAACATGAAATGCATCGTGAGTATACCCAAAAAATGATTGATGCAGGTCAAGCTCAAATGAACGATATGGTAGCTGCATACAAACCGTATACGTTTGATGAGTTGATGGAGAAGACAAAAGAGTTTTATTCTTTTGTATCAAGTAAAAAAGATAGTTGATTTATCAACAGATAGATACTATAATAAGAGAGTCTTTAGAGGCTCTCTTTTCAATTATAAGGTAATATTATGGCTGATGTAAAATTAATTCGTATGGCGTCTGGTGAAGATGTTGTAGCGGAAATCATAAGCGGTGAAAAAGGTTCTCAAGTAACTACAATAAAAAATGCTATTGTTGCTGTACCTACTGGTCAAGGGCAACTTGGTTTTGCTCCTTGGGCTCCTATTCTTAGTAAAACTGAAAATACTATTGAAGTAAAAAATAGTTTTATTGTTTTTATTGCTGAGGTCGATACTGACGTAGCAAACCAGCATAAGCAAATGTATGGTGGTGTAGTAACCCCTTCAACTAAATTAATCGTATAGGTATAAATGTCTACTTTTTATACATGCGTTGATCGTTTTAGTAACGATATTCTTTTCCGTGGATATAAAAACGGTCAACCTATAAGTGAACGAATACAGTTCAAACCTACGGTTTATATTCCTGGCAGCTCTGATTCTAATTTAAAAACGTTAGAGGGCAGACCTGTTGAGCCTGTCAACCCGGGTACTATGCGTGAAACTCGTAACTTTATTGACGAGTATAAGAATGTAGATAACTTTAAAATATACGGCAATACTAATTATATACATCAGTTTATTTCTGATGCGTTTCTTAAGCGTGGGGTAGATTTTGATAGAGATGTTATTAATGTAACTACTATCGATATTGAGGTACAATCTGATCAAGGATTCCCTACTCCTGATGAAGCTCGTTTTCCTATTACAGCTATTACTCTAAAAAATAATATTGATAACATATTTTATGTGTGGGGCCTCGGCGAGTGGAAAGATCATAAATCTGAGCTTAGTAAAGAACTTGTTGATCGAGTAGTATATGTTCAGTGTGATAAAGAAGCTGGTCTTCTTATGAAGTTTTTAGATCATTGGTCTAAAAATTATCCTGATGTATTAACTGGTTGGAACTCTCGTCTCTTTGATACTACTTACATTGTTAATCGTGTTGGTATGATTCTTGGAGAAGATATGAAGAAGAAACTTTCTCCGTGGGGTATTATCAATGAACGTAATATTGATATCGCTGGACGTAAACACCAGGCATTTGATATATACGGGTTGCAGCAATTAGATTATCTTGATTGTTTTAAAAAGTTTGGCTATACATATGGTACTCAAGAGTCATATAAACTAGATAATATTGCTCATGTTGTATTGGGAGAGCGCAAACTCTCTTATGAAGAATATGGATCTCTTCATCAACTCTATCAACAGAACCATCAAAAGTTTATCGACTATAATATTCGAGATGTTGATATTGTGGACCGTCTTGAAGATAAGATGGGACTGATTACCTTAACTATGACTGTTGCTTATAAAGGCCTCGTTAATTATGCTGATGCATTTGGCTCTGTAGGTGTATGGGACGCTCTTCTTTATAATGAGCTGCGTAAAAGAGATATAGTTGTTCCACCTAAACGTAACATCACAAAAGAGCGTAAGATTGAAGGTGCTTATGTTAAAGATCCTCAAAACGGTGCTCATGAATGGGTTATGTCGTTCGACTTAAACTCTCTCTATCCTCATATCATTATGCAGTATAATATGTCTCCTGAGACTGTTGTAAATGATATGCAATATGAAGCGAATGTAGATGATCTTCTAAAGCGAACCGAATATCGTATTCCTAAAAAATACTGTATGGCTGGTACTGGGCAATATTTCGACAAGAGTAAAAAAGGTATTGTTCCGGAAATCATTCAAGGTCTATATGATGAACGTACT
>Ga0075475_10001003_pt1 | contig 13745 bp, 23 predicted proteins | sample DEB08_DNA_10_FD_76342 | JGI IMG/M metagenome (GOLD analysis project Ga0075475, IMG submission 76342) | Aqueous microbial communities from the Delaware River and Bay under freshwater to marine salinity gradient to study organic matter... | ecosystem: Environmental > Aquatic > Marine > Coastal ... | reverse complement strand
GGTGACAGAACAATTGCAAGGCAGTCCTATGCTGGTGTCCAGATGGAACGCAGAGCAAGGGATTTGGGAAGATAGCCAGATAACAGTTTCAGACTTGCGAAACCATATCGGTTTATCCACCAATGTTGCAGATAAGACTAGAAACCAATGGATCACAAAGGTTTTCAAGCGAGATTATGTGTATAGACGACACTTCACAAGCCGTTGGAAAGAGGAGGAGAAATAATGTTGATGATTACAAACAAAGATGGCAGTTATGTGCCTGGAATGGGTGGCGATCCCAGACTATTCACACAAGTAGACGCATTGATTTACATTCGTGATCGTGTTTCAGTTGATCCAGATTGGGCAGATAGCGGAGCTGTTGTAGAGCCATATATTCCGAATGTTATGCACTTGGACGCAATTGATTATCTTCGTGATAAAGGCTTTTCTGTTATTCTCGATGGTGATGGTGATCGTATTATTGTAGATTGTGATACCTTATGGACAGCTCCAATGGTTGATCTTTTACACGATACCTTGCAGAATGGAGAGCATTATGCCAATCGTGACCACAATTTCAAGATTAAGTTTGGTCAGAGCAAGATGATCAATATAGCCTTTCAAGAACATTCATTGGCTTTTCCTATCTATTTTGAGTTTAATGGCGAACAATACATTCCAAGTATCTGGAAAGGGATGGTGAGATAATGTCGAATAACACATCACCTTGGGACTATGCCTTGATCAACCTACGAAGATTGATCTATGAGAAAGGTTTGTCTAATTCATCTTTAGTTAAGGCTTATGTCAGAGCAAACTCTGTTGCTCTGGGCAGAGAAGATGTCGAGCCAGTAAGAGTTATGGACTGTGAATTGCGTAGAATACGCAGATTAAAGACAGGCGATACAAAGCTCTCTTTGCGTGATGTGTTTATTTTATCGCAAGCACTAGATGTCGAGCCAGGCGATCTTTCGTTTATGTCACCACAAGCCTTTGAGGAGAAGTACATCGAGCCGATCAAGGATTCCGTAGGTAAAGTTGAAAAGCAAAAAAAAGTATGGGAAAGACCAAAAAACATTTGATCAATTTGTTAAAACGAATTACAGAATAAATACACCGTTCTTACGAGAACACAAAAGCAGAGAAGAATACAATGTACGATAATCAATATAATCGTTTTCCTATATCCAAAGGGAATGGCAAAGTAAGATGGATCACAGCTCCATCAGAAGAATTAAAGCAAAAGCAGACAGACTTCTTGAATGATGTTCTGTACTCACAGATGCCACACCAATGTGCCACAGGATTTGTTCCTGGCTTATCCATTGTTGATAATGCCAAGCCACATGTCGGCAAGAACAAGGTGTTGAACATCGACATCAAAGACTTCTTCGGTAGCACAAAAGCCAAAGCTGTACGATCTGTCCTTTCAGATGTTTATGGTCTTACAGGCTCAGATTTGGACGATAAGGTGGCTCTTTGTACTTGGAGAGGTGAGTTGCCACAGGGTAGTCCTTGCAGTCCTCACATCGCCAATATGGTGCTTTACAAGTTTGACCAATGGTTGCTTGTTGAATGTCAGAAGTATGGTTTAGCCTATACTCGATATGCAGACGACATTACGATCTCTGGCAATGCTATTCCAAAGGGATTGATTGGTTGTATTCGCAATAGATTGCGTGGGATTGGCTACCAATTGGCAGAACACAAGATACACATCAATGGACAGCACCGTAGACAGCTTGTCACAGGATTGGTTGTGAATAAGAAAGTACAGCTCCCTAGAGCCCTTAGAAAGTGGATTAGAGCAGTTTTACATTCTGGTGCTACACAAGGTCTGGCTACGATGTTGGAGCGGTCAGATAAAGATTTTGAACAGATACAAGGCTACATTGGTTTGCAAGCCTTATACAACAAACACACAGCGACAATTCAGTTGCAACAATTAAAGGAGATTTCACAATGAGTGAAGAAAATAAAAATAAGACTGTCAGTATTGCTAGAATGACTGGTAGTTCGGCACACGCACAGGGAGAAAGACAGGTTAATGATTTCTATGCAACCGATCCACAGGCTTTGATAGACTTCCTTGAGAAGATGAAAGCAGATGGTGTAAGAGATTTATCCAAAACCGTATGGGAATGTGCTGTCGGTGATGGAGCTTTGGCACAGGTGTTATTGGATCGTGGTCACAAGGTTATCGGTTCTGACATCATAGATCGTGGTTTTCCAGGTGTGTATATTCAAAACTTTCTGGATACACCAGATGATAAAATCTTCAAAGGCGACATCATAACAAATCCACCATACAAGCTGGCTCAGAAGTTTGTGGAGAAGTCTTTGAGCAAGATTGAAGATGGCTCTATGGCTATATTCCTATTGCGTATTCAGTTCCTTGAAAGTCAGGGCAGAAAATCGTTCTTCGAGAAGAACCCACCAAAGTATGTGTATGTTCATTCAGCTCGTATTGGTGTGTGGAAGAACAATGATAAGGAAAAGTATGGTAATGGATCAGCATTATGTTTTGCTTGGTTTGTGTTTGAGAAAGGTTTTAAGGGCGATACCATCGTTCGTTGGATTTAATAATTTTAGGAGTACATAATGGGTATAGATGTTTGTGCCAATGTAGATGGCGAATTAGATGTTTCAAATGTGAGATTTGGTTTCTCCATTCAAGTAAGTATGGACGATTTCAATGAGTTAATTCACGAACACTGGGGCTGTGAAGTCGAAGAAGATGAAATGGATGGTGTATTGGATCAAATCTTGTCTGATAACCCTTTCCTTTTGAGTGATTTTATGAATGTTGGTGAGTTTCTAAGTGACAGTATGTCATTATCACCTAGTGTGACCCTTAAAGATGGTTTATTCACCGTTGTAGGGGATATGACTTACAATGAAACGATCCCATTCTCAATAGAAGATTGGAATACAAGGTTCAGAACCTGGCAAGACGATTTGTTAAGCGAAATTAGGGGCTCTGACTATTCAGACTTTGATTATGGCGACTTCCAATACAGCCAACGAGATTTTAAGATTGATAGTGCGAACATTGAGGGTGAAACCGATATGGGCGATGATTTTGAAGAAACTTATTAAACAAGGAGATAAAAGTGAGTAGATGTTCAATTAAACCAAAAGCAGATAACCAAGAGATCACAGAAGTGGTCGTTGGACTAGATAGACCATTGGGGAGCTGGTTCTTCCAAGTTTTGGCTGGAACAAAGCCAGATGGTGATGATAACTACATTCTGAATGAATGGTGCAACCAGAGTAGAGCTGTGGAGCTGATCGATATGTATGGTGACTTGCAAGACCTATACACAGTCCAAGTTAGAAAGGCAATCGTGTCCGATCTATGCCCAGCAGAAACATATGGCTTGAAACAGATGTCCTCTTGGAAAACAGCAGAAATGTCTAGCACATATCAGGACAATACAGCATTTATCAATTGGATCAACGATCTGGTGAAAGAGGTGAAAGATGGAGAATAACGAGATTATACTAACGGACAGTCGAGGAAACCAGCTCACTCATTATGTTTTGGCAGAGCGATTGATCCAAGCAGAAACAATGAACATTATGGAAGAAATGCACAGAAACAAAGGGTGTAGTGATACTTTGACATTCATATTAGAGGGCGGATTTAAGGGCTTTCACAATATGGAGAAAGAGAAACTATGCTTGGAATGGGAACATCACCAAGAAGATTGGTTTGCGAACTATGACAGAGGGTATCTTCCATTTCCAACACACGAAGATGATCCAATTTTAACTCAAAAACAAGGAGAACAATAATGTTTATTAAACTTAGAGAGCTGTGGATTTCACCTACAACAGTAGATGGAGAGCCACAATTTGAGAGCCAAGCATTTGATGTATGGCTTAATACAGACAAGATATACACCTTTAACCAAGTTGACTTCCACGATAGTCATCAATACGATGATTTCAAGCACAAGAAAACAGGTAAAACGGTGGAGATACCTAGAGATGTGACAGTTGATGATCAGACTTTCGATAAAGTGACCAAGGTGTTTATGCCGATCTCTCACGATGGCAGTAGACTCACAGACTACATTATCGTTCTGGATACACCAGATGAAATTATGGAGATGATTGGACAAACACCAAAAGCACCTCCAAAAGCCAGAAAAGGGCGACCGCCAGGCTCAAAGAACAAGTCAAAAGCAAAGACCGAACAACAAACCGAACAACAAACCGAACAACAAAAGGAGAAGTAAAATGGGAACAGATATACATTTACAAGTTGAACGATATGACCAAGAAACAAAAACTTGGATCGACATCAACAAAGAAGCTCTACCGTATCGAGGTACATTAAACGATTTGTGGGATAACAGCGATGATAAGCCCAAAAGAACAGAGCAAGAAGTTCAAGACTTGATCTTTGAGTATTGGAATAATAATCCAGAAAGCCGTTGCTATATGGTGTTCTCTTTACTTGCAGATGTTCGCAATGGATACGGTTTTGCTGGTGTAGAAACCTATAAACCGATCAAACCAATCGATAATCTTCGTGGTACTCCAAGCAATACAGCTTTTGATGAAGTATTTGATGAGGCAGAAGAATGGTGTCATTCATTTACATTCTATTCAATGCAAGAGCTGTTAGAGCATACTGGTTGGGGAGAAGATGTTCATAACTCTGGTTATGTATCCTACAATGCTTGGCGAGAATATATCGAAAGCAAAGCCACAGATAGCCCTATGCCTTGTCCTGGCAATTACTGTGGTGATGTGAGTGGCGGTGGTATCAAAAAGTATTCTATGGACGATTTTGACAACCTTGATCCCCATAACGCAGACAAGATATACATTAAAGCGAAGTGGACAGAGCCAAGCCCATTAAAACAGACATCATTCTGGGGTTGGTTGAACAGCGAAACAATGACAAGTCTTGCAGAGAAGTATGGTGCGGACAACATTCGTATCAATATGTATTTTGATAACTAATTTTCTATGGAGATAGAAATGAACGATAAAGAATTAGAACTATTCAAAGCTGTCCAACAGCAGAAAAATGTCAAAGTATTAAGAACATTCCTAGATGAACAAGACGAGAACATTGATTTGGTCTTGACACAGTTGGTCATCAATATGCACCAGCACTTCAAGAAGATTTTGCCTAGTGATCGTGGTTTGGACTATTCATTCAATGTTTTACTGGAACTGTTGAATTGCGTGTTTTACGGTGATCCAAAAGCACCAAATGAGCTTGATTATACAATTCCACCAGAATATGATTTGACAAAAGAAGATGTTCTAATTAGATACTTTAGACTGGTTATGGCTCTTGATAAGATTCGTCACCACACAAACAAAGTTATTTAGCCCACAAAACATAACCCCCTGTTCTTTACGAAGAACGCAACCCACAAAGGAGCTGTAATGCCCACAAAGTATAAGAATATATCCGCCACCTATGTCTATACAGTAGAGATTACTGTTGATTTAGACGAAGAATATGACTGTTTGCATGATGCAGAGCGAGAATTAGAAGAAAAGGCTGATCTTGAATGGAGAACACCCATAGCTCACATGGCAGATGTAGAGTTAGTAAGTATGACCTATGAAGAAGAAGAAAGTTCAGAAGAAGAAACCTCAGAAGATAATGGAGAATAACAATGAGTGATAAAGAAATGACAGACAAAGAGTTTATTGAACAAGTGTATGAGATCGCTTTCGGTGATAATGCGATCAATCGAGATTTTACCAAAGAAGAAGTATTGGCAGAGTTGTCAGAGTTTTCCGCAAAGGCTTTAGAGTTTGATGAAATGCTTGAAAGTTGCGACTATGGACATCCAGGTTGTATGGGCGGTCACGATTTGGAAGATAGCTTTGAAACCCATTGGGAGAAGAATGGTTGGACTTGTCTTGCTGTTGGTGGTGATGAAGAAACAGGTGAGCCACCATTCGCATATACTGTTGGATTATCTGTTCCTCACGAAATCAAAGGAGAACACGATTTTCCAGAGATTATGGTCATTGGATTAAATCCAGATAAGTCACATATGCTTATTAGTGGTTTGGTCGATCATTGGAAAGAAAACGGCATTTCGTATGGAAACATTAGTGGTATCATTAAAGACCTTGATGTTCGTGTCACCAAAGTTGATATGACAAACACACAAGGTTTAGATCGATTTATGCCATTACATTCCTTTGTGTTTCGAGAAAACAAAGGGGTAAATCCAGAAGATATAGAGTTTGCTCAGATCATATTCCCCAATCCAGAGGGAGAGTTTATCGAGTGTGAACACCAACCATTCCTACCAACCAAACCATATTTAAGAGAGGTGTAATATGTCATCAGTAGAAAGATTTATGAACAATTTGTATGATATGTGCGAGAACAACCTTGACAGCTTTGTTTCCGAAATAGATGGAGTTTCAGAGGAGTTTAAAGAGTTGTCGATAATGACAGAGAGTTATTTGAGAAGAAGTGATTTAACCGAAGAACAGAGAGAGAAAATAGATCAATTGCACCACATCTTTTCTACCAATGTATTTGTGGATTGGATGGAGAACGATCCGAAAGACGAGTTCTCAGAGATTTGTTCTATTCTCAAAGATATGTTGAATACCAAACCACAGCAACAGATAAACTATAACCAGGCAGAGTATATTTTAGACTTGATAGATTATGATCTTCATAGAGATGGCAATGATTTCTTTGTTTTCGACAGAGTAGGGAAAAAGAATGGAGAGCCTTTTCAAACGATTAACGATTTGTTAGATTCCCTAAAGGATGATTTTGCGATGTCAGATATGGAAATTGTAGATGGATTGGTCTATGACATTCATTCTAACGGAGCAAAAGAGCTGCATTTTCCATTAAAGAATGAATACAATGATGGTCGATTTGAGGTTTTATCGAATATAGCAAACTCAGCTGGAGAAGTTGCTTTACCTGATGAATACTTAGGTTTTTACAGACTATACAAATTAAACAAATAAATAATTTTAACATCGCTACAATTCCGTAGCACAACCAACAGGAGGACAGAAATGTCTTGTTATGAAAGTGAAAGAGGTGGTTGGAGCTTCCCAACCAAAAACTGGTCTAAGGTTCGCCAAGACCTTATCGATGCAGAGTTCAAAGTTCGTGAAAACGAGTTTAAGGTTCTGACTAAGCTCTGGGAGAAGTCCAAAACAATGGGAGCAAAGGCTTTTGGTGATGACTTTGACAAATTGCTTGAGCAAGCCAAGAAAGATGTGTTCGGTACAACTTATGACCGATGGAGAGGTCAATGGGTGGTAAAAGATAATACTGTTGACTATTGGTCTTTGAAGAACAAAATTGAATATGGAACATCTGGAAAGATGAAGAAACCAGTCAAGCCAAAGAAAAGAGTAAAAGAAGATAAAATGTCATTCTCGTTTGATTGTGCATACTTGTCATTGGACTTCACAAACAGACACATAGATTGGAATGTTGAGGAGAACAATCACGCAGTAGATACTTCCTGGGGACACCCTATGGGACAGGCTTTGAGAGGTATCCTGAAACGCACAGACTTTACAGGTTCAACAGGCGGATACACCATCTATCGTTGTGAGTACCAAGAGGACTATGAGCCACAATACAACAATGTTTATGGCAAGAAAACTCGTGAAAGACTATGGGGGCGATAATGGAAAAATTAACTTATATGCAATACGACAGAACATTAAACAAAGGAGATAGTAATGAGTGAAGATAAAAAGTATTACAAAGTATGGGCAAAGCACGAAATTAGATTGTGTTATCTTGTTCCAGAAGATTTAATCGAGAAAGTTGAAGATACCGATGGTGTAGAAGAAGAAAATAGCTTGCTTGATCTTCTGTGCGGTAAAGACATTGTTTATGTTGAACCTCACACACAGAGAATTGTGTTTGACGAGCATTATATGGAGAGCAAGGGTATCAAAGTTGTTGTGGAAGATGTAGATGGCGATCCAAGCCCTACATTGTTTCCGAGAATGACAGCAGATTGGGACATCGGTTTTCCAGATGATGTTGATTTCGATGATGAAGATGAAAGCTCTGAAAGCGATTCAGATGTGGACTTCTAATGGATTTCAAGGCTTTCATAAATAAAGATTTGGGAGCTGACTATCGTGGCAGTATCCGTTTTAACATCGTCAATTGGCGATCATTCATCGATGAATTGCTTGAATGGTCATACAATGATTATGAGATTACGGATACCGCTATTCGTCTTGCTATGTCATTCTACAAAGGAATACCTATCGAGAGTATCATCGCAGATCAAAAGGTTGGTGGAGCTGTTCTGAAGTCTGTTTATTTAGACCAGCTTTCTACCATCACAGGATTGGAGAAAGACAATCCTAGCCTGATTAGAGCGATTATGAAAGTTCCAGAGGGTGTTGGGTGCATAAACCTTTTCAATAAGGTCTGTGACGAAACGAGAGGTATTTACCAGCCTATGTATAGAATGATCCCACATCGAAAACATACCTATGATCAACTTGTTCGATATGGACACAAAGCGATTGGCTTTCATAAAGCAGATGGAGATGTGTATATTGACTTGGAACGCAGAACAGTACATTGGGAGTGTATGGAGCGATTGTATCCATTACACAAGCCTTTAATCGAGTTTCTGACAAAGCAAGTCAATAGATACTTCTTCTCAAACACAAATGCTGGAGGTGTGATTGTATCGCCAGGACAAGTGGATAGGTTTGGAGATGGAAAAGATATGGCTTTAGGCTCTTTCTCTAGCTTGGGCTACAAGTATTCATTGGGTGTCAATGGAATGTTTGTGTATCGAGATTGGAAAGAAAGCACAAAGGAAGTCCGTATGGAAAGAAGAAAGGTGAGTGGCACATCTTGTCCGCACTGTTCTTCTGGAAAACTATATGCCACCAGCGAGTCTTGGTGGTGTTCAGACAGCTGTGGCTTTGAGATACCGTTCTCTATTGGGGATCGATTTGTTTCAGAGAACATCGCATTAGAATATATTGATAAATTAGCAAGTTGAGGAAAAGTTATGGAACAAGAACAAGAACAAGAAATTATGACAGTAAAGTATGGAGAAGATGTAATCATACACATCATCAAGAATGGAAGATCAAGAACAACATACAAGGCTTTTATGCCTGATGGGGTTGTTTATCAATCGGAGGACTTAGAATGGGTTCTCCGCAAGGTGAAACAGTTTAGAGAATAAAACACAAAGCACATTCCAACCATATCAACCATATCAACCATATCAAAGCCACCTATTCACAGGTGGCTATTTTTTTGTCCAGTTTTTGCAGAAACTGGTAAGATAATCGGTCTGGTTTCGTTTATCCTGACATTTTTTACTTTCGAGCCAAGACCACCGCACCACCCACAACCAACAAAGCTGAAACAGCAGAAACACCAATAATGAGAGCCTTGTTGTCTTTCTTTGGCTGTTGGAGTTCTTTGGGCAAGTCTTTCTCTGGTGCTTTCATAATAGCAACCGCTTGATCGTGTGATTGGCTTATCTGTTTGAACGCAGATGGGCTGGGATTCATCCTCGCAAGTTTGATGATGGCTGTATCAGATACTCTACTTTGTAATGCGTCAACTGTTGCCAACTTTGGTGTAATACCAACAACACCTGGAGCAAGTAAAGGAAATGGGGAAGTTCTGGGATCAATGGAATTCGCCTGTTTGCGTTTGATCCGTTTTACAATTCTTTGTTCAGCATCAGCCTGTTTTTTTGTGATCTTCGGTGGCTTTAGTCCTTTTTTGAGTTTCTTATAGGATTTTGCATGTTCAACAGCATAGAGAGCTTTCATTCTTATTTCAAGTTTGGCTTTCTTTGCTCTCCAATTGGCTTCATCTTTGTTTCGTAAATTACCATCCAAAGGGGATAATGTTTTTTTGTTTCCGAGAGAGAGATGCTTATCATATGCTCGAAGAAGTTTTGCCATTTCCTTCTTTCGCCATTTGGATTTCTTCTTTTTGTATTTTTTTATTTCTGCGTTTAATACTTTTCCATCCCCACTTAACCATTTCTTTCGGTCTTCTTCTCCTGCTTTAATACCTCCCCAAGCAGCCACCCCAATACCTGCGACAACCATAAGAGCGGTGGAAAATGGCGGAGCAACTGCTGCCCCACCAAGAAGAACGCTACTGACACCACCAAGACCTCCAGCGGCAGCAGCAGTACCAGTAACAGCTCCAGTTGCAATAGTAGCTCCTGTTGCACCAGCATAAACTTTTATACCAAGACTAGCAGCCTTTCCTATACCACCAGCCAATTTCTGTTCTTCTTTTGCTTGCTTTTTTGCATGAGCCAATTCTTTTGCTCTTTGTTTCGCAGTTTTGCGTTCCATCTTTTTGATGAGTGTCTCTATTCTTTTCTTGCTCATTTTATCTCCTATACTTTGCGAACCAAACAGCACCACCAATGGCAGCAATTGATAATGGAATTCCAATAATCAAAGGATTTATTGATTTTGATTTATCGTCATCTTTTAAGTGTTCTACTGCTTCGTTGTATGCTTCTGTATCATTTTTCAATAGATGCATTTGCATTTCGCCATCTGGCATTTTGGATAATTTTATAAGCTGAACATCTGATTGTTGGGCTTGAATGTTATCTGCTTCAATGAGTTTGGGAGTTATGCCGATAACTCCAGGAGCAAGCAATGGAAAAGAAGAAGTTCGAGGATCGATAGATTCCTTTTGTTTTGTTTTAATTGATTTTACAATCTTCTGTTCTGCTGTTGCCTGTTTTTTGGTAATCTTAGGAGGTTTGGACTTTCCTTTTTGAGCTTTTTTAAACTCTTTTTGATACTCAGCTGCATATAAAGCCTTTAACTTCATTTCTATTCGTGCTTTTCTACCCTTCCATGAAAGTCTTTCTTTTCTAGGTTTTCTCCATAGGCGTTTCTTATTGCCATTGGATAGCACTCTATCGTACTTCTTTAATAGTTTTACAATCTTCTTCTTTCTCCAAGACCTGCTTTTTTTCTTATATCTTGTAATTAGTTTCAGGAGTAGTTTCCGATCTTCACTAATAAACTTTTTCTTTCTTTTGCGAATACCGATCCCAACAACAGCAACTGTTCCAACAACAACAGCTGCGATGGTAGAGAAAGGGGGAGCAGCAACAGCGAGAGTAGCTATAGTAGTCCCAAGACTTGATGAACTAGCCGCAGCAATTCCAGCAGATATAGCAGCACCAGCACCAGCACCTGTTCCAGCGGCTGCAGCAGCAGCTGTTCCAGCACTTACTGCAGCACTTGTTTTAATGCCTATATTTGCTGTTTTATAGGCTATTTTAGCTGCCTTGCGTTGCCTTGCTATCTTCTCTAAGTCACGAGCTTTTTCTTCAGCAGATGTTTGTGATCTACTTAAAGCCTTTTCTATCGCTGCTTTAGACATCTATTTCTCCATTTTGGACAAAAGATAGTCTGTGACCATAACGAGTCGATCTTCTGATGTAGCGATTAAATCCGTACACCATCTGGGTAATGTGTCATTTTCTTGAATAGCTTTATCAAGTATAATTGACATCCTTTTAATGGTTCTAAGTCTGTTTTTGACCATCTTCCCATCATAAACATTTGGATAGCCAAAATTTCTATTTGTAGACTTAGAACCATAAGGAATTCCCATAATAATATGTATGTATTTGTTCATGACAACTCTCTACAAATTTGTTCATGAAACTATAATAGCATACGATTGAGAATTATTTTCTACTTAAACCGTAAAGGAGTGAACATTGGATTTATTCTTTGACTTTTATTTTGGTCAATAAATTCATCAATAGAATCTTCTTCATCCAAATCAAGGAATTCATCATCATATGATGTTGGTACAGGGCTTGCTTGTTGTTGTGGAACATTTTTGCTTCCTTGTTCTTTTGAGCCAAAAACTTTCCAAAGACCAAAACCAACAGCACCTAAAATACCAGCTGTAGCAAGTTTGTTTTCTTTTGCCAAGTTTGCTACATTTCCAACTTTCGCCATAATTCCAGAAGTTTGTTCTTCTGCTTGCATAGGAAGTTGTTGTTCATCACCATATTGTTCATCTTGAACTTGATAATCATCTTCTTCGTCACCGTATTCTTCGTCTTGAAAGTTTTCATCATCAAACAAACCATCTTCTTCATCCTCATAGTCTGCATCAGAACCAAACTCATCATTGAAGTCTGCATTGGCAAAAATGTTTTCAAATTCTTCTTCGTTACCTTTGTTTTTGCGTTTACTCATTAGTCCTCCATTGGAAATTACAAAAAAAGAAAAGTTGCAAAATACATAACATACATATTACATATCTTGCAACTTGTCTAAGGATGAGTTGAAAAAACTTAAAAAAAGTTTTATGTCCTCATGTAATTGTCGAGATCAAGGATATCTCCACCTGCACATGCTTGTGTAATAAGTGGAAGAGCTGTACCCCAGTTTCTAATTGCTGTAGTTGCATCCATATATGCCCCAGCAACATACACTTTTCTCAAAGCCATACCTTGTTGTGGAGGTAAAATATAACCATTGTCATCTACAGGCATAGCAGCAAGAACACATTCATATCCAGTCAAGTTTCCAGCATTGTTTGCTGCGTTCATTAAATCTTCAAAAGATAGAATACCCAACTCTTGTTGAACACCAAGTCCAGCTGCTGTAGAGCAATTTGCCCATTTACCATCACCATCATTGTGATCGCAAACAAAAGTATGTCGCAACAACTCACCATAGAAACCGCCATCTTGTGCCATTACAGGTGATGTTGCTTGCTGTGGATTTGCGTGTCGAGTAACACAGTCCCAGAAGATTTTGTATCGTTGACGATTTGGTCTTTCAAATGGGGCAATGTCTTGTCTTCTACCCAAATCTGGATTTCTGTTATTTACTCTAGGTCGGTCAATAACATCTCCATCTCTGTTTTGCCTCCTGAAAGCACTACCTTGCTTTCCAAGTTCAAAGATGGCAGCTTTAATCAGTTGACAGGCTTCTTGGTTGTCACCGTATTGCTGTTGTGCGATTGCAATCGCTTCATCTACATTGCGACCTGTTCTATTCAAGAACGTTTCTGCAATGGTAAAATGCCAGCTTATTGGACTTCTAGATCCCATTCTATGGCTGTTTGACGCATACCAGATCATTCCCATTCCACCTAAAATGCCTGCAAGCATTTCTAATTTGTTTTTATCCATGATTTTATCCTTTTTAATTAGTTTCGACAGCCGCAATTAACACAGGCACTTCCAACAAACTCTGTGCAACCACAGTCTTTGCAAGATGTTGCTCCGCAGTCAAAGCATTCCATTTGATTATTTATATTATGAGAGCCACAGCCACCACAGGAGCCTGAGACATTGTAAGAACCGCTATCTGTTAGCCAACCAGCTGCAGGTCTGTTTGTTCCGATGTAAACACCAGCAAAGTACAGGGCAGTACCACTAGCAAGTATAGAAATTTCACGATATTTCTGAGATTTTTCTGAATTTGCTACTCGCCTGGCTACCTCAGAAGCAGCCAAGCCAACAGCTAAAACACCAATAGTCTCTTTCGCAGAAAGTTTGTATTTCATTTTATTCTTCCTTCAATCTTCTTTTAAGGTTTGAATTTGCCCAAAAAGTTCCGATAGCAGTTGCTGCAGCAAAAATACCACCTGTCATTTTTGGATCTTCCATAAATGAATCTTTCCAAGAGTCTTTTTCAGTGTGAGAGAGTCGTGATGGTAGGTATTCTTCATTTTCATAGTAGTCATCTTTTGACATTACAGAGCCATCTTGAAGAAC
>Ga0075475_10000995_pt1 | contig 13798 bp, 7 predicted proteins | sample DEB08_DNA_10_FD_76342 | JGI IMG/M metagenome (GOLD analysis project Ga0075475, IMG submission 76342) | Aqueous microbial communities from the Delaware River and Bay under freshwater to marine salinity gradient to study organic matter... | ecosystem: Environmental > Aquatic > Marine > Coastal ... | reverse complement strand
AGTCCCATGACGACACCGCACCCCAACGCCGCCCGTCGGGCCGGATTCACGTTGATCGAGATGATCGTCGCCGGCGTGATCGCGGCCCTGGTGCTCGGCGCGGTCACCTTCAGCCTCTCGCAACTCGGCCGCTCCCGAAACGTCGCGGTGGCGAGGCTGGAGAGCTCGATGCGGGCGAGGGCGGCCTTGGAGAACGTTCGTCGGGACATCGCCGGCGTCATCCGCGATGCCGATCTCCTGAAGGTTCGGGTGCTGCTCGTGGACGGCACCGCGCCGACCGCGTTCGGCCTGGTCGATCGCGACGAACTGCTGCTCTTCTCCAACAGCCTGAGATCCACGAGGGAGACCGCGTTCAGCGGCGAGGGCATCGAGTACGAGACGCACTACCGGGTGGAGGAGGACGATCTCGGCAGCGTGCTCTGGCAGCGTCGCGACTTCATGCCCGACGGCTATCCCGACGCCGGCGGCATGGCGGTGCCGCTGGTCGAGGGCGTGGTCGCCCTGCGCATCGAGGCCTACGACGGGGTGTCCTGGTACGAGGAGTGGGACAGCGACCTCGACGGCCTGCCGTGGGCCCTACGGGTCTCCGTCAGCACGCTTCCGTCGGACGAGGATCTCTCCGACCCCGACCCGCGTGGTCTGACCACGCTCCGGACCTTGGTGCCGATCGATCGGATCGTGCCTCCGCCACAGGAGACCGAAGAGGACAAGCTGGCCGAAGAGGCCGCCGCCGAGGCGGCGGCGGACGACGCGGCCGCGCAATCGCTTGAAGGTGGAGACGCCGGCGGCCTTGGAGGCGGATTCGGCAACGGTGGCGGTCGTGGCGGCGACGGCGACGGTGGCGGTCGCGGCGGAAACGGTGGCGGTCGGGGCGGTCGGGGCGGTGGCCGAGGAGGCCCGACTCTGGGACCAGGCCTTGGACCAGGCCTTCGGGCGTCGCCGGCGAACCTCAACCCCAACACATCCGTCGGCCGAGGCAGCAGGACCAATCGGCTCGGCGTGCAGGACTTCTGACATGCGTCGCGGCGCCGTCGTCGTCATCGTGATCTGGGCGATCGCAATCGCCGCGTCGATCGTGGCGGCGGTTCAGTTGGTCTGCTTCCGGCAGGCGACCATCGGACGGGAGACGCTGGCGAGGGTTCAGGCCCGCTGGGCCGCACGCGCCGGCATCGAAGAGGCGATCGCCATCATGGCCTGGCACGGCGAGAACCCCGATGCCGACGATCCCCGCGCGGTCGTTCGCGATCTGGAGCTCGCTGCCGACGGCGATCTGTCGACGGGTTCGTGGAGGATCCGCCACCTGCGGGACGGCATCGAGCGTCTCGGTCCCCTCGACGAGCATTCCAAGCTGAACGTCAACCGTCTCGGTCGAGGCGAGCTCCTGAACCTCGAGGACATGTCCCTCGACGTCGCCGACGCGGTCATCGACTGGCGAGACGACGACGACGAGGTCACGGGCATCGGCGCGGAGAGCGACTGGTATCGGAATCGAGACAGCGGCTACCAGCCCCGAAACGCGGACTTCCGCCATGTGTCGGAACTCGAACTGGTCGCGGGCATCTGGCCGGAGCGGCTCCGCGGCGAGGACTGGAACCTCAACGGCCGCCTCGATCCCAACGAGGACGACGGCGACGCCAGCTTTCCCGACGACAACGCGGACGGGGTGCTCGATGGCGGCTGGGCCGCGGTGCTGACCGCCTCGAGTCGGAGCAGCGGCCGCACCACCTCCGGCGAGCCGCGCCTCGATCTGCGGACCGCCGAAGAGGGGGATGTGCTCGAGCGCCTCGGCCTCGACGACGAGCAGGCCAAGGCCCTGATCTCCTACGCCCAGCGTCCGGACGCCTCGATGGAGGCGCTTCTGATCGAAGACCTCGGCACGCTCGCAGCCGGTCAGACCTCCTCGAGTTCGGGGACCGCGGTGGCCCGAACCCGCCGAAGCCGGGCGGGGATCGGCCGGAGTTCAAGCTCCTCCAACGCTCGACCGCTCGACCAGGTTCAGCTCCGAACGCTGTTCGCCGAGGCGACCATCGGCCAGGACGATCTCGAGCCGGGGCCGGGACGCCTGAACCTCAACTCCGCCTCCGCCGAGGCGCTGCGGGTGCTGTTCCCGGACGATCCGGGCATCGCCGACTCGATCGTCTCCTATCGGGACTCCAAGCCGGAGGGTCTCACGAGCATCGTGGACCTTCTCGAGGTCGATATGATCACCCCTCAGCGGTTGGCGGCACTTCGCAATCAGGTCGACGTGACCGGAGACGTGTTCACGATCTCCAGTCGAGGCCGGGCGGAGGCAACGGGGCTGGAAGTGGAAATCCTCGCCACCGTGGATCGTTCCACCCTTCCGGTTCGCATCCTCGAGTACCGCGAACCGTAGTCGACGCTCCCGAGTCCCCCAACGTCCCTCGTGCCCTCCACGACCTCGCGAACTTCCCGCCCTCGGCCCAGCTCCGGCGATCCGGATCGGACGCTGGCGGCGCGTTCCGCATCCGGCGGCGGCTGGGAGTGCCTGCTGATCGAGTGCGCCTCGACGGCCGATCCCGGCTCGCGGCGTCTGCTGGACCGGCGGTCGTGCCGATCGGACGAGGAACTCGCCTCCTGGGTCGAGGAGAGCCGGGCGGGCCGATGCCTGATGATGCTGCCATCGGCGGCCACGATCTGTCGGGTCTTCCGATTCCCCGGCATGCCCGGGGATCAGATCGATCAGGCCTTGCGGCTTCAGGCGGAAAGTCACCTGCTGGGTGGAATCGCCTCGCACCGCACCACGATCGTCCGGGTGCCTCAGCCTGAGAGTGGCGAAGCCGTCGGACTGCTGCTGGCATGGCCCGAGCAGGCAACGACTCGCATGCCTTCCGGTCGAGCTCGCCAATGGGAGATGGTTCCCGAGATCGCAGCCCTGCTCGAAGCATGGCGAACCGCCTCGGTCAAGACGCCACTGGTCTGGGCCGATCCCGCAGATGGGTCGATCGGCGTGGTTGCCGGCGACGCCGGGACCCCGATGCTCCGGGCGACCTGCGAGGCGGCGGAGGGCGACGAACCGTGGGATCAGGTCGTCCGCCGCGTCGTTGGTGAAACGGTGCTCGCGGCAGGAGGCAGCGCCGAGGTCGCCAAGAGCACCGTCGAACGGGCCGACGCCGGCATGATCGAGCAGGACTCGGTGCGTGCCAGTCGTCCCGGACTCTTCAGCGACCTCGATGGCCTTGACGGCCGCGACTCGGTCGGCGCCCTGCTCGACGCCGCGATTCGCACGGCTCGCGGCCCCCTCGCCGCCGCCGCGACCCTGACCGCCGAACCGCCCTCCATCCGTCGAACCGGAGTGTCGGCGACGTTCGAGCGTGTTGCGATCGCCCTGACGACGCCCCGGACGGCGATCCGAGTCGCGATCGTCGCCGTCATCGTGGCGCTGGCGATGCCGCTTGCAGGCGCCGGCCTGCGAACCGCCATCCTTCGCGCGAAGCTTCCCGACCCGGATGCCTTCGAGGCGGCGATGAAGGCGTCTGAACAGCAGCTCGCGGTCTACCGCGAACTGGAGGCGCAGGCCTGGCCCATGATGAAGATCCTCGGGGACCTCTCCAACTGCATGCCCGAGGCGATCGAGGTCGAATCGCTCACGATGGGCCATGGCGAGCCGGTCGTCGTTCGAGGCTTCGCCAAGCCGGATGGCGACATCACCGGTGCCGATGCGGTGCTCGAGATGGAGCGACGACTGCGGGCGACCCGCGTCTTCGACAAGATCACCAAGAGCTGGGATCCCCCGGACGCCCGCGGGATCTACGAGTTCTCGATGTCGGCCGAGGTGGCCCGCCCCACGACACGGGCCCGGGTCGACGAGAACGACGACTTCGCCGTCAACACCCTTGCCATTCGCCGCTACGGCCCTCTGGTCGCGGGAGGCGTCACCTCCGCCGGCGATGCATCCGAGGCCTCCCCGTCGATCCCCGACTCGACGGGAGACGAGGCAAGCACCGCATCATCGGACAACACCGCACGAGGCCGAACCGATACGGAGGCGGCGACATCGCCCCCCGCTTCGGCCGATTCGGCGACAGCCTCCTCGTCTGGCGGCAGCACCCCCTCGCGTGGCATCGGTCGGCGCGGGTCCTCCGCATCCGGCGATGCCCCTCCCGGTGGTCGGGGCGTGGACATCCCGAGTTCCTCCACACCCAGCGAGACCGTCGACTACAGCGATGCGGAAGTCGCCGCGATGAGCAAGGCCGAAGCGCAGTCGGCCCTTGGGCGCGTCGCCCGGGCCAGACAGTCGGCGTCGCTCGACGACGCGGCCAAGGAGCGCCTGCGAGCGCTCTTCGACAAGTTGCTGCAGCGGGTGAGGGAGGCCGAATGAGCGGTATGCCGATCACGCGCGACGACGGAATGGATCGCAACGGCGACGGCGGCACCTCGCTGAAGGACCGCTGGTCCGAGTTGCCGCTGCGATGGAAGCGCCTGCTGATCGCCGTCGGAATCGTGCTCGGCTTCGTGCTGTACGTGGATTGGGTCTGGCCGATCGCCGAGCGGTGGAACGCCGAGAGCGATCGCATCGAGGCGGTGCTCGACCGTGCCGAGGGCAATCGTCTGGAACTGCCGAACTCGCTTGCCGCCACGGTCGAGAGTCTCGGTCCGATTCGGATTCCCAGCACCGAGGGCGAAGGTTCGATCGCGCTTGCCGAGACCGTCAACGCGGCGATCCGCAACCATCCCGTCAGCAACTTCTCGTTCGACGCCCGTGCCGGCGCCAGACTTCCTCCCGCCGCCCTGCGCGAAATCGCCTCGGGCGCGGGGGATCGGGTCGAGCGCGTGGTCGGCGAGATCGGCTTCACCTCGACCCCCGAGGAGGCCGCCGACATCATTGCCGAACTCGAGGCGAGTCCAGACCTGGAGTCGATCAGCCGCCTCCGCATCACCCGCAGTCAGACCCTCGATCGGCGGGTCGACGTGAAGATGACCGTCGAGGCGTGGGTCCTCGGATCCCGCGGCAGGAGACCCCGCTGATGGCCGGTCGATTCGAACTGCCCTCGGGCGCCCGCTGGTCTGGATCCGCCGTGGCCGCGGTCGTGGCCGGCGGAATCGCCCTGGTGGTCGCCCTCGCAGCACTCGGCACCGTGATCGGCACCGTCTTTCGGAGCGGCGCGGAGAGCGTGCAGCCGGACCTCGTCGAACCACTGCTGGTCCGGCACGAGGAACTCGTCGACGTCAGCCGTCGTCGCTTCGACGGCCGGTCGGCGTTCTTCCTTCCCAAGCCGCCGCCACGCCCGAAGCCGCCACCGCCACCGGTTCGAGACACTCCTCCGGCACCACCGCCGCCGCCGCCTCGCGATCCGGGACCACCGCCGCCGCCCGCCAGCTACGGCGGGCCGAGACCTCGAAGCGTGATGGGCGACGTCGTGTTCTTCGAGAGCACCTCGCCGGACCGGCTTCGGGTCGGCGAGGAGTCCGGTGGCGTCACCGTCATCGCCACGACGCCCCCCTGGAAGGTCCGCCTCGGATGGTCCGGAGGGGAGTACGACGTCGATCTCTGGGGCGACCGGGTCGAGGGCGTCTTCTCGTCGAACCCCTTCGGCAGCGGCGGAAACTCGTCGTCGCTGTCGGGCGGCAGCAGTCTCAATCCGAATGTCCCTCCCGCGTCTCGTCGCACCGACGATGGACCGGGAGGACCGGGGTTCGGTCTTCCCCGAGGCGGAGCGTCGGGCGGAGGCGGCGCAGCGCAAGGTGGTCGCGGCTCCGGCGGATCGGATTCGGCCGGAAGTTCGCCCGGACAGGTCTCCGACTCGGCCGCGCGAAGCGAGGGCCCAAATGCATCCGCACTTCTCGCCGGCGGAACCGCCGGGGACGACGAGAGCGGCTTCTCCCCCGACAACCCCGCCGAAGTCGGCAGCGTGGAGGGGCGGGAGTTCGTTCCCATCTCCGAACTGCCGTCGGCACTCTCTCCTTCCGACATCGACGCCATGAGCCGCGACGAGGCTCGAGCCGCCCTGAGCCGTGTGGCCCGGGCCCGCGGCCGCAACATCGATCCCCACAGCGCCGAACGCCTCCGCGAGGAGTTCGAGTTGCTGCTTCAACGACTGCGCCGTGGCGACTGATTCGACCCCGACGCCCCGGCGGCCTGCCGATCGCTCGGCAATCGCCGCCATGATCCCCCGTTCCGCAGACGCCGACGTCCACCCCCTCGCCCCGAGCGAACCGGAGCCGTGCTCGTGACCCGATTCGAGATCCGCACCGCGTCCCTCGCCCTGCTCGCCTGCCTCGTCGTCCCCGGCGGCGTTCGCCTCGCGGCGGCGCAGGATGAGACCGCACCACCCGTCGAGGATCGGCCCCTCGTCCTCGAAGGAGGCGAAGCCGTCGACGACCTTCCCGACGAAGCCGCCCCCGTCGCCGAGATCCTCGACCGCCGAAACCGGCGACAACCCGCCGACGACTCGCCGGTGGTGCTGGGCTTCAAGAAGGAGAAGCTCGAGTCGGTCATCCCGTTCATCGTCGAGTGGACCGGCAAGGTCGTGATGTTGCGCCTGACGCAGGTCGCGCCGATCGAGATCACCCTCGTCAACGACCGGCCGATCAGCAAGGACCGGGCCCTGGACCTGATCTTCCAGGCCTTCCGCATGAACGGCATCGGCGTCGTCGAGACCGAGGACGTGATCATGATCGAGACGCTGACCGACATGGAGAAGATCCAGCCGGCGGTGATCCTCGGCCCCGAGGTCGACGTGATGAGGATGACCGAGGATGGCAACATCGTCATCAAGGTGTTCCGTCTCGAGAACACCGCGGCCGGCGAGGTCTTCCAGCGCCTCGAAGGCTCGATCCCGACCTACGCGACCCTGACCGTCGACGGCAACTCCAATCAGCTCATCCTCGAGGGCGACGTCGGTCTCGCCAAGCGGGTCCAGCAGCTGATCTCGATCCTCGACGTGGATCCATGGGTCGACGTCAAGACCGAGACCTTCCGCCTTGCGTACGCGGACGCCCAGACCCTTGCCGACAACATCCGCGAACTGTTCGAGCCGACCTCGTCGACGGGAAGCCGCGGCGGATCTTCCAGTCGCACCCCGGCTCGAGGGCGTGGCGGGCAGCAGCAGAACACCGCGGAGATCCCCCAGGTCGGCACCAGCGACCAGTTGGTGGTCACGGTGCTGCCGCAGAACAATGCGATCACCGTCCGGGCCGAGCCCGACGTCATGGCCAGCATCAAGCGCCTCATCGTCGAGGCCTGGGACATCCCGCCGACCCGCGAAGGCCAGATCTTCCGCCTCTACGACCTCAAGTACACCGATCCGATCAAGGTGAAGGACGTGCTGTCGGCGCTGCTCGAGAGCGGCAGCGTCACCCGCCGCCCGGCCTCCGCGGGCGGGCGGGCCCCGGGCGGCGGTTCGGGTGGCGGCGCCGACGTGGCGGTCGCCAACATCTTCCGGATCGAGGCGTATCCCGACTCGAACCGCCTCGTGGTGATCAGCCGCACGCCGGACAACTTCCTCTGGCTCGACCAGTTGATCGATCAGATCGACAAGCCGTTGTCGGTCGGCCTTCCGGTGTCGGTGGAACTCAAGCACGCCAACGCGGTCGACGTCGCCGAGATCCTCAACGCCCTGCTGCAGCAGGCCGGCGGCGGAGCGACGCTCGAGGCCCCGGCCGAGGGTCTCACCGGCATCGACTTCGCCAGCGCAGGCGGTGGCGAGGGCGGCGCGTCCGGCGCCACCGACGAGGGCAGTCGACAGGAGATCCGATTCCCCTGGCAGCAGGCCCGCGCCGGCACCGACGCCACCGAGGTGAGCGCCATCGTCGGCAAGAGCCGCGTGGTGCCCAACGCCGGCCAGAACAGTCTGCTCGTGCTCGCGACCCCCGAGATCCAGGACGCGCTCCTGGAGATCATCGGGGATCTCGACCGCCCCGGGCGCCAGGTGCTGATCACCGCGGTGCTCGCCGAAGTCGAACTCGGCGACGACTTCGCGTTCGGCGTCCAGTTCGGTCCGACCGGCTCCATCAATCCCCGCAATCCCAACAATGCCGTGGTCGTCAACTCGCCGGGATCGGGACCGATGTTCTCCGGCTCGTTGGATCCGGTCTTCCCGGGATCGCTGACCAGTTCGACGCTCAACTTCGGCGTCGATGCGACGGTGCTGCTGCAGGCCCTCAGCGAGAAGACCAACGTCCGCATCCTCCAGCAACCGCGGGTCTTCACCACCGACAACAAGGAGGCGAAGTTCTTCGACGGTCAGGACGTGCCCTTCCAGACCTCGACCAGTTCCGGCGGAACCACCGGCGGCACCGTGGTCAGCGACTTCGAGCAGATCGCCGTCGGGATCGGCCTCAACGTCCGGCCCCGCATCACCAACGAGCGCAACGTCGCCATGGAGATCGCGGTGCTGCTCTCCAACGTCAACACCCAGCCGGGGTTCACCTCCGTCGGCAACAACCCCGTCATCAACCGGCGTCAGACCAACACCTCGGTCACGATCAAGAACGGCCAGACCATCGTCATCTCGGGCATCCGCCGGGAAGGCACCACCAAGGTCAAGTCGGGATTCCCCATCCTGGGCGACATTCCGGTGCTCGACTGGGTCTTCTCCTACACCGACGAATCCGAGGCCGTGAAGGAGCTCGTGATCTTCATCACCCCACTGGTGGTGAGCAATCCCGACGAGAACGACACCAACTTCAACGAGGCCGACCGACGTCGCCTCGACCAGCTCAGCCGGCCGCTCGACGACATCACCCGCAAGCTGATCATCGAGAGTCGCGTGGTGCCGACCGACGAGGAGGAGAAGGCGGACGAACCGCCGTTGATGGATGCCCCCTCGGAACCGTGATCCTCGCTGGATCCTCGTCGTTCTCGCAGGCGGCGCGTCGGTGCTCCTCGCACCGGCCTGCACTCGGAGCATCGAGAACGAATCCTCGCAGTTCGCGTTGGAGGGGATTCCACCGCAATTGCCGCCGCTGATCGCCCCCGAAGTGCTTTCGGACCGGGCGACCCGGGCGGGCATCGACGCCGCATTGACTCCGCTGGGGTTCGTGAAGTCCGACGGCGTTTCGCCGCCGACGCTCTCGCCCGACGGGCGGCATCTGGCCGTGCAGTTGGCACCGGCACCGAACTGGGTCGACCTCGTGGCCTGGCGACCGGAGATGCCTCGACCCGCTCCCGCCATCGCGCTGGTCCCCGTCGATCCGGATGGCGGCCTGGGCACCCCGGTGGTCCCACGGGAGCCGCTGCTGCTTGGACGATCCTCCACCAACGACGGAGTGCTGGTGGAACGTCCCGACGGCGATGGCACCCGCAGGATCGGCATGGCCTTCTGGGACTCCGGCGACGTCGAGTGGCTTGTCGAGGACGACGGCGTGGCCGCGATGGCCGTCCTCGGCCCCGACGGGGATCTCGCCTGGTGCCGGAGCGGCGCCGTCGGAGAGCCCGCCAGCCTCCGCCTGCTGAGGCGGAACGGCGAGCTACGAGAGTGGCCGCCACTTCCCGAGTCGACTTGGATGCTGCCGGCGTTCGCCGGCGACGGCCGACGCCTGTTCGCGATGCTTCTCGAGGACGGTCGGGCTCGGCTCGCCGCCTTCGACCTTCGGGATCCCGACGAGGCCGTCGAGACGTGGACGTTCTCCAGTCGCGTCGATGCGCCGAGGGCCCTGCGAGCGATCCTCGCGACGGGACCGGACGCCTCGCCACCGGGCGCATCGAGTTGGTCGATCCTCCATCCGGATTGGAACGCCCTGTGCCGATGGCATCCCGCCGACGGACGTCTGGATCGCCTTCCGGAAGGCACCTACGCCCTCACCGGCCCCGTTGGCGACGGTCGGCTGCTCGCGGATGCCAGTGGACTCTGGCACGTCGGATCATCGTCCGGCGATGACGAGCCGCGACTCGACCTGCTGTTCGACGGCGTCTGGATCCCGCGGGTCTTCGAGACTTCCGACGGCGGAGCCGCCGCGATGCTCTTTCGTCCGGATCCCACAGGGTTTCAGGTGGTTCGCCTCTCGATCGATCGCCTCGATGCGTATCCAGACGCCGAGTCCGGGGCATCGAACCCCGGACCGCCACCGCGCTGACTTCCACGCTGCGGCCCGACGCTGGACGAACCTCCCGGTGATCGATCTCGGTCGCTGGTGACCGATATGGGCCTCGACAAAGGCCTCGGTTCATCCCCGGCGATGAACGGTGCACGGTTCTGCATCCGGCGAGGCCCCTCGGGGCCCGACATGCACGCCGAGCGATGGTTGCGGTCAGAGGGCGTCGGACTCAGTCCTCTTCGAACTCGTCGTCCTCATCGTCGTCCTCGAGGTCGTCCTCGTCCTCGTCTTCGTCCTCGTCGTCCTCGAACTCGTCCTCGAATCCATCCTCGTCGTCCTCGTCCTCGTCATCCTCCTCGTCCTCGTCCTCGTCCTCGTCCTCGTCATCCTCCTCGTCATCCTCGAGTTCGTCGTCGTCATCGTCATCGTCGTCGTCGTCGTCATCTTCGTCTTCCTCGTCGTCTTCCTCGTCGTCGAAGAAGGGGAAGTCCTCCTCGTCGTCCCAGTCGTCGCCGGCGACGACCACTGCGAATCCAGGCGATGACCGCTCGAGGGCGGCGAACGATGGCGCCGTCGCGACGGCGGCGTCGGCAAGGGTGGGCTCGGCACGTCGGAGCATGGATGAGATGGTTGCGTCGACGGTCGACATGGGCGGCTCCTGTTTGGGTCGAGCCTTTCTATCGGCTCCCCGATCGCGAGAGGTATAGCAGGACTCCAACCTCGTCAACCGGGCCTCACCGGAACGGAATCGCCACCGTCGAGGCCGGCGAGCTCAGCAGGATCCAGTTCTCCTCGATTCGGATCGCATCGAAGCGAGGCCCGAGGGTCCGAAGCTCGAGCGCCGGGGCCAGTTGTCGCCCTCCGTCGGCGAGGCCGAATCGATAGATCGCGTAGGTGAACTCCGTTCTCGGCGTCCCGTCGTCCCCGATCACCGGTCCCGCTCCCTCGAAGGAGAGCACCACCGCTCCGTCGGACGCGAGGCCCGCGAGCAGGTAGTTGCGATCTTCGTGGACGGCGTCGAGACCGAGGATCTCGCCGCCGACGTCGAGAACCATCAGTCGGTTGCCGAAGATCGCCGCCGCGCGGCCCTCGGAGTCGATCAGCAGCTGCTCGAAGCGTTGCACGTTGGTGCGATCGTTCGAAGCGCCCTCTCGCTCGAGGTCGCCAGCCTGCGCCATCCCTCGGCCATCTCGGGTTCGCCAGACGGACAGGCGATCGGACCCCTCTCGCACGATCAGACGTCCCGCCAGAGGCCACGCCTCGGCGCTGTGCCGAATCTGCGGCTGTCGCAGGGACCAGCGGTCGTCGGACGTGCCGTCGCCGGGCAGCAGTCCATTCCAGGAGATCCCGTCGTCGCTGCCCCAGATCACCTCGCCCAGAGGCGTCTGTCGGACCCAGCGAATCGCGATCTCGGGTGCCGCGTCCAGTTCCCAACGCCGCACGATCCGCCCTTCCCTCGAGATCAGGGCCACGACCGGTGCCAATCCTCCGGCGGCGCGGGACTCGCCCGCGATCAGCACCCCCAGTGGTCCCGGTTCGACCAGCTGCACACGATCCATGACGCCTTCGAGCGTCCATCGCACCGTGGCGCCATCGGATGCGTCGAGGGCGACGAGGTCCCCACTTCGACGTACCAGCACGAGTCGGTCCCCGACGAGAGCCGGAAGAATCTCTTCGGGGTCCTCCTGCCCGCCCCTCGTCGTCCCAGACGAGGTCCGTCGACCGCTCGACGCGCCTGCCCCCTCCGGACGAGCGGTGGGAAACAGCGTCGACACCGAGGGATTCAGCCACGGCACCTCGCCGCGTGCCGCGTCCACCGCCATGGCGATCGGCTGTCGCCGGTCAACATTCTGCCAGACGAGCAGCGTCTCGCGTCCACCGATGGCCGTTGCGCCCACGACCAGCGGCGAGGGATCCTCGATCGGCACGGACCAGACCGTGGTCAACTCCGGACCATCGGTTCGGAGTCGCTGCATTTCGCCCTCGTCCGCCAGCAGCACCAGATCGCGAAGATCGCCGGCGCTCGGCGCGAACTCCACAAGTCGGCCGGGCCACTCCACAGCCATCCCCGGTGTACGCCCCAATCGTGGCGCCGAAGATCGCTCACGTTCGACCATCCCATCGAGACGCTCCGCGAGCACCCCCTGTCCGGCACGTCCGACTCCGCCTGCCGCGCCCGCGGACGGATCGAGATCCCCCGCGGCAGCCTCGACGGCGGCTCGCACCTCGGCCAACCGAGACAGGGTCGCCTCGAACGGCTGCCCGGACCTCTCCAGTCGATCGGCCGCTTCGAGGCGGGCCCGCCCGGCGGCCTCGGTCAGAGGGAACTCCGCCGCGACGGCGAGCAGCTCGGCCGCGGACGCGCCCGATTCGAGCAGTCGGTCCAGTCGAAGATCCGCCAGCGCCGCCCCGGGAGCCAACAGACCGTCGCCGTGGACTTCGGCGAGGTCTCGCATGCGCTCGCGTGCCGCGACTCGAACGGCGATGTCCCGACCGTTCTCGCTCACCGATCGATGGCCCAGCGTCGGCTCCGAAAGCAGGGACTGCCAGACCTCGATCGCGTCGCCGAACTCTCCGCGGTCGACGTGCCAATCGCCGCGGCTCAGGCGCTCGCGAACCCGCTGACCGGGTTCGATGGCGACGGCGGCAAGCAGATCTCGAACCCGCGTGCCGAACTCGCGATCCCGCCGAACCGCGAGGTCGAAATCGATGAGGCGTTCGAAGAGCCGATCCCGCTCGGCGGCGTCGCCGGACCGCTCCACTGCGGCCAGCGCGAGCTCGGCCGCCTCGATGGCGGCTTCTCGGTGGCCGCTGGCGATCTCGAGATCCATCATGGCGATCGGCCACTCCGGATCGCTCGGCGCCGTGGCCAGCCGCGCCGTCAGACGGACGCGTGCCGCATTCGGATCCATGACGGAAGCGATCGATTCCGTCGCCACGAACACGATCTGTCCATCCGTGCTCAACACGTTGGCGGCCTCGCTCCAGTCGAGCGTCCTGCGGATGCGTCCCGACTCGAGGTCCACGATCCGAAGCGCTTCTCCACCCGGAACCAGCAATGCGTCGCCGACGACCTGCACCCGACCTCGGAGACCGTTGCGATTGGCCACGCCGGGGTCACCCGCCAGAACATCGCGATTCCGTTCGGCGTATCGCCAAAGCGGAGAATCGAGGTCGGTCGCGTCGTAGGCGACCACATCGCTCCCGATCGCCAGCACGATCCGACGGTCCCGCAACTCGGCACCGAGCAGGTACCGGGGCTGTGCGGCGGCGATCTCGCTGGTGCCGTGCCGGGCAAGCCGTGCCCCGGTTCGGGCATCGAGTTCGAGGATCGCCGTCTGGTCCGGAGCCATCGAGAGCACTCGATCGGCGACGAGGAGCGGCTGGGACAGTTCCCACGGCTCCGTCGAGTAGCGGCCCTCGCGAAGCGGCACCGCCTCGCGACGCAACCAGTCGATCGAGCCGTCCGCAGCGTCCACGCTGGCGATGACACCCACGGACGCAGCCACCAGAACCCGGCCTTCGGACGCGACGGGAGAGGCGTACGGGCGAGTACCCCCGAGACGCACCCCGCCGCAGGATCCCAGCGGCACCAGCCACCGCACCCGCCCATCCTCCAGATCGAGCGAGGCGAGATAGTCGATCGTCTCGAGACGATTGGTCACCCGCCGAGCCATCACGAAGACGGCATCCGAGTCCACCGCCACGACCCCGTACGGGAAGAGGTCGTCGCTGTCGCGATCGTTGCTCAGGCCCGCCGCGAACGCGGCGAGATCGGTCGTCCAGAGAGGATGCCCCGTCT
>Ga0075475_10000993_pt1 | contig 13819 bp, 11 predicted proteins | sample DEB08_DNA_10_FD_76342 | JGI IMG/M metagenome (GOLD analysis project Ga0075475, IMG submission 76342) | Aqueous microbial communities from the Delaware River and Bay under freshwater to marine salinity gradient to study organic matter... | ecosystem: Environmental > Aquatic > Marine > Coastal ... | reverse complement strand
CGAACATATTCCGGAAGTGCTTAACACGGGTAAGTTTTTTGAGGCGCGCTTTACTAAAGTAATGGGAATGGAGGACTCCGGAAATACCTTTAGTATCCAATACCGTTGCGCCTCCTATGACGATTTAAATGCATATCAAACCGAATATGCACACGAACTGCAGCAAAAACACATCCAACGATTCGGGGATGATGCCCTAGCTTTCCGGACAATCTTAGAATTGATTGAGGAACTACAAGCTACTTAGCGCAGTACCTGCATACGATACGCATCGAGCTTTACAAAAATAAAGTAAGTAAGAGTGAAGCCCCAAAGTGCGCTTCCTCCATAGCTAAAGAAGGGAAGCGGAATCCCTATAACGGGAAGAAGTCCCAGCGCCATGCCAATATTAACGGTGAAGTGGGTAAATAGCACCACCGCTAAGCCGTAACCCATAACTTGGCTAAAGAGATTTCGCTGCCGCTCCGCCACCCACACAAGACGGATAATGAGCGCCACAAACAACAGGACCACCGCAGTGCTACCCATGAAGCCCCATTCCTCGCCGACCGTACAAAAAATGAAATCTGTACTCTGCTCTGGAACAAAGTCGAATTTGGTTTGAGTTCCGCGCAGATAACCCTTTCCGGTCCAGCCACCACTGCCAATGGCAATAAGGCTTTGCTCGGTATTGTACCCCACTCCCTGAGGGTCCTCAATTTTTCCTAACAAAATATTAATCCGGTTCCGGTGGCGATCCTCTAGCACGCGGTCGAATGCAAATTGAACGGAGAATGTGTAGGCCAACGCCACACCACCTAGCAATATGGCTACGATCACCTTCTGCATCTGTCGGATGTAACGGAGTGCCAAGAGACCCATCAACCCACCTATAATGGAATACATCCAAACGGTACCCAAGTATAAAGTAGCCACAAAGATAACCACGGCCGCTCCGCCAAAATAGAGGTAGAAGGACGGGAGGCCGTATCGAAACAATACGAGAAACATCATGAAAAATACGAGGGCGGAACCTGCATCGGGCTGCATTAGCACGAGTAAACCCGGTATTCCGATGAGCAGAAAACCATAGGCCTGATGTTTCAAGGTAGTTAAATCGATGCCTTTAAGGGTGAGCCACTTGGCCAGCCCCATTAGGGTGGTCATCTTTGCAAATTCACTGGGTTGTATGGTAAAGGAACCGAAGGAAAACCACGAACGGGCTCCATTGAGCTCCATCCCACCGATGAGAACGGCAATCAAAGAAAGAATTCCAACGCCGTACAAGATAAAGGCAAGCGACTCAAATAATCGGCCATCGACCAAGATAATCAACAGGATTAAAAGTAGGGCGGCCATAATCCAGATGAACTGTTTACCGTAGAGCTGAGTGAAATCTGTAATGCTCTGAAAGGCATCGTTGTATACTGCAGCATAAATGTTTAGCCATCCCATTATCACCAAAGCAAAGTAAAGGATCACCAGCGACCAATCGATGTTTTCAAATGCACTTTTCTCCTTTCTCATGGTTGATGTTGTTTTTCGTACTCTGAGGAAAGATCGCCTTGAATCATGCGCTCGTACAATGCAGGACGCGAAATGGAATCGGTGATGTGCTTTTCCGCGAGCAAACTTGCTATTGGAGCTGCCCATCGGCTGCCCCAATAACCGTTCTCAATAATAACCGCGATGGCAATTTGGGGATTATCTACAGGGGCAAAACTCACAAAAATGGAGTGATCCTGACCGTGTGGATTTTCCGCAGTCCCTGTTTTACCCGCCATGGGAATACCGGGAAGGCGACTTGCATAAGCCGTACCCTGCGGGCTTTCGAACACATCGCGCATTCCCTCGATTACTGGATTAAAATAACTGGAGCGGATGGTTGTATATCGCCTCTCGGTATACTGCGACTCGATGGAATCGACCCCTTCGATGGACTTCACAATATGCGGTGTGTAATAGAAACCGCGGTTGGCAATTGCAGCCGTCATGTTGGCCAATTGAATTGGTGTAACCAATAATTCCCCTTGGCCTATACCCAGCGAGATGGCGGTAACACCCCTCCACCGCCCATTGCCATACATCCGATTATAATACGCGCCATCCGGAACTAATCCTGGCCTTCCCGTACTGAGGTCGTTGTGAAGAAAATCGCCCAATCCAAAACTCTTTACATGACGAGCCCATGCATTCATTCCCTCCTCCGCTGTGGGATACTTATCTATAACCGATTTAAACACGGTGCAGAAATAGCCATTGCAACTCTGGGTTACGGCCGACCGCAGCGCATAAGGAGCTGCAGGAGCATGACACGCTACATGCAGAGCACCGTAATGAAATCCATCGCGACAGTGAATCACAGAATTCTCAGTGATTACCGCTTCTTCGAGACCAATTAAACCATTAACCAGCTTAAAGGGGGAACCCGGGGGATATTCTGCGAGTAAGGCGCGATCGAAAAGGGGTAAGTTAAATGAATCGGCTGCGAGTTCATTGTAATTAGCCGAACGGGATCTACCCACCAGCGTATTTGGATCGTAACTGGGGGCCGTGGCCAAAACTAGAATTTCGCCTGAACGGGGTTCAATGGCCACTATACTTCCGCGTTTTCCTCGAAGTAGTTCCTCAGCCAACTGTTGCAATGAAATATCAAGGGTGCTGGTTACATCTCTACCTGGAGTAGGGAGGGTATCCAACGCTCCATTGAGGTAGGCGCCGTGTTCCCGATTGTGCACATCGACCAACCTAAATGAAATACCCGCTTCTCCACGCAGTACGTCTTCATAACTTTTTTCGATTCCATTGGCGCCCACATAGTCCCCCATTCGGTATTTGGGGTGCTTGCGAATATATGCGTCGGAAACCTCTCGGATAAAACCCAATACATTTGCGGCAATGGGTTTGGGGTAATCGCGGATGGTTCGCTTCTGCAGCTCAAATCCCTCGTATTTAAATTTTACGGCATTAAATTTAGCCGCTTCATCGCGCTTAATCTGAGTTAAAAACACGTTGGGCCTGTAGGAAGAATAGCCTCGTCGCTTGCGCATATCCCGCCAGCGATTTCGAAACTGTTCCAGTGAAATTCCCAGATCATTTGCGAGTGAAAGGGTGTCGAAAGTTGTGATTTTTGAAGGGGTTACCAAGATGTCGTAGGCGGGTTGATTCGCCACCAAAATTTCACCCTTCCGATCGTAGATGTAACCGCGATCGGGAAAAAGGGTTACACGACGAAGAACATTCATGGTGGCGGTTTCTTGATATTCTTTATTACCCACCTGAATGGCAAAGAGCCGCAAGACAAATACCACCCCTATGGCCACGGCTGAAAACACAAAAAACCAACTGCGCAATTCGAAGCGGGATTGTAGTTTCATCGGGATGAACGTTGAAAAATGAGTTTAAAACCGGTGTATAATCCCACGCTATAAAGAGCCCCGCCAAAACCGCGTATGAGTGCTTTGAACAATCCCGCTATACTAAAATAGTCTATTGCCAAGGCAGTAAATTGGTGGATCCATGCAAATACGAAGAGGTAGAAGAGGAATTTTACGAGCCCCAATTCCCCCAAGGTCATGCGTTCGATTTCCGCGCCTCCTCTGAATGTAAAAAGCCCAACTACTGCGGGACGAAGCATTATTAGTAAGGGAAGCGCAATGGTATGAGGACCATAACTGAGTGTAACCACATCGTAAATGAATCCAAGGGCAAATGCGATAAATAAGAGGAGTGACTTGTCCATTCGCAGCGGCAAACTCGCCAATGGCAATGCAAATAGCCATGGGAATAAAACGGCTCCAATGGTCATGTAATCCAAGAGCATTAATTGTGCAATTAATATTCCCGCGAGCCCAATGATATCGGAAAACTTTATATTCATTGGGCCTGCATCATTTCGATTTCACCCATTAAAGAATCCAATTCCTCGCGCATGCGATAGGATACCACATATACATACTCCAAACCGCTATAATTAACTGCCGGCCTAAATGATACTGCGAGAAATTTAGATCCCGGTTCTGGCGCTACTTCTTCCACCACACCTACGTGAATTCCCGGAGGGAACACTCCTCCAAATCCACTTGTTTCAATGGTATCACCTACATGAACATTTACGTGTTTAGGAATGTCTAAAAGTTGAGCCGATTCAATGCTCCCACCGGTCCAATTGGCCAATCCAATTGCCTCACTTCCTCGAACCCGTACATTTATTCGAAGATCGCGGTGCAAGAAAGACAGCCCCGACGCGTGATGTTTGGCAGCAGATTCGAGCACTCCGACCACCCCCTCCTCATTGATCACCCCCATAAATGGAGCACATCCAGCCGATACCCCTCGATTTATAATAAAATGATTCCGTTCAGTGGAGATGGTTTGGTACATCACTTTGGCCGGTATCATTTGATAATTGGACCAAATAGTGGAACCCTTATATTCAGCACTCATAAGCTGGGATGCCCATTGAGCCTTTTGCCCCATTAATGCCGCATTTTGCTCGGCAAGAACAGCATTCACCTCATCTAATAGAAAATATTGAGCAACCTCGTTTCGGGTTTCATGCAAGCCAGCACCCACCTCCGAAACACCGCGGACGAAAGCCATTCTTTGAAAAGCCCGATTGTTAAAAAGAAGCGCAAACCCAACTATCTCCATCCCCAACCAAAGGAGAAACACGCGGTAGGTGAAGATAAGCAGAAAGATTTTTTGCATTGGGCTATCTCATCAAGAAGCTGAACTTTTCCACGTTTTTGAGCGCAATCCCAGTCCCGCGAACAACGGCACGCAAAGGATCATCGGCAATAAATACAGGAAGATCGGTTTTCCTGGAAATCCTTCTATCCAATCCGCGCAACATGCTGCCTCCACCTGCGAGATAGATACCAGTATTATAGATGTCCGCGGCTAATTCGGGTGGAGTAATCGAAAGCGCTTCCATAATTGCATCTTCAATTCGGCTCACCGACTTATCCAGTGCGCGTGCAATTTCTTTATAGTTAATCACAACCTCCTTGGGTTTACCGGTAAGCAAATCGCGTCCTTGTACCGCAAAATCTTCGGGCGGATTCTCAATGTCTTCTGTAGCCGCACCAACCTCAATTTTTATGCGTTCACCTGTTCGCTCACCAATGCTCAGATTGTGTTGAGCTCGCATGTAATACACAATATCTGAAGTGAAAACATCACCAGCTACTTTAATCGATTTGTCGCACACAATACCACCGAGCGCCAAAACGGCAATTTCCGTGGTTCCCCCGCCAATATCGATAATCATATTCCCTTTTGGCTCGAGTACATCAACCCCAATACCTATGGCGGCAGCCATGGGTTCGTGAATTAAATATACCTCTTTCGCTCCGGCGTGCTCCGCGGAATCTCGAACGGCGCGTTTCTCAACTTCCGTAATTCCGCTGGGAATGCAGATAACCATGCGCAAAGAAGGCGTAAAAATTTTACTTCGCATTTGGGGTACGCTGCGAATCATCTCGCGAATCATGTATTCTGATGCGTTGAAATCGGCAATAACCCCATCCTTCAGCGGACGGATTGTCTTGATACCTTCGTGTGCCTTACCGTGCATCATCATGGCTTCACGTCCCACCGCGATTACCTTGCCCGTCATGGAATCCATAGCTACGATAGAAGGTGCATCGACCACAATCTTGTCGTTGTAAATAATGAGTGTATTGGCCGTACCGAGGTCAATAGCGATGTCTCTAGAAATAAAATCAAATAAACCCATACGGTGGAATCAATGTTTAAAATGTCGGAATCCCGTAAAAACCATGGCCATACCATGGGCGTTGCAGTACTCAATGGAGTCGCCATCTTTGATGGATCCACCCGGTTGAATGACCGCACCTATTTTTTCAAAGTTAGCGATTTCTACACAGTCCGGGAAGGGGAAAAATGCATCAGATGCCATTACTGCTCCCTCGAGATTAAACTGGAACGATTTAGCCTTCGAAATGGCTTGGCGCAATGCATCTACACGGGAGGTTTGTCCCGTCCCACTGGCGAGCAATTGGCCATCCTTAACCAGTACGATGGTGTTGCTTTTGGTGTGCTTGCAAATTTTTGATGCGAAAAGTAAATCTGAGATTTCTCGCTCGCTTGGAGACTTGGAAGTGACTGTATGTAGATCTTCGACTGAATCGGTATGCCCATCGCGTTCCTGCCCGAGCACCCCATTTAGTACGGTTCGCCAAACCCAAGTAGGACGCTCTGCACCCTTCTGCTCGAGTATAATTCGGTTTTTCTTAGAAGACAACAATTCCAGGGCAGCGGGCTCATAACTCGGCGCAATCACCACTTCGCAAAACACCTTGTGAATAGCCTCCGCCATGGGGAGGTCAATACTCGCATTACTCGCAATAATTCCACCAAAAGCCGAAACCGGATCTGCTGCGAGCGCGCGCTCAAATGCCTCGAGCCCTGAACGGCCCGACGCCAAACCACAGGCATTGTTATGCTTTAAAATGGCTACTGCTGTTTGGGAAAACTCCGCAATTAACTGCACAGCGGCATCGATGTCCAATAAATTGTTGTAGGAAATGGCTTTGCCATTGTGCTGCTTAAAAAGCGAATCCCAATCCCCACGAAACACCCCTTGTTGATGCGGATTTTCGCCATAGCGAAGCGGCATTACCTCCGATCCCACTTCGGGGATTACGTGGTCCGCGTCGGGCGCCAGATAATTCGCAATACTCGAATCGTACTGCGCCGTAACGGCAAAGGCCTCAGCAGCCAATCTTCGGCGCATTTCCAAATCGATCTGAGGTCCATTTTGGACAAAGTGATCTTTGAGCAAGTGGTAGTGATGGGGTTCAGCGCAAATGGTTACATGCTCAAAATTTTTAGCTGCAGCGCGAATCAGAGCTACGCCCCCAATATCTATCTTTTCAATGATTTCCGAATGCGTGCCCCCGCCTTTAACCGTCTCCGAAAAGGGATATAAATTCACCACTACCATATCGATTTCAGGGATGGCATGATGATCTAGTGTCTGAAGATCATCCCCGCGCTCTCGGCGTGCTAAAATACCTCCAAATACCTTAGGATGCAGTGTTTTCACCCGGCCTCCCAAAATTTCCGGGAACCCCGTAAGATCCTCCACCAGATTCACGGAAATCCCCATATCTGAAATGAGCTTAGCCGTGCCGCCCGTGGAGTAAAGCACCACACCATCTTCGTGGAGTTGGCGAATTAAGGGTTGTAATCCCTCCTTATTAAACACACTTATGAGTGCCGATTTTATTGTTTTAACCCCTTCCTTCATGCACTTGATTTTAGCAGCCTGCAAGTTAGCAATAACTAAACAATCCACTACCTTTGTCTCATGGCAAAAACCCATTGGAAATCAGATTTATTGCTCTTTCTTGAAGGTGTAAAAACCGCGGGCCGAGCCTTGATGGACCACAAGATGCGAACAGCATTGTCCCTCCTTGGAGTAACCATTGGGATTTTTGCAATAGTCTCGGTATTCACACTCGTGGACTCACTGGAAAAAAACATTCGAAACAGCGTAAATGCACTCGGAGACGGTGTAATCTACGTTCAAAAGTGGCCTTGGGGAAGTGGTGGAGAATATGCGTGGTGGAAATATTTTCAACGGCCTCAGCCTAAAATGAAGGAGAGCGAAGCCATTGCCGAGCGGAGTCGGTATGCCGATGCCGTAGCGTATGGAGCCTCTATGGAATCCGTAGCCAAATACCTCAACAACACTGTGGAAAATGTGGGAGTTGCAGGGTTCGGACACGACTACCATCTCATTTGGGATTTAAATTTATCGGAGGGAAGGTATTTTACCCCCCAGGAGTCTCAGCGAGGGAGCGCACTAGCGCTGCTCGGCTCAGATATTGCCGACGGTCTATTCGAGGGTAGATCGGCCATTGGGCGCGAAATTCAGATCTTAGGCCGCAGCGTACAGGTAATCGGTGTAATCGAGAAACAAGGCGAATCCATCGTGGGCAGTTCCAATGACGAATTAGTGATTGTGCCCATTGAGTTTTTGCGCAAAATGATGCGGGTTGATGGAGATCGCACCAACCCACTAATTATGGTGAAAGCTAAAGAGGGGGTAGAAGTGGATCAGTTAAAAGACGAACTCCGGGGAATAATGAGAGGGCAGCGCCGTCTGAGCCCCCGTGAAGAAGACGATTTTGCACTGAACGAAATTAGTGTCCTGAGCAATGGACTCAGTCAGATGTTCGGAATTATTAATATTGCCGGGTGGATTATTGGGGGCTTTTCAGTACTCGTAGGCGGATTTGGTATTGCCAATATTATGTTTGTCTCTGTTAAGGAGCGCACAAACCAAATTGGCATTCAGAAGTCTCTAGGAGCAAAAAACCGATTTATCCTTACGCAATTTCTATCGGAGAGCATCTTTTTATGCATCATTGGAGCGGTAATCGGGTTGATTTTAGTCGCTATTCTGGGCTGGTTTGCCACGCGAGCGACGGAATTTGAGTTTTACCTTTCCCTATCCAATATCGTTACGGGCTTAATAATCGCCATTGTGGTAGGGCTCGTTTCTGGTGTAGCTCCTGCCTCTTCAGCCGCTCGACTCAATCCTGTAGATGCCATTCGAACAGGCCATTAAACCGAACCCGCAGCAACCGGTTTATTCGGCAATGAACAAGGCACGTAGGCACACCTTCCTAGCAATCTTGCTGAACGCAGCAATTAGTGTTCAACAAGCACTTGAAACATCCTTTGAGATGAGCTGGAAACTATCTTAACGAAATACGTACCAGAGGAAAGGTTGGCCGCATCGAAGAAGAAATGGCGCCGATCCGAATATCCTGAATGGATTTCAGAAACGCGGCGTCCTTGGGCATCCAACAAGTAAATCTCAAAATTCTCAGCTACACGCCTCGGCATTTCAATACATGTGAGTGCTTGGGCTGGATTGGGATAAATTCGCGTAGCATCCCACTGCGCTTCGCTCATCCCCATCTGAATTTCGAGCTCAAATCGATAGGCCCCGCCCTGCAGTGCCGGCATAGGGCGTGTTTGGCTCTTTCCCGACTGTGCAACTGCGGAAATATAATATTGAACTTCCATGACCCCATTGTTGGCTGGTAAATCCATTACCGCCTCATATTCATCCGGATTGCCCGTACCCATCATGGGTATCGTTTGAAAGCTAGCACCGGTATCCATCGAAAAGTGAAGTGTAACCGATTGAATACCCGACCGATGCTTCACCACTGCCCGCTGAGGCAAACTCACAAAACTTCCCGATCCGCCACCGAGCGTTCCAAAAAATTGATCGGATTGCGCGCGGTGCGATATAAGTAGCGGGTCCATTACCCCGATAGTATGGGTAATGCAATGCAGTGCCCCGGCAAGGGGTATAATGTCCTGACAGTTAATAGGAACCACATTATAGCCGGGTAAATATTCGTTGTAAAGCCGAAGAGCAGTAGTATCGAACTGGGGCGAATAAGTGGGTACCAATAGGGTATTATTAATGAAGATGGAATTACTGTACGTTCGGTAGTGTGCGCTCGGCGGATATGCTCCCGAACTGCTTGAAGGCATGGGAATCCGCTTTAAATCGAAGGGCAAACCCCAATGATCCGAATAATTACTAAACACATACTGTAGGTTGGCTTCAATTTGTGGCCCATCGGATAAATTCGTCGGAAACTCCCCCACGAGCAACGTATGCTCATTCAACAGCTTCATATGCATGTCGATGTGGTTGATGATATCATAGGGCAACGCATCCATCTTAATATAAGGCTCCACCCCCATATAATGCTTCATGATGGTATCAATCTGGGCTTCCGTTTTGTTGGTGATGTTAAAGCTGCCATTCACTCCGTTCTCTTCAATAACCAGCTCGGAGGCAAAAGCACGGCCCCAACCGTCGCTCATATAATTTCCTCCCGTATTCACCAGGTCGTTCGGGGCTTCAGTCATGGTAAACATCTGCAACCCCAGATGATTCGCTACCGCCGCTGGAAGGGCATCATCTAAGGGGCGAGGGCGATTATAAATCCAATCCACCAAATACAGCGAATCTACATCGTCTCGATATACTGAGTTGGCAAAATAATCGCGCAACCATATGGAATTATAGCTCGTTTCTAAAAATTCCACATTGTTTAGAGGCACATTGTACGAAGACAGCACCGATTTTACCGAATTGCTATCGGCGCAACAAATTAGCACGGTACACTCCTCTTGGGCCGCATCTACAATTTGGCTCTGAATATAGGGGAAGCCCGTCCATGCAATCACCAAATAGGCCACTTCCTCCCATTCAGCCATATTGCGCACGGGAAAAGAAGGCGGTGGCGTGATGGATTCAGCGGCAGGCGGAGTATAATTGGGGAGTAATGCCCTCTCCTCGGCAGTGAGATAACGCGGGAGAATTTCGGGCAATTGGGTTGATGGGATCTGGATTGATGGCGATTGGGTTGATGGGATTCCCTGCGCATAAGAAAATGTACCTCCCCATGCCAATAGCGCGGTAAAGGCAATAAATAATCTAATTTTCATATCTTTTTTTTAATTGGGCATCAGTTCGGCCAAACGCCGTGCAATGCCCTGAATGAGTCGCTCATCACGCAAATTAAATGCAGATGGCGAGTGGCTATCGATATCTATTTGACCAACGAAACTGTTGTTTAAAATGATGGGGACCACCAATTCCGATTTCGTTTCGATGGAGCAAGCTAGGTAATTTTCAAGAGCGGCAACGTCTACCACATTCATGGTGGTATTCGATTCGGCTACACTTCCACAGACTCCCACACCATAAGGGATTTCCGTGTGTTCTGTAGGAGCTCCAGCAAAAGGCCCCAAGGTTAACACACGTCGTTCTTCATTGCCCCAATAAAACCCCACCCAATTGTAGTGGTTCACTTCGGAGTGCAATAAATCTACTATAGCTTGTTGGATTTCCTCAAACGATCGGCCTGAGTCGATGCAATCGATGGCTTTATTGAGTAACTGTTGATGCTCCCGTTCCGTTAGCATGTGCCTCCTCTTCTTTTTGATGTTTCCTCCATTGGAAATCTAAAATTACAATAAATGCCGTAAAACCCCAGACTAAAACTGAAGCTTTATCGGTATCAAGGAAGTTATTGAGCAAGCCGTGTACCCAATAGGTAACCAGACCCAAAGTTACGCCGAGGGCGAGATTGCGTGTAGATGAATCGGGGTGTTTAACAGCCAACGTAAGACCACGAGCAATGCTTACGGCCACAAGCAAGATTACCAAGAACATACCCGGCAAACCCTGTTCGCTTAAAGGTCCAAAATACTCGCTGTGGGCATTTCCCATATCGGCATTGTTGGTGGAGATGACCGTTTTTTCACTGGGCAGTTGGAAGGGTGCGTATTGGAATTGATACGTTCCCGGTCCCCACCCCACCAGTGGCCTTGCCGCCCCCATGCGAAGGGCTGCGCCCCAACGATTGAGTCGCTCTAAATTGGAGGCATCGGTGGAAACATTGGTCATGGACTGTACGTGTTCTGCAATATTACCCGAACTATCTTGGTTGTTTTTCTCCAGCTTCATTAACAAATCATCCTGGAAAACCCAGATTAATGAGAATAAGGTAACGGCCACTGCCGTAATGAACCGGAACGAAATCCTGAGTTTAACCGCTGCAAATACTAAAAGTGCAGCAAAAAGAGAGAGCCATGCTGCACGCGTGTATGAAAGGACCGTGGCCACGAGTAAAATCAATAGTGCAAAGCCCACCATCCATCTTCGCTGGGTGCGTCTTTGTTCATTCGCAAAGAGCGCAATTAAAGGCGGAATTAGAAAAGCTAAAATAGCTCCATATGAGGTGTGATCTTTGAAAAAAGGCGACATTACCCAGTGGGCTGCATCTTTTTCAAATCCCATAATGGCGTGATGCACAATGGTGTATCCAATTACTCCAATCATCCCAAAAAGATACGCCCAAAGATATTTTTGAAACGCCCTGCGCTGTTGAAACAACTCCAAACCGAGAAAGAAAAAACTTATCAAAAACCAAAGGCGGGAGGCTGTGGCCTTGAACGATACCATTGGCATGGAACTGGTGAGGCTAGTGAGACCCATCCACAGCAACATTACCAGAACTACATACACGAGTGGATGTTTGTAATAATCAGGGATGCGCCCTCCCTCGTAAATAAACTTGAGTACGAATAAAATGAGCACTCCAATCATGAGGGGTTCGGTAGGGAGAATGAGCGCTGCCCCGAGCACATCAATCTCAAACAATACGGAAAGCGGGGTAAAAAATGCAATGATGAGCAAAGTGAGATCCAGGCGGAGGACCGTAATGAGCATCAACCCGAGGGCAAATGGCAGTAATAAAAAAGGATACCATTCCTGTGAAACGGCCAAACCCAGAGCCGCCACAAAAAGACCGCAAATCAGCCAAACCCACCGCGATGATGAAGCCATTGCCGCATTCATGTCTACTCGGCCTTCTGAATGGAATCGCGTGCTACCAGTACGACTAAGGTCATCAAAAATGCTCCTACACCAGCAAGAGCCACAATAAGCCAACGGATGGGGTAGGTTTTTTTCTCCGCTGGAAATGCACGGTCCACGATGAACACGTGCGGTAAGGAGAATTCGGCATCGGCTTTGGCCTGTTCCAAGCGAATTTTCATTTTGGCCAACTCCTCATAATAGTACTCGAGTTGATCGCGCAGTGCGATGAATGCCCCGCCGTACCGAGAAAGCGTATCAATTTGCTGCTGGAGTTGCTTGGCCACATTGCCTTTCCCTTCGATGAGGGCAACGGCGAACTGCTCGTTGAGCACGGCAATCTGAGTTTCGTAATCTTGAACCCCCTTGTTTCGAATCCATTGAAGCGAATCCTCGTACGTGCGAATCTCCTCTTGAAGTTCGGTGTACTTGCCCAAAACGATTCGATACCCATGACGCGCACTTTCAAATTGTACGGAACGCTTTACCGTATCGGCTAAGTTGGCAATTTCGTTGGCCATATCGGCAGCCATAACCGGGTCTGCATCCAACACATCAATAACCACGGACATGTATTGGGTGCGACGAAAACTAATATTATCGTTGTACTCTTCCATGAGGCGCGTTTGCGCATAGGTGTCGGAAGGGTCTATCCCATAATGCTGCATTAATTGGAAGCGCTGTACCACTCTGCGACGAATCTGGTCGGAGTGTAAAATTTGCAAAAGTTGCTCTGCTTCTTCCTCTTTACCGAATTCCAATACATCGGCCGAACTACTCGTTTTTTCCACAAGCAAGGCCTGGGAAATGGAATTCGTGGTTGCGGGGAATAAGACCACCGAGGCTTTGTATTTCGGGGTAATAAATTGAGGGCCCGAAAAGATCGCCCCGACTCCGGCGGCAAGCACGGAAAATATAAGAAGCGGCTTGCGCCAACGATACATGTACGCAACTAAATGGGTAGATTGCATTTCCATAGCGATTCCAATTAACTCAGCAGTTTATACATGCAGAGCGAAAAATTTTAACATTTATTGCGCGACGTTCCGCAATTTGGAGGGCAAATTTAAAATTTATTACCTGTTTATAGGTTTTCATCGTCCGGATATGCATCTGGAGTGAGGTAACCGAGTAATGGCAAGGTCCACGCCCGGTAATATTTCCAAACTAAATACACGCCGCCCAAATTCCAGGTGAGCATGCTAACCGCCGTAGCGATCCCAGCTCCCAAATATCCAAATTTGGGAATGAGTGCAAAATTTATGGCAATGTTTAAGATTGTAGCAATCATTATTACAGTTCGTGCGGGTACTTCCCTACCCGTCATGTTCAGCACATTCATTACGGGCCCGCTCCACACATTTACCAATTGCGAGGCGGTCATAATCTGCA
>Ga0075475_10000990_pt1 | contig 13824 bp, 10 predicted proteins | sample DEB08_DNA_10_FD_76342 | JGI IMG/M metagenome (GOLD analysis project Ga0075475, IMG submission 76342) | Aqueous microbial communities from the Delaware River and Bay under freshwater to marine salinity gradient to study organic matter... | ecosystem: Environmental > Aquatic > Marine > Coastal ... | reverse complement strand
TACTTCACATCCACAACGCACCGCGTCTTTTACAATTTTTGGACAATCAGAGGATAAAACGGTTCGTTCAACAATGCTGGAGCCTAACGAAGCCCTTATAGTTCTCTCAAGAAGCGATTGATTTCCAAGTTTTCTTAAATTCTTTTGGGGCACACGTTTTGAACCACCACGTGCCGTTATCACTGCTAAAACACGTTGTTTATGCATTGTATTTCGTCTCTCTATGCACTTTTATTAAACTCCAACTTTGTTCACTCTGCTTTAGAAGTTTAGTTATTAACAGTGCCCCCCTAATTTAGACAATCGCTCCAATTTTTTTGAAGTCCAGAAAAGTTAAAATTAGTGTTTAAATAAACGCACCAGTTTTAGGCTTGTCAAAAAATTGCTGTGGAAGTGCTTCACCTGCGTTTTAAACTGGCATAAAAATATGGTCAGATTTATTAATCCATTAGTTCTGCATGATGGTAGGGATGCGTTCTACTGTACCAGTGTGGATAAAGTCATATATTCCATTCGCTTATACCAACTGGCTCTAATTATCTCCTCTAAACGAGCAAGTCTAAATTTTAAGAGCTAACTTCTCAGCCTCCATCAAATCTTCATGGCGCCCAACGTCAAGCCATTTTTCGTGTAGTGGGTAGGCAACAACTTTTTCTGATTGGGCGATCATTGAGCTAAAAAAATCAGTCATATTAAGCGCTCGGTGTGCTGCCAATTTTTTTATTAATTTGGGATTTATCACATAAACCCCAGCATTAATTTTACTTTTCTGAACCGGTTTTTCTCTAATTTCTAGAATTTGATTTCCATTTGTTTCAATAACTCCATACGGATTTTCCCACTCATGGTTATACACCGCCATAGTGGCACCAGCTGCCTGGTCCTGATGATAATTTAATATTTTTCTGAATGGGACATTGCTGATTACATCCCCATTGGTGACTACTATGTCATGAAGTGGAATAGGGTCAATCATGGTAAGGGCGCCACCGGTCCCCAAAGGCTCTGGCTCAATCAAATATTTAATATTGACGCCCCAATTCGCACCGTCTCCAAAATAATCTCTAATTTTTTCATCAAGATAGTAAACAGATATCAGAAAATTTGAGAAACCTTCGGTCTTGGCCTTCTTTATAATATGCTCAAGCATTGGTTTCCCAGCCACTTTAATCATGGGCTTTGGCAACATTTTTGTGAGTGGCATCAACCGCCTGCCAAATCCACCTGCCATTATCAAGAGTTGGTTGGGAACTTTGCTTGGGCGCCGCGCACTGAGGGTGTGCAAACCAACAATTTGTCCAGAGTCATTTATTACCGGTAATTGATTGACCTGATTAGCCCGCATCAAATGCTGAGCAAGCACCGTTGAGATACATTCATTACAAACCATTGGTGACTTGTTCATGACCTCTACGATGTCTACATCCAAACTTAGTCCCTTCAGAATACTTCTACGAACATCACCATCAGTGACAGTGCCAAGCAGCGTGTTATTTTTGTCCACAACAAGTCCAATTTGAACTGCGGCCTTATCAATAATTATCAAAGCTTCTTTGGTGGAAGCTGTGCTTTTTATCAATGCCTTTTTCCAAAAACATATCTCATTACTTTTTTGCATCAACCCAACTCTCACAAAAATTATTCCACATCATTGCTGTTCAACACTCGTCCCGCTTTAACAACTATGCCGTTTGCAATTTTCGTGCCTTCTGTGACAATGGCCCCCGCGCCGATGAAACAATTATCGCCTATGGAGACGTCGCCGCAAATAATGGCGCCCGGGGCAATGTGGGACGAGCTGCCAATAATGCAGCCATGATCAACAGAAGCTTTTGTATTAACAATAGAGTTCTCGCCAATTGAGCAATCATTTTGAATGATCGCACCAGCCATAACCTGAACTCCCTCAAAAAGGTGCGCACTAGGGTCAACATAGGCAAACGGGTGAATTAAGTTTTGAAATTCAAATCCGTGGCTTTTAAATTTATTAAACACGCAAGCCCTTGAGTCTGATTTTATTGTTTTCCCTATGCCATTAATTAGGCGGAAATCTTGATTATTTTTCTGACTTAATAGTTCTTCATCAGTAAGATATTTTACACTAGAAAAGTGAGCGTGCTCGCTGAGGCCATCAGGTAAAGCTACTAAAGATATCTTCAGACCTATTGTCGCAGCAGTTGAGGCAGCAACTGAAGCATGACCACCAGCACCAATTAAGACAAAAACTGTTTTCGTCTCTTCATACATCACCTTTCAATTGCCTCACCAGCTTCAAAGTCTGACGTCGCCGCCGAGCCAATTACATCCCAGAATTTGTCTGCAAATATTCCATTTGCAGATCTTGAAGTGGTTAGGTCTTCCAATCTTAGGATTGCATTCTTTTTGATATTTTTGGCTGCAATTATTCTTTGCCTTGATATTGCTATATTAGTTTTTTCTTCACTTGTCGGGATTTTGTTGCCGTCACCAAGGCTAAGCTCAACGTCACGAATGCGAGCTACCATTTCCTTGAAAGCAGGAGGCTCCATTGACATGCTTTGGTCAGGACCTGGCAGCGATTGATCAAGAGTGAAGTGCTTTTCAATAATTTGTGCGCCAAGGGCTGCTGCCACAACCGGCATGAGGCACCCTTCCGTGTGATCAGAGTAACCAACCGGCAGATTAAAATGCGCTTTAAGCGATGTCATTGCCAGCATATTGGCAGAGCCTAGAGGTGTTGGATATTCTGAGTGACAATGCAATAAACAGATATCAGTTAAAGGTACATTCTTAAATACTACTTCATCCCAGAAATCCCAGACTTGCTGGCTACTTGATGGCATTTTCTCGCACAAACGGCCAAAAAACACATTTGCAAGAGCAAATGTAATTTCGTCAACAGTGGACATACCAGTCGACATAATTATAGGTTTTTTTGAGCGGCCAAAGTTCCATAAAAAAGGAGCATTTGTGATTTCTCCAGATGCAATCTTTAATGAAGGGATGTTCATTGAGATCAATAGCTCAAGGCTTGACTGGTCAAAAGGTGAGGAAAGAAAGTCTAGTCCAAAATTGTTAGCATACTGCTGTAGCTCAAGATGCCACTCAAATGGCAATTCTAATTTTTTTAACATTTGCTGATGGGAAACAGATCCCTCAGCTGCAACCGTTTGGTACTTTGCTTTTTTGGCAATTGCGGTTGACATGAGTTCAGATCTAAAAGTTTGAAATTTTATCGCATCAGCCCCAGAATCTGATGCCGCTCTAATTAACTCGCGCGCTATTTCAAGCTTGCCACAATGATTGACGCCAGCTTCAGCTATCACATAAATCGGGGTTGATGCAAAATTCATGGCACATACCTATAAATCATAAAAATTATGAGCTTTTTCGGACTCACAGGAAAGCAAGTGATTGATGATATTCTCTGCAGTTCTTGGCTTAAAATATGGGTTTTTTAGTCTTTCAATCTTTGCATTAAACAAAGGGCTTAGTGCTTTTTTGATAGCAATTTCGATACTTTTAATACTTCCATCACTATGAATAACGTTGCCCGGGCTAAACCGTCCTTTTTGACGGTTGCCAACGTTAACAACAGGCAGAGCAAAAGATGCAGCTTCTATAATTGCGCTTGAAGAATTTCCTACCATGAGTACTGCACTCTGCATCAAACTTAGGTGCATCTTCCACCCAAACGACTCTCGCAATACGATCCGATTTCCATCTTGGATCGAAATGTCCTTCCACAACTTGTTGATAAGCGCGCCTCCAGGGTCGAGGTTCGAAAAGCTTATAAAAATTTTCAAATTTGGGTAACGATCTAGTGTTCTGACGATATTGCAAGCGGCTTCTAAAATGTTTTCTGGGGATGCAGTCGCTGGATGAAGACTTAAGATACAAATTTGATCCTGGTCCGAAACGTTAAACATAGAGTTTATGTGATCACGTGAATAAAGATCTTGCTTCCCAATTTTTTCAACGCTGAGGGATCCCACATCAAAAACCTTAGATGGTGACTCACCAAGCTGGACAACACGTTTCCAGTGTTCGTCACAAGTCACAAAATGTATGTCAGACATTTTTGTGATGCAATGACGTATAGAATCATCAACAGACCCAAGAGTGACTTCGCCACCATGAATATGTGCAATAGGAACGCCTAAATACATTGCAGCTTGAGCCATTGCCATGGCCTCGAATCTGTCACCAAGAAGGACAATAATATCAGGTGAAAGCCGATTAATAGCGTCTGCAAAACCAATGATAGCTAGGCCAGTTGATTTTGCCATACCCACGCCGTTGTTTGACAAGACATCAATTTCAATGCGCTCATTTATCGGAAGTTTATCTTTAGTAATTTCTTCAAGACTCGAGCGAGAAAATGAACTTAAGTGGCTCCCAGAAACTAACGTGAGAAGCTGAAGATCTGGGTGTTCATTAACCTTCAACATCAGGCTTCGCAAGATCCCATAATCTGCCCGCGTGCTGGTAAAAAATAAAACTTTTCTATTTATCATTGATGCCTCCGAGGAGGTCCACTTGGCAGATTTAGCAACCTATCAACAAGATATTTTGCGTTTGTGAGTTCTCCTCTAATTGAAGTCTTGTAGGGCGGCAAATCACATAACAAGTCCCAAGCTGGGCGGGTGTAAATTTCTTTGGCATGGGTCTCAGAAATTAATTCCTCACGTTGTCTGGGCTCGTCACAAATTATTGCATTAAGCCAATAATTTGACTTACACATACTCGGCTCTTTTAAAAACTTGACGTCAGAACTATTAAAAAAATTCTCATAGCAGCTTGCAATTAATCTCTTTTCTGAAAGGATCGTATTAAGTTTTTCAAATTGAGATATTCCCAATGCTGCATTGAGATTTGGCATCCTATAGTTGAAACCAACAGCATCATGAACATACCCAACAGCGTTTCCAACCTTTGCCACATTTACAAGGTGTTTTACCTTGCTGATGAGATCCTGGCTGCCCAAGACACAACCACCGCCACCGGTAGTTATTATCTTGTTTCCATTGAAACTAATGATGGATAGTTTGCCATTTTTACCTACATGACTATCCTTGAATTTGCTGCCAAGTGCTTCAGCAGCATCTTCAATTAGAGAGATATTGTACTTGGTCAGAATGCCATTAAGTTTAATCACATCTGCCGGATGTCCAAAAGTATGGACCGGCAAACAGGCCCGAAGAACTCTACCTGTATAGGAGTGGCGACAGATTCCAAGATCGTCCATGTAGGTGTTTTCATTAAGCCAACCCGCTAACGCAATTGGACACATACTTAAATTCGATTTTGAAATATCGATGAATACCGGGTCAGCACCACAATACTTAATAGCATTGCAAGTAGCTACAAACGATAATGGTTGTGTAAGCACCAAATCACCATTAACAACCCCGATAACCTTCAAGGCCACATGTAAAGCAGCTGTGCCATTGACTGTACATACAGCATCCCCTACTCCAACATATTTTTTGATCAAATTTGCTAGAGTGTTAACCTCACAACCAACTGTAGAGACCATCCCGGAGCGCACAATTTCTGCCACCCCTTCAGCATCAGCTGAGTCCAGAAATGGCTCATGTAAATGCACAGGCCCATTTGTTTTATAAATATCTTGGACTAATGAAACAATTTTTTTTCCCAAGCTTGTCATCAAACTTTATGTTCCAAATTTTTATTTGCATAGAGACCTTCATTGCGCCTGAACCAATTCACCGTCTTTTTTAAACCTTTTTCAAAGCCGTTTAAATTGGAGTATTTGGGTTGCCAGCCTAAAACTTTCTTTGCCAGCGCATTGTCACCGAATAACCTGCATACCTCTGAAGCCTCTGGCCTAATTCTTTTGGTGTCTAAATTGAACTCAATGTCTGAGCCCATGATTGCAGCAATCATTCTTGCCGTCTGTTCGATTGAAACTTCAAAGTTACTGCAGATATTGATCACCTCTCCACCTGGCAATTCATTGTCCAACGCAGCCAAAAAACCAGCCACCGTGTCAGATACATAATTAAAGTCACGTGTTGTTTGTAAAACACCCAAGTCCAGATGGCTTTTTCCACTCATTATTTGTCTTATAATTGTAGGTATAACAGCCCTTTCTGACTGCCTTGGTCCATATGTGTTGAATGGCCTTATGATTGAAACTGGCAATCCAAATGATTTGTTGAAAGCGATTGCTAATTGATCAGCTGCAATTTTAGTTGCGGAATAAGGTGACTGACCAACAAGCGGGTGTTTTTCGTTTATTGGCACCGTTTGCGCAGTTCCATATACTTCACTTGTTGAAGTGCAAATTACCTGTCTACAGCCATTGTCAAGTGCAGCTTGGAGAATATTTAAAGTGCCTGAAATATTTGTTTCCACATAGCTTTTTGGCGCAATGTAGGAATAGGGAATCCCAATTAAGGCCGCTAAATGAAAGACAGCGTCCATCTGCTTGGTGATAACTCTTGTGAAATTTTCGTCACGGATATCCCCTAGAACTAATTTTAGGTTTTTTGCAGAAGAGCTAGGACTATGATCTAACCAGCCAAAACTCCCAAAAGAATTATATTGGGCTAAGGCAGTAACTTCATGGCCTTCGTTTAACAGCCTCTCAACAAGGTGGGAGCCAATAAAGCCATCACCTCCAGTAACTAAAATCTTTTTTATTTTCATCTCTGTCATCCCAATTTGCAGCTACTCATTAAATTAGAAAAGCAGCTATAAAGCTGCTTTTCTTGGATGGATAGCCACAAACGCCTCATGAGAGAATCCTCAAATCATTTGTTACCCGTTGAGTAACTGCAGGATTGACTGCTGAGATTTATTTGCCTGAGCCAGCATGGCTTGCGCAGCTTGGTTTAGAACCTGTGCTTTACTAAGCTCTGTGGACTCTAGAGCAATATCAGCGTCGTTAATGCGTGAGCGAGACGCTTGAGTGTTCATAACGATATTGGATAGATTACTTATAGTATGTCCCATACGAGACATCGTTGAACCGAGATCGGAACGTTCAAGGTCAATACGAGTAAGCGCAGCATCAACGGCTGTTAACATTTTTAGTGCATTAAAAACGGTTAAAACGTCAAGGCTGGCTACCGAGCTTATCGACGCTCCTTGCGGAGTTCCAGAGAACAATCCACCAGGAGTAGTAATAGGGGTTGTGTTTGCGGTATCAATCGCTGCCGCGGCTGTGGCATCAACGGTTTCAGTGGTTGGATGCTCCAATTTGAATGATACGTTACCACCGCCTGAAGATGCCCCAAGAACCGTATCTGGAATGTTAATCGTATCACCGTACGCGAAGTTTGAGCCCATGTTCAAAATACGAATTGGAGTCATAATATTAGAGCCCGAATCTGTTCTGAACTCAATAGTCATTCCAGAGGGCGTTAATCCACTACCGGTTGTAACTGTCACAGATTTTGTGGAGTCAGGAACAACGACAAGAGTTGTAGTGCTAGCGGCCAAAGCATTGCCAGCGTTGGTTATTGTTCCAATATCGGGTGCCTGATCCGAACCTTTAGAGCCAGTTGCCACTGAGTAAATAAATGGTGAATGGAACTTTATGTTGCCAGTAACCCCAACGGTATCTGGATTTGTACCAGCTGTAAGCTCGATTGGACTGTAAAAGTCAGTCGACGCGTCTGAGAATGTGGTGCTGGAGTCGGTGAGATTTGCAAATTTCTCATCGGATCCGCTGACATTCATTGTTGGCCCGGTTCCAGAAACAAGGTTGTAGTCTTCAACCACAATGTCATAACCTTCATCAGAAATTAACGTCATTACGGTTTTGTCAATGCTCAATGAAGCTGTAACGCCTGTTTTACCAGTAGCAGCGTTAACAGCCGCTGAAATCTTCGACAGGTTGGCCCCTGCACCGTTGGTAATACCAAAGTCAACACTCGCTGAAATAAGTTGGGCGGTGCCATTCTTGCCATAGAGGTTGAACGAGACTGTGTCTGGAGCAGCGGCGCTTCCGGCCGCAAGTTCTGAAAATGCAACATTCATACGGGTTTGAGCAGTAGCGTAAACGCCCGTCTCACTCTTACGTGCTGTGATGGACGCCGCAATTTCTTTGGCTGTCGATCCACCATTGATGTCGATTGTGGCGGTCCCAACATTACCGTAAATTGTCAAATTCTCGCCCTCAACAATCTTTGAGGTCAATGCGGATTTGCTGCTGGCAACAGATGGGAAGCCTGCAGGAAAGAAGGTAGAATTCGAGTTCCTAAGCTGATCTGTGTCGAGCAGATACTCTCCAAGTCCAGTTGGATCAACTGACTCGATCGATAGTATTGCGGATTCTCCAGGCTGGAAACCTATCTGGAAAGCTGTATTTGTAAAATCTCCGTTAAGAAGTTTTACGGCGTTAAAGGTGCTATTTTCAGAGATCCGCGCAAGTTCAGACTGTAATTGCCCAACCTCATTTTGGAGAGCCTGCCTGTCTTGACCAGTGTAGACTCCGTTTGCAGATTGAACTGAAAGCTCGCGCATACGGTGCAAAATTTGCGACACTTCATCCAGCGCGCCTTCGGCTGTTTGGGTCAATGACACTGCGTCAGCCGCATTCCGAATAGCAGCTTCCAAACCTTTGATTTGCGAAGTCATTCGATTGACTAGTGAAGCGCCCGCGGCGTCGTCTGCAGCGTGATTAATGCGCAAACCCGACGAAATCCGTTCCAACGCTTGATTCATCGAATCTTCTTTACTGCGAAGGTGGTAGAGGGTGGTTACCCCGGCCATATTTGTGTTAATTTTGCTCATATTACTAGCCAATCCAAAAATTTTGACACGAAGGGATTAATGCAACTCCCATGCCAATTTTTTCTCTCAACAGAATTAAATCTTAAGCTCAAAATCCCTGCAGCGATTGCGACAAAGGTCAATCGCTCAGCACTGTCAGCGTTATAACTGCGACACTCACCCAACTGCGAACCTACTAATGTCATTTCAATCACTCCAAAAGTTTGACATAATCTGGTTTGATGCAATTTACATGCCAATATTTCAAAGATCTGGAAGAGCAGTCAGAAAAACGAGACCAAAAGTCTGACTTTTTAGGGCGTCAAACTAACAGGCGAAGACGCACCTTCTACCTGATATAATCAAAAAGGCTCTGTTGACCAATCTTTGCAAATGCCGCTTGAGAAGCGTTCAAATTCGTCAGTTGTGCCTGCAAACTTGTAATAAGTTCAGCTAAATCAGCATCACCAAGGCGTGAAACATCTCTTTCAACAGCCAATTTGCGTGCGCCAATTACGTCAGATTGAGTTTTACCCTTGTTAACCTGTCCTCCGATATAAGCGCGCTGTAAAGACAAGTTGTCGATAGCGCTCTGAAGATTACTTATGCTGCCAGAAATCTGTTGATCAGCATCCGTTAATTTCAGAGTTTTTGTCGTTGCAGCGCCATTGCCATCACGTCCGGTAAAATTAACGTAGGAGGTGATTTCGTCAGCAGCCGAGTTGACACCTTCAATCTGGATATTCTTGACCATTATTCTGCCATTTAAGTCATCAAGAAGAGATATTGTTCTCCCATCACTGTTTAATGTTGCCTCGATACCTGTTTGTGTAGAGGCTAAGTTAATTGCGTCGACAAGATTTTGAAGACCACCTTCATTAATTGATGCAGATATTTCAACTAATCCTTTGCTACCCGACAAAGAAAAAGACCACTCTTCCATCCGACTTGGCAGCTCAAATTCCATATCTGCAGCCCAATTCGCATCAGCTTGCAATGCTATTGTTGATGCCGTTTTAACCGTATTTATGCCACTATCTACAATATCGAACAGGCTGCGGCGCCCACCATCAGTGTTGATGCGCATGAATGCAGAACCGCCATCAATATTTGTTGCAACAGTCATATTCTCTGAAATTTGCAAATGACTTTGCCCACGATCTCCCAAATAGTTCACGCTGCCATCACTTGTCATTTCAAATGGCTTGCTCATTGCATTGTAGCCGCTGAAGATACCAATACCCTTTGCATCCGTAGTGTTAGCAAGCCCCAACAAAACCTCTTTGAGCTGCTTCATTTCGGTTGAAATTGCTAAATGGCCTTCAGAGTCCAAAGCACCATTACCAGCCATGGCAGTTAGCTCGTTTATCCGCTGAAGAACATTAATGCTCTCTTGTAATGTCTGATCTGTCATATTCAACCGACTTTCAGCATAATCAATATTGCGCTGAAACTGAGACAATAATAAGCTTTGTTCTTTTGCGACCGATAGATTTGCAGCCGCTACAGGATCGTCAGATGCGCGCAAAATATTTTTGCCGGTGGAAATACGCTCTTGTATATCAGCGATATTAGAATTCAATTTTCCAAATTGGCTAATTTGCTGTTGGTTCAATAGCTTTGTACTAACTTGCATAGGTTATCTCCTAAACCACTTCCATGAGTGATTGAAATAATTCACGCGCTGTTGACAAGATACGTGCAGATGCCTGATAAGCCTGCTGAAACTCAAGTAGAGCCGCAGCTTCAGTGTCTAAATTAACCCCAGAAAACTCAGCTTCGGCCTCTTTCGCCGACATTAAGTTTTCTTCTTGCACCTCAACAGATGCCTTGCCTGAGCGCACGGTAGACCCCACCCCTGCAATTATAGCGCCAAACATTTCCTGAAAACCTGATTTTCCAGATCTATTTCCACCACCGTTTTGCATGGCAATAATAAGTTCTAAATTGCGCCCGTCAGTGCTACCTACAGCATCCTGTTGCAATGTGAATTTATCACCAGCTTGAGTGCGGCCACTGAAGTTAAGTTCAAATCCACTATAATTAGTTTGATGCTCGGCGTTCACAACACGTGTTGCAATCGAGTGGCCAGTATCTGCATCCCAAATTTCCACCATGTTTCCGATATCACCAACAGCCCGTATTTCGTAGGTTGTTATATCTTGTGTTATGACCGGCAAGTTGTATTCAGCCGCGATGTTGCGCGCTCCACCGCCCGTTGCAAATACCAACAAATCTTCAGATGGCAAATCATCCATATTAACTCGTGTGCCGGCTATACTTGTAGCACTGGCAGTGACTGCAAATGCTTCATTATCTGTCGACTTCACCCTAATAGCATTCTCTTGAACGCTAATTTCTCGGTCAGCTGTTTTATATCCCAGCGCATTGATAGGCCCATTTACGCTTAATGTATTTTGCGTACTGTCATATTCCAAAAGCAAACGACCGGTTGTTGCGGTCGCAGATTGCCATCTAAGTGTCAACCCAGACACGCTTGACGGATTAGTCGTAACAACACCTGCCAAGCTCAGAGAAACCGAAACGTCCGACCCATCAAAATTCAAACTCAAATCATCCATATCAGAAGAAAGTGTGATAGTTTGTCCAGCAAGACGAGTTGTTGTCGTTGCTAAGCCAAAAATACCAGCAGCGAGGCTGTTGCCTGAAACTTTTACATCGCTTGCCACAGTTAAAGGTGCTCCTGAAAGCGATCCACCGCCGAACACTTGAAGCCGGCCGTCACTATCAAAATAAGCCGTGATACGAGCAGCTTCGGGGCCAGAAACAACTACCTCGCCATTTTGCATCTCCAATTGGTAGACTTGATCACCAAAATTAATTGCAACACTGCTCCCGTCAGCCGGCAAGCTTCGCGCTGCTGTCTCACTTTGCGGACTAAATTGTGTTTGTGAAACAGTCTCATTAAGATCATTAAAACTAAAAGCTTCAACAGTGAAAACGGCACCAGCAGTATTTGCTGTTAGAACAACGCCATAATCTGGGTCGTTGGCGGAAGTAGCAGCGGTTATGCCGAGACCCGCATTATTTACTGCTCGCACAATTGCTGTTGTCACATCCGCAGCCGTGCTAGCAGAGCTGCCCAACCCGTCAATATCTGAGAGGTCGACAGCAACTGTTTCGCCATTAATTTGGAGCGTAACGCTATCATCTTCGGGCACAACAGCCTCTGTCCTTTGGAAGCTGTAACTAACAACTTGCGCAGCCACAACAGTCTCGCCAGCCGATAACGACGCCAATGGCGCTTGATCACGAAGACTTTTAACAAGAGCTTGATTAACTGAGTCACCGGAAATAACAGCTAAATCAGATGCGCTCACATTAGCTGAAAAGGAAACATCGCCACTACTGGTTGGGATCGTTACTCCATAGCTAGCATTTGACGCAATTGCCCGCAACCCATCCAGTGCTGCACCTCCAGTTTCCAAAGCTGAGTTTATATCAAAACTCACCAGCTTTGTGTCACCCGTTACATTAGATGTTACATTGGCAAAGCTGCCAAGCATACCATCCTGAGTAGCATTAATGGTGCCCAGAGACGTCACAATACTAAAAGCTTCTGACGATTGCAGTTTAACACTACCTGAAAAGCGCGCCGTATCAATAATGTTACCACCAACTGTACTGCCAAAACTGACCATGCTCCCTGATGCGAGAGCCGTCACACTCAGGGTCAAGTCATTTACACCGTCAGTGCCACCAATTTCAGAGCCAAGTATGGTAATAGTGTCACCAACATCATAACCATCTCCAGTACTGCTTATGGCCACCGTAGCAACACCATCTACCATCGTGATGTCAAACGTTGCACCACTTCCAAGGCCTGATGTTGAATTTGGGCTGATTGTTGTGGTCGCCTGGTTTAGTCCAGGCGTAAACCCGTTTGCAGTTGCCCCCGTGATAACCCCATTAGCATCAACAGATGTCACTGTGATGATCACGTCATGCGTCGTGCTGGTACCGCCAACAAGCGTACCATCAACAGTGAAAGTGTCACCAACCGCATACGGACTTCCTCCGCCTCCACCACCACTGGTTACCCCAACACTGTACTCACCTGAAGTATCCCTCGTAAGACTAAGGCTAGCACCGGAGCCGGCGACCGAGCTTGTTGAGACACTAGAACCAGCAACCAGAGCATCACTCACAAACGCTTGTAGTGGTCATGACATCCTTAAACCCACCTGCAGCGGCAACGGCACCCACAGGCGTTGTCAGAGCAACAGCATTTTCATCAACGATGCGCCCAAAAAACAAAGGGGCACTGTTTGATACGTTGCTGATTGAGATGTCTTCACCGCTATCACTTGTTAGAATAACACGACTACTATCGGCCGATACAACTGCCGAAACCCCAGTAGTTGCACTAACGCTGTTAATGGCCACCGCAAGACCATTCAGGCCTTCAGGCATTACATCCGCCGATATTTGGATGGGGGTCCGGTTTTTAGCCTCAAGGTCAAACTTCAATGGCCCACTAGATTGGAAATCAAACAATTCAACGCGTGTTTTTGCTTCAGCCCTAACGCCGCTATTTGCAAGAACAGAATTAATTGCCGTCGCCGCAGATGCTGCTGCCGCACCACTTCCAATAGGAATTGAATGAGATGCCCCGTTTGAGAGATCAACTGTCATGGTGTACGCGGAGGTTGAATTAGCTGGTAAAATCGAACTGCCTTGGGATAAAACTGGCGCCACGCCATTGCTACCAACCTCTAATGCGAACATACCTCCAGAAAAGCTAACATTCATGTCAATGTCACGGTAAGCGTTTTCACTATCATTTAGATATTTGGCATTATACACTGCCCCCGCATCAAAACCATTTGCTGCAGTCATAAGTTCAGTAATTTGCGCGTCTGTCAAAGCGACGCCAGAAAGGTGCCTACCTTCCCGGGTAAGAACTTGTAAATTTGATGCATCTACCGCTAATGTTACTGCTGCCTCGATCGATCCAACACTTGTTGAAATCGACGGCGTTCCGCTGCCCGTTTGTATAAAGTTACCCTCCGCAGAGGTAATGGTGATGCTGCCCCCACTGCCGCTGGCAATCATTCCCAAATCAGACAAAGACTTATC
>Ga0075475_10000989_pt1 | contig 13847 bp, 15 predicted proteins | sample DEB08_DNA_10_FD_76342 | JGI IMG/M metagenome (GOLD analysis project Ga0075475, IMG submission 76342) | Aqueous microbial communities from the Delaware River and Bay under freshwater to marine salinity gradient to study organic matter... | ecosystem: Environmental > Aquatic > Marine > Coastal ... | reverse complement strand
AAAGCTGTTTGGATGAATTGGGTGATGTCGCTTGATAAAAAAGACATCGTGAATATGCGTTCTCTAATCGACTTTGCTGTAGAACAGATCTTCGCATTAAGTCCAGAGTACATTCGAGTGTATTCTCGAATGGGAGAGAACAATCCTGAATTCTATAGAATGTGTTTGATGACAAACTTTGGGATGAATCATCTTGTAAGTAATTATGATTACTCTTTGCAACAAGCAAAATCATTCTTTGAGAAGTCTGGTTTTGTATTCAATAGAAGTATACCCAAAATGCCGTATGGATTTGATTTTATGGCAGCTCAGTTGAATATATCTTGCTATGCAAAGCCAGCAGGTCTATGGAAGTAGTAAGCCCATAGCAAAAAGCATTTTTGCGAATGGATCACTCCATATACAATCAGTATCATCAATAGGATTTTCTTTTAACCACTTGTAATTAACCAATCCTAAAGATTTGTTCTCTTTTGCATAATTCTTGCCAACCGTAAACATACCATCTAATCCGCAACAACCTGCTATTTTTGCTGATGGTGTGTCGATATGGACTTCTTCTGTTTTGTTGTACCTAACCAAAATAGATACAATCGCTTTGTCTTTTGATGTGTACGTAGCCAAAGGCTTTTGCTTTACATTTAAGTTCTTGAAATCTTTTTTGCTCATAATAACTATTGATTTGGAGTCTGCAGTTATCTTTTTTGATCCAGGAACTTTCCTGTCGAATATTTTCAACCCAGAACCCCTCATTTTTTTTACCCAAAGCGTCTTTGTTTTGTAGAAGAACTGTACTTTTTGGATAAAAGGATATTTTCTGTTTGAGTTCAAGTCTTTAGATATATCCAATATAACCAAAGGCTGATTGTTTCCATAGCAAACACCTTTTTGCTTGATTAAGATCGGAACAAATAATTTTGAGAATTCTTTATCATACATTGTTTTTGTCTACTATTGTTTGTGTAAGCTCAGAACCGCTCCAATCATCATCGGTATCTTCTTCAGATGAATTATGGTCAGAAACAAGTGAGCGTTTTGTTTCTTCTGTATCTTCTGCTTCATCTATTTCTTTCACCCACTCGGTATGTAGCCAAGCCCATCTTTTCCTGTTTTCCAAATAGGCTTCATCTTCATGCCAGAAGTACGCTTCTTTTTCAGCTCTTAAGTTAAGATATGCTGTTGGACCATCCATTTTGTGTATCCAGATATTCTTCGCATAATCCCAAAGGTAAACAACAAGAAAACCAATCATTCCTGTTTCAATTTGCTGTTGAAAATGGATTGTTTCATGTCGTTTTGTTACCTCACTCATCTCCTCTCTTGAAAACACAAAACCAAACAAAGATATTGCACTAATTTCTATAGGAGCAAAGTAAGATAATACTTTTGGTAACTTTGAATTTTCAAAGAAAAAAGGTTTCAGCATTTTGAGCATTTGCACTCCATTTGCACTAAGGCAAACTTATAAAAAAACAATATATAGAACTTTTGTTGAAAATATTAAACTTTTGAAAACACAGCTTGTAAGCTGTTTTTAGGCAATAAACTTTCTTATAGTTTCAAAAAGTAACTTGCTTTTTATATTGTAACTATATAAAAGTATAACTGATTTTTTTTATTTATTGTTTCTGGATTAACTATGTATCAGCAACTCACTCTTCCGCTTTTATTTGAGCATAAAGAAAAACCTTTATCGCCATATAAGAATAATAGCACACAAACTTCAAAAAAAGCGTCAAAAATGAAAGAAAAAACCAATGTCTGTATTATCGTAGATGAATTGCTTGACGAAGAAATAGAAGCTCAACAAACAGAAGATCAGGCTTGGCAATGGACTATGGATGTTGACAAGTGGATTTGGAGACAAATTAGAGAAAGAAGAATTCCAGAACAAGATTGGGAAGATGTATATAGCCTGTGTGTAATAGAAGTTTTCAACTTAATGAAACGCTACAACCCAAAATACTCAAAAGTTTCTTGGGCAAACTTTGGGATATTAAAAGCATTTAAAGAGTATGAAAGTATAAACGGAACCATTAGGCTTCCGTTTCATGTTTTAGAGAAGATGGCAAATCTTAGAAAATTCATTGCACAGCAAGAACATGAAGGAAATACAGTTACAGCTGAGCAAATGTCTGAAATATCAAAAATGAAAATTACGGATTTGCTGGTTGCTAGAGATAGGTATGCTTTTATCAACTCAACAGATCCAGATGGAAATTCAACTGATTTCTCTGGAGAAAGCCTAGATATAGACAGAACTTGCGAAGACTTTGTTAACTCTGGAGAGCTAGACCCAGAAGAATCTGCAATTGAAAACGATCAAATGAGTTATCTATACAAAAACCTCTCTTGCTTATCTGATCTTGAAATTTATGTTATTACACTTCGTTTTGGGTTGGATTCAGAAAGAATACCAAATAGACCTGCCTTTAAGGGAAAAGCCATATACTCTTTGGACTGGCATTCAACAGGTGAATGTCTGCGTTTTAACGATATTGCAGATAAAATGGATATCACAAGAGAAAGGGTAAGACAGATTGAAAGCCGCTCTATCGATAAAATTCGTGCTAAGATAGAGTTGGAGAAGAGATATGAAAATTAACCTACACAGAACAGATACTCCATACAAAATCACAAAATCGTCTATTCAAGATCGCCATTCTCAAGATTTTCCAAAATTCGGTTCATTCAACAAAAGCAAAAAAACTTCTGAAAGAATGTCAAACAAGAAAAGATACGAGTTGTTCATTCTTCAGTATCTGACCTCTTTTGGGTTGTTGACGAAAGGTGGTTTGTGTGTTTTTGCCAAAAAAACAAAAAGCAAAGAAAAAACAAAGTACTTCACTGTAGAGGTTTTATCTCAACCAAATAAAAAAATCAGCTATACACTCGATGGTGTATCTGATTCTGCAATGGGGATTGCAATTCGATTGGCAAAGCTTGGTGCAAACTCTTTTTACTATTCTGTTCCATTTAACCAAAATACATTGCCGAAGTCGTTGCAAGCATCTTCTTTTGCAAATACCGTTTTATCTTTCTTTAACATGTTTATATCTTGTGGAGACAGTAAAGTTTTCATTACATATTTTGAAGATGCGAAGAATTTTAAAGATGTAAAACCTGCTTTTCTGTCGATAAAAAAAGGCAAGATCACTATTTTTAGAAAAGAAAAGAAACCATTACAAATGAAGAACAAAGAGAAGGCTCTACAATGGCTTTTAAAGCATCTTAATTCGTATGACATACCAATTGGGTGTGTATATAGCAAAAGTGGATTAAAAACCATTTTAGAACTATCTAAGAAGGCGGAATTGTCTTCTATAGAAACAACCAAACTTGCTATTTGGGAAGGAAAAGACAGGAGAAACAATTTCTCGCAAGCTTTCCAACGCCAAACAAGTGTGTATACCTCCACAGAAGATAACAAAGACTATTTGTCCACAACAAAATCTGGAAAATATTTTGAAGGCGTTTTGAAAAAATTCAAACCTATGCCAACAATTTTATTTTTATCGTTTAAAGTTCGCTAGTTTAGATTCTTTTTCTCGAAACATTGCGTAGTGACCAGTCGATAATTAGTTTTACAACAATTACAGACCAACTGTTTCCAATGGCTTTGGCTTTTTCTGTATTGGATATATCTACCCCATCAAAGTAGTCTTTTGGAAAGCCTAGAGCCACAAGTGCTTCTTCATACATGATTCTGCAAGCGATGTATTCATCATCTTGTAGCTTCAGTCGGATTTGTTCCTTTTTAGATGGGTGGAGTATGATGGGCGGTTTTGTTTTTGTTCCCATTTCGGAGATTTTAAGCAATTGGCTTGGTGTGAAGTAGTCTTTAGGGAATCCAAATACACCCAATCCATTATCAAACCCTTGAGCGTTTGTTACAAAGCAAGGTATTTTACGGTCTAAACGATTGACTCTCCAACCATGAGACTGTTCGTACTTTATGTTTGCCATAGACAAAGAGTTTGGTGTTTCTTTCCAGTAAACTGTATTTGGAACTTTGATCACTTTTGTAGGTTTGTTACCAAAAACACTTTCTATCGTTTTTTTGTTAAGTGCGATATCCTTGATTAGTTTCGCTACAGTTTCCGTATAGTAAATAGCATATTCTCGATCAAGTTTCTTTCTGCCTGCTTCGGTTGTTTCTTCACGATATTTGTTTGCCTTGTTTTTTATATGTTTTCTTTTAATCGTTCTTTCTGGCTCTTTGTGTATAACAACCCTATTTAAGTTAATCTTTCGCTTCTTTTCTACCAAGATATCTTGATAAACCTTTTCTTTGCCTGTCGCATACTTGTTCATAATGGTGAGTGGTATGCCCATATTCGTCCAGTAAAGCCTGTCTCTACTTGTTGGAGAGTAATCAGAGGCTTGAATCTTTGAAGGCTCTTCAACACGCAATTCTGCGGATATAATCTTTCGCCAATATTCGTCCATTACAACATTTTCAAAGAAGAAAGGTATGTGAGGATTATTCTGTATGCTCTTTATTGTATTGAAGATAAACATGAATGAGTTGAATAAAGCAGACCTTGGGTCTTCAAGCCCTCTCATCCTTCCACCTTTTGAGAATCCTTGACATGGAGAACCAGCGAATACCAAGTCTATTTTTGGAAGGCTTTCATAGAAAGCTTGGGATTCCTCTAATTGGGTGATATCACCCCAGAATATGGTATTCGGAAAATTTTTTCTAGTTACCGACTTTGCAATTGGATCGATCTCAATAGCAATGTAGTTGTCAACCTCGACACCAAGAGATCTTAATGCTTGTTGTCCAGCTGATATACCATCAAAAAATGAAAGAACATTGATACCCATATTTACCTCTTTATCAGCAAACTTCTTAACAAAAGCGATACAGCCTGAATGCTCCAACTGTTTCCAATCGCTTCTCTTTTTTGGGTTTCAGAAATATCCACGCCATCAAAATAATTTTGAGGAAAGCCCATTGCTTTTAAGCATGCTTCCACCGATGGCTTTACAATGACTGTTTCTTTATAAGGCATAAATACTCTGTCGCTTTGCGAATAGCCTGCTCCCCAGCCAGGCTGAAGGTTTAAACTTTTTGGTGATTTGCGTAAATACAGAGAACTTTGAGCACCCCATCCTCCGCTTATAGCTGTAAAGCAAGGCATCTTAGAATTTGTTCGAAAAACCAATCTAGACTGATGCACCTTTGGTTTGCCATTTACAATAGTGTTGTATAAAAAACCATCTTTATTTATTTGATAAGGTTTGTTTTCTGAATTACTCTTCTCGTACATATACTTTTTGGTAACAGTATTCATGTTTGCTGGAAGTATATTTTTTCTTTCAATGGTTTTAGACATTACATCCATGTATGTCTCTTTATTACCTTTGAACTTATTGATGATAAAACTTGGAATACCTATATTTGTCCAATAGAACCTATCCCTCTTGCATGGGGAAAAATCAATTGCATCCAACTCAGTATATGGAACACCTAATGCAATTGAAAATTCATTCGCTGTCCCTATCATATCTCCAGTCATCACAACATTTTCAAAGAAGAATGGTAAATGTGGGTTTTTTTGGTCTTTTTTTATTTGGTTAAAGATAAACACAAATGAATGAAACAATGAAGATCTGATGTCTTTAAGCCCCTTTCTTTTTCCTGCTCTTGACAAACCTTGACAAGGAGAGCCGCCAAAAACAAGATCAATTTTAGGTAAACTTTCATAGAACTCTTGGGATTCTTCTAATTGGGTGATATCACCCCAGAATATGGTATTCGGAAAGTTTTTTCTAGTTACTGATTTTGCAATTGGATCAATCTCAATAGCGATGTAGTTATCAACCTCAACACCAAGAGACTTTAGTGCTTGCTGCCCAGCTGATATACCATCAAAAAATGAAATAACATTGATACCCATATTTATCCCTTCCACAAACCTGTTACATTTGCTTTTACAGATAATTCACCAATATAACTCCAGAACAGCAATATCATCTCTTTTGGTGGCATGAAATTAGGAAGGGTAATGGTTGAATAATCAGATGCCAATATATCTGAAAGTTTAATTTTATCTCTTGACGCTGAAATATCATATATCGAAGGTGCTATCCTTTCAAAACTTTCATCAAATTCGTTGTTAATTTTTGGTTGCAAAGTACTTTCGATCTTATCTGGATTGCGTGTAGTATTAATGGGGTCTATATGAATATAAGCGACCTTTCTTACTAAATATTTTTGAAAATTCCCAGATTCAATCCCATTTTCCTCAGAAATATTGATGTATCTCTTTGCAAACAAGATCTGGTATGGTTTTAAGCGGTCAGGTATTTGATCATATTGCTTTAAAGCATAGTATGCTGGTAAATATCGGTATCCCTGTTTTAGAATTGTGTCTCTAAGGATTAGTATAGGATTTAGTGCTACTGTTTTCTTTGTTAAATCTGAAATACTTATACCCTTCATATCTGTTGGCGATAGATCAATAAATGGTAATTTATGCCAAGTAGAGAACTGATCGAAGAAATCACTCATGCAATCTATAAATTGTTCTTTTGTCATTTGCACGTAGTACATTTGATTTAAGTCTGATACAATCATTTTGGATAAGTTATCCAGAAAAGCATCATACATTTGGTCGTTTTCTATTGATTTTAAATACTCCAAGAATACAGCTGCTGTTGTATGACCTTTAATCTGCACACATCTTGTTATATTATCAACTATACCAATCAATCTTGGTTCTATTTTATCCATAGAGCCTTTGTAGATACCTTTGAAAGCACCTATTCCGATGGTTGATAGTATTGCTATGGTTGCTGGATTCATTTGGATTACGAAATAAGATTGTGGTATGTATCAAAGTATAGTTGAGGACCGATTGTATCAGCGATTAACTGAGAAGTCTCAAGAGTAAGTCTGGTATCAGGCTCTTTTGTTCTAATCATAAACAGAAAGTCTGGATCTAGCTCTATAATAGCATTTGGATTCAACATTTGAGTTTTGTTAGCCATTAGCCATCCCTTAATATCCATTTCGGAATTGGTGATCACTTGAACATCTGGCTGTTCTATTAGGGACAAGTAAAACTTTATAGGGCATAACTTTGGATTGTACTTTTGACCAAGATTCTCTGCGACAAAAACCATCTGGTCTGTGTAAAAGTCATTTGCTGAATTAATAAAAAAGTTCCTGGTCAGAATATCCATAACATATTCGTTTTGAAATGGATCTTTGATTACTTTACCCCAAAGTTCCATAGGAATACCTGTGAAGTCTGACATCTCTTTTTTAGAGCCAGACATACCGACCTTAGCTGCAATCAATGCAGCCAAAAGACCAAATGTTATCTTGTTTCCGTTAGACATACTATTTACCTTTTTCTCAGTTTTGGAACGTTTGATTTCGGTTGAGAAATCCACTTATCTTCCACTCTCATTACGCCAACGTCTTCAAAATCATTAAAGTCTTCTAAGTTGTCAAGCACATCTTCGAATCCATTTATAAATGCTAGTGTCACAAGTGAATTTTCACTATTAATGTAAATGTTAAATTTTGCAATCAATGTGATAGTATCACTACCTTCGTACATTTCCTCGTGAAAAGATTCCACTGGTTCTATATAAACATAAATGGGTCTACTTCTTTTGACTTTTTGTAAAAAGTGGAAATACTCATCAGGATCTTCAGAAAGCGTTTCTTCCATTTGATCCTGTAAACCACCAATAAAATGATGTAGGTGGTCGTTTATTTCTTCATAATGTTGTTCCAATAATTCTTGTCTATTTTCGTATACTTGATCTTCAACGTAATAATCAGGAACATCGTCCGAAGATTCCCAATCTTGTTTGTTTTCATGGTCATCGTCCAATGCATCATTCTCTTCAAAGTAATATGTTTTCAACTGTTCTTCAAACTCAGCATTTTGAACATCTATACTTTCACCTGGTCTGTCAGTAACGCATGTTACGGTGAATGATAACTTTCCAAAAACAGGCAACTCAGTTATACCCATCAACTCTGGATTTGATTTGATATCATTTTCCTTGAGAAGTATATTGTTGTTTCTAACATAACTACCCAAAGGCACAATCAAAGGCATTTCCTCGTTCCTACCTCCAATTTTCGACTTCGCCAGCCCTAAGAGAGCAGCTCCAACAATCGTACCTAGTGTATATTTGTTAATAGACATTACCGTTTCCTCAACTTTGGACCAGTGGTCTCTTTTTTATAATCCATTTTTTTAACCCCTGGTTTTTGGTAAATACCTACATTATCAAATTCACCATATTCATCAGTTTGGTCAAGAAATTGGGCTAAGTCTTGCATAAAGTTGACGACAAAAAGTGGATTTTCACTATTTATAAAGATTTGAATTTCCGAACCTATCCAGCCAGTGTCTTCGTCATATTCAGTATCATATTCATCTATAAATAAGTAGACATTTCTACTACCAATAAATCTTTCGCATCGTTCAAAATAGTTTCCTATCTCTCTACGAAGTTCACTTACAATACTAGAGGAAAAACGATAAGCAATATCATAACAATCTTCGTGAAAATTTTCCCTTAATTCTTCTCTTTTTTGTTCGACAAGATCTTCAACGTATTCATCAGGAACATCAGTCCAATCTTCCCAATCTTGTTTGTCTTCATCATCATCCTCTAATTCTTCATTATCATCGAAGTAATGTCTCTTCCAATCTTCTGCAAGTTCATCTAATTCTTCTTCAGGAAATTCAGGAAAATCAACATCTGTTGCTTCTAATCTAAAACTTATAATTGCAGTACTTGGAATTATAAAAGAATGCCTTTCATTATTTTGAACAGTCACAATGCCTTTTATATCTTCTGGTACATAATCTATCAGCATATCATCTCCGATAAACCCTCTGTCCAGAAAAACAATATGTGGTTCAGCTTCGTTTCTACCTCCAAGTTTAGACTTTGCTAGCCCTAAGAGGGCAGCTCCAACAATCGTACCTAGTGTAGATTTATTCATCAATTACCTCTAAAGAAATTTGAACACCAGTATTCTTTTTGTTGTATTTTACCCAATATTCTTGATTGTATACATTTGCTAATTTGAAGATATCGTAAAGAACAGTTGCCAATGAAGGAATATCAACATAGTGCAAGTCAAATTCTCCTTCGACTTGATAGAATGGTCCATCCTGTGGTCTCATCGCTGTTTGTAGATATACTTTCTTATCGCTAAACATCGCTTCTATCTTGTTCTCATCATTTGGAAATGAGTTGTATTGCTGCATGGATATTTCTTCTGGAACAGAGCTGGTAAAGAAGAACGCATTGTTTATTGGGCTGTATTTTCTGAATTCAATACCGAATCCCTTGAACTTTGAGTATACCTTGTTTGCAAAGATACCAATTTCAGACTTGTTGTTAGAACGAATGACAATTTTTATCTTTCTAAACTTTACAGCTTTTGCTTCAAGCCATTTTTTGGTGGCTAATTCGGTGACTTGAGCAATCTTTTTTCTCGTTGATTCCACAGGAGACATAAAGTCATAATCACCGAATGCCTCTGCACTAGCATCGAGTGCTCTCTCAAGATTCTTGTCAAATCCTTCTTTCATATAGTTTCTTGCTCGTCTTGCTCCCTCTATTCCAGATGTAGCAAGTGCTTTGCCTCTTGTAGCCATTTGGATTGGCAATCTAGGGTTTTCTACGAGTTTTGATATAATGACAAAACCCACAGCAAAAGCACCAACATACAATCGACCATCATCACCACGTTTGGTAAGCTTGTTGGATTGCTGCCTTTCTAAAAAACCCTTCTCAAAAGGAAGGATATATTCTTTGCCATCTTTGGAATACATATACAACTCCATAACTGTTTTTGTTATAGAACTATAATAGCCCAAATCTTGTTAGATTACCCTTTCTATTATGGATAATTCTTCTGGAAGAAAAACCAAATGCTTTTTGGTATTTGCAATCTTTGGCATTGAGTCTACTTGTGCTGCGACCTTATACAATCCGATGTCTTCATTTTGAATTTCCACCAGAAAAGACTTTATCTTATCTTTGTCTTTGTCGGACAACATCGGATGACCGATTTTTTCTGATTCAACATCTAAAAACCAATCAATTTTACGATCCTTTCTCATCCATTTCTCTTGTGTATCGATAAACTTTGTGTCTTTCATCACTGAAAAATTTGGATTGTCTGACCACAAATCAATCATTTGGATGGCTGTACTGAGTTTTATCTTCTTATTCCAAATCGCAAGCAGTGTTTTTAATCGGTTAACATCTTGCAAGCCTATGGTGTAGTTTGGACATACAATTACTTTGTTGTCAGTTGTTTTAATAAATGAATTTCCTTCATTCCAAGAAACAACATACATAAAGTCTTCGTTTTTTATGCCTAGATTATTTGCAAAAGATTGATCTACAAAAACTTTTGTTTCTGGACAAAAAGGTAATGATTTATATCTATCTCTTCGCAGAGACAGCAGTAGAGCCCCACCAATGGGAATGTATGAGCTGTTCAAGATTTCCGCCTATGATTGTTTACATGTACCAAAAAGCATAACCAGTTTTAATAAGAGAGAACTCCCCTCTTAATCTATTTAGGTGTTGTTCGTAATTTCTTTGCCAAACTCGCAAGAACATTGGTTCTGCTTTCTTCAATTCTTTTGAGCTGAGTTGGTCTTCCCATTTCCCTTCGATCTTCTCTACCTGCTTTGCAAAGTTTGGTCTAAAATACATTCTTAAAGCAACCCATTTTGGCATAGGCAGAGCACGAACTTCACGAACACTCCAAAGGTCTTTAATTACACACTCATTGTTTTTGTAAACTTTTTCTCCTTGAGGCTCTGCTTCCCAAGTATCAATATCTCTACGATCCCATTTTATTTCTTCAAATGTTTTTCTTGGATCTTGATCGATTAAATCTTGGATATACAGGCATTTCCAGAAGAAAGGACTCCTCAATAGGCATCCATATTGGTTTTTTTCTCCAGCGAGTTTGGTTGCCAACACATAGTTGTACCGAACCCACTCTTTGTAGTTTTTGTCTACAGTTGTTTTTCTAAACGGAACTCGACCAGGATAATTGGATCGATACAATTTGTATAAATCCTTTGTATCCAGTTTGAACGGAAGTTCCCATTTTCTTTTGTATTCACCAGGAAAAGTTTTTTGCAGATATTGGTCTGCATCATATACCGTTAGAATACCCATAGATGGATCTAGGGCTATTTTATTCATAGCCTGTTGGTACGATGGCTTAGGTTGCTTCTTCTTTGCCTTCATACGTTTATAGGCTCTTTCCATAGCCTTAAGATCAAACTTTAATATTCCTGATTGAACTATATTCACCACTTCACCTGTATCCATATTATAATAGCTGATAAAAATAGTGAAACCAAGATTTTTGGTGTGAATATAGATTCTTCCAATAAAAACCAAGTCATCATTGGAAAGATAATATACGATGTTCCACTTGCAAAGAATTTAAGAGACCAAGCTGAATCACCTAAAGCTTCATAGCAAATCTTATTTGCATAGTAGGTACACAAGGAAGTAGGTATTGCCAATACAACCATTAACCAAAAAGGACTAACTGTAAGCCAAAAAGAGCCTTCATGAAACTTAATGAATTGAAAGCAAATAGATAGCCAGATAAGAATATGAGATAACAAAAATAAGAAAATTCCAAAATAAAACATAACTAGATCCTTAGAAGTGATTTCCAAGTAACACATTGTTAATCATTTCTCTAGCCTTAGCTAATATTTCTTCATGTTCATAAACATCTGTATCTTCTTTGTTTCCTGAATCCGTAAAGAAACGCAATTGATTTCCATCTGCATGTGTATGATACATTACATGGTATCCATCTTCAGTTTGTGCGAGAACACCGAAGTGACGTTGCTGCCCCTTTTGTAGTTTTCCTTTGTACCCCATTGAATCCCTACCAACACATAAATTACCAGGAGTGTTTTCTGTAATGGATGTAAGTGTATTTGGATTCCTGTATTCTACTAGAATAATTCTTGATACTTCTGGTCGTTCTTCAAAGGACTCAATGTAATGTTGATCGATATCTCCAAATGGAAGTTGACCAAGTATAATGTCTCTTTGAGATAAAGCGATTGTTTCCTGACCAATACCAAAAGCATTTGTTATTTTAGAATTGCTATCACAATATTCTTCAACAGCGTGTGCGAAAACAACATCGATATCCGCTGTTTCAAACTCTGAGAATTTGTCTCGCAATTCTGATACGCTTTCCATATACTCTGCAAGTGTATGAATAGAAAAGTTTCGATTCCAAACAGACATTAAAAGTCTACCTAAATCTGTATATAAAAACTCATCGTATCCCATATGATCTTCATGTTGCATTGTATGAATACAAGCCATAGAATTTTCTAGACCCCAAAGTTCTATTGAACTTTCTTGATAGCCAAGTGTAGCGAGAGATCTGCAGTAATCTTCCAGTCCAAATATACTCATAACATCACTTTTGAAGTTACGTTTGTTTTGGCTTTGCAGTTCTGTTGCTGTTGTATATGTTGCAGGATCAACTGTTTTTAGTCTACTGCAAGAAATCTTCACCAAATGCTTTTGGCTATCCGTTAATGAAGTGATTTTGTTTAAGCTTCGTAAGATAATATCCTGCATAAATTGTGATATTTGGTAATAACCAGTGAGAGCAAATAAACCTTTTATTTCTTTGTCTAAGCGATATGCACTATTTCTATCTTCCCATTTTCCGAAATAAATCTCGTTTGAGGAGTCGATGAAACGGATTTCTCCTCTCTCATCCAACTTTAATATTCCTTGCTTACACATTTCAGCCAAGTTCTTATCACCAAGTATTGCTGCATGAAGCCTGGTCACTTGAGTGGCAATATAACCATTTATAGCCATTGCAAACAAGGAGTTATCAATCTCTAATGGTAATACGGCTGTCAATTCTGATACGATTTCATAGCATAAATCTTCTGAAGAACATCGGTCTTTGTATTCAGATACTCCTCTTATATATGCAATATCTTCTTTAATTGAGAGGATTTTTCTCCAATATTGATTGGCAATACCATAACCATGACCACCGACATTTATTTCTGTGCTAAAATCTTCAAACTCTTTTTCGGAAAATATTGCGTATGTTTGTGTTATGAAAGCCAAGTAAAGAGAAGCATACACATACATTTCAGGACAGTTACCTCCTTGATGAAGTAAACTTTCCTTCTGTTCTGGGTTCATTGTAGGTAAAGCTTTTGCAGCATCTAAAAGAGATATGTAATCATCAGTATCCTCAAGTTGGTCTTTTGCATACTCCAAAAGGTCAGATATGTCTTCTTGAAGCTTTTTATTGATCTCTTCATAGTACTTATTTCTCTTTAATCCGAAAGAGCCCTTCTTCTTGAAAGCAGTAAGTGCAGCTGCACCAAGTATTGTCATTAACGCAGATTTGTTCATTACTTCCTCCCTTCGGTCAGTCGTACCAATTCGTTCGCTTTGCTCTCTCGGTTGGTATCGCTATCGCTCTTTCGCTCATTACTCATTACCTCTTTCTCAACTTTGAGTCAGCTGTAGAACTCGTATAAGGAACCCATTCTCCAGATTGATCTTTAATATAAGGGTGTCCAGATATGTAATCGTTTGTTATTTCAACGTTAACATCAACAGGAAATATATTATTTTCTTTAAGCATAAAGTGTATTTGATCTCCTATCTTATAAAATTCAGATTCAAAATCATTCATAACATATGCTTCTATTTGTCGTTCACTGAAGTGAGTTTTAATTATATCGATTTGCATTAAATAGTCTATCCCACCAAAATCTAATTCGATTTCACTGAACTCAATACCGTTAAAAATG
>Ga0075475_10000985_pt1 | contig 13864 bp, 28 predicted proteins | sample DEB08_DNA_10_FD_76342 | JGI IMG/M metagenome (GOLD analysis project Ga0075475, IMG submission 76342) | Aqueous microbial communities from the Delaware River and Bay under freshwater to marine salinity gradient to study organic matter... | ecosystem: Environmental > Aquatic > Marine > Coastal ... | reverse complement strand
ATCGACTCCTGATCCATCCGCCCTGCCCCGTCGGGGGGCACGCTAGGTTCGACCCCTAGCAGGGCACTGTGGGCACCACCGCCCACTCCCTGAGACCTGAGGAGGTCCCCATGAATCCCATCACTGACCGCCAGCGACTCTTCATCGCCAACCTCTGCGCCGAGCGCACCACCGCCCTCGGCTCGACCCACGCCAACGTGCTCGCCATGCCCTGCAACACCAGCAAGGAGGCCAGCGCCCTGATCACCGTGCTCCAGACGGTGCCCCGTGATCCCCAGCCCGAGGACGACGACCTCAAGGCCGAGGTCGAGGCCCTCCGTCAGGCCCTGCCGACGCTCGATCCTCGGGACATGGCCTTCGCCTCGTCCCTGATCCAGCAGTACGACAAGCGTGGCTCACTGTCCGACAAACAGCGCCCTCACGTCGTGCGCCTCGCCCAGCCGAAGCAGGCTCCCCAGTGCGACCCCCAGACGGGGGACGTGGTCGCCTTGGGCGACGACGTGATCATGATCGTCGCTGGGAAGAGCGGTCGCCCCTACGGCAAGCGCCTCGTCGAGGGGCGCTGGACCTACGAGTCCGGCCTGCTCCAGCGTGCCCAGCAGGGTGTGATCCTCAAGGGCGAGGCCCTCGCTCGGATCGCCTCCGAGTACGGCCACACCACGGGCGTGTGCATGTTCTGCGCTCGTGATCTCACCGACGAGCGCTCCATCGAGGTCGGCTACGGTCCGGTCTGCGCCGGTCACCACGACCTCCCTTGGGGTCAGACGACAGCCGTCTGATACCCTCCCCATACCCATACACAACGAGTCCTAAGGAGGACCAACCATGACCACCCTTGCTGACCTGCTCGCTGGCTCCGCTCCAGCGCCAACCACCATCGGCACCTCGATCACTCCGGTCGATCTCGCCCTGCCCCTGCTCGACTTCCAGCAGGAGGCCGTGGCCCACGCTCTTCGTGACACGGCCAACAGCCCGTGGGCGTACCTCGCCCTCGACATGGGCCTCGGCAAGACCCCGTGCGGTATCGCCGTGCTCGCCAGCGCCAACGCCGTCGGGATCACCACCGGCCTCGTGGTCGTGCCCCCGAGCCTCCGCACCAACTGGGTTCGGGAGTTCGCCAAGTTCGCACCGTGGCTCGACGTGGCCGTGCTCTCGGGCACCAAGGTCACCGAGGTCCCCGATGCCGACGTGCTCGTGATCGGTGACAGCACCGTGGCCCACTGGGCCGAGGCCCTGACCGGTCGAGTCGGTGCCGTCGTCGTCGACGAGGCCCACCGCCACAAGAACGGCAAGAGCAAGCGTGCCAAGGCCCTCGCCATGATCGCTGGCTCCGTCGCCGGTCCTCGGGTCCTGCTCTCGGGCACCCCGACCCCCAACGGTCGCCACATCGAACTCGCCTCCCAGATCGACGTGCTCGGTGCTGGGGCGTGGCGTGACCTCGGTGGCAAGGGCCTCTTCTGGAACCGCTACTGCCCGAAGACGGACTCGTGGGGTGGCCGTGGCAACGACCACGGTGCCGAACTCCACGATGCCCTCGTCGGCTCGTTCATGATGCGCCGTCGTCGGGACGAGGTCATCGACCTCCCCAACAAGGGGCGCTCGGGTCTCTCGCTGGAGTGCCTCGGCAAGCCTGCCAAGGACTACGCCATGGCCGAGAATGACCTGATCAACTGGCTCGCTGAGGAGGGTCGCAACACTCGGGGTGCCGAGCGTGCCGAGGCCCTCGTTCGACTCACGACGCTCCGTCGTCTCGCTGGCGAGGCCAAGGTCAAGTCGGCGGTCGAGCACGCCTCCGAGGTCCTCGACGAGCAGGAGGGTGGCATCTTCATCGTGGCCGAGCACGCCGACGTGATGGATCGCCTGCTCCTCGGTCTCGCCAAGTACAACCCCGTCGCCATCCGAGGTGGCATGACCGACGCTGACAAGACCGAGGCCGTCGATGCCTTCACCTCGGGCCAGTCCCGAGTGCTCGTCGGCCAGATCATCTCGGCTGGCGTTGGCCTCACGCTCCACGGCAACGGTCTCAACCACCGAGTGCTCGTGGTCCAACTCCCGTGGACTCCTGCCGACCTCCGTCAGGCCGAGGATCGTCTCCACCGGATCGGCCAGACCAACGACGTGGAGGTCGAGATCGCCCTCGCCCACATCGAGGGTCGCTGGACCATCGACGAGCGTCTCTTCGGGATGCTGGAGAGCAAGAACTTCGCCAGTGGCGAGGTGATCGACGGGGAGGGTGACTACCTCCTCGGTGACATGGTCGAGGGCATCCTCGACTCGTACCGCTGACCGACGGGGAGGGGGGCAACCCCCTCCCCCTTACCCATACCAACCCATACCAACCCTGAGGAGGGAATATGACCACCAGCACCTACAACCACGAGGCTGTCGAACTCAGCCTCTACATCGACAACGACTCCACCTCGTACCAGCAGGTACGGCAGGCGTTCGTCACCATCGGCAAGCACGTCCGCCGAGGCGAGTACGACTCGGTTCGGGCCGTCGCCTTCATCGAGGCCGTCGTCGGGCAGTGCGCCCGTCGCTACTGCAAGGAGTTCGCCAGCCCCAGCGACCGCTGGTGGACCATCTTCGACGTGCCCACCCGTCGTGCGGTGGCCGAGGCCCTCGTCGATGAGTACGAGGAGCAGGAGGGCCTGCGATGAGCGTGCTCCACGAGACCCAGCAGATCGGGACGCTCACCGTCACGATCACGGCCACGGCCAACTCGACCGTCATGAACATCGAGGGCGAGTCCGAGGCGGTGCGAGACATCGCCCTGATCAAGAGCCGAGACTGCCCGACGCTCGCCGTCATCAGTTGGAAGGCCCGCAACGGCTCGGTGTCGATCTGGGAGTACGAGGGTGGGAGCATCGACCTCGCCCTCATCACCCTCGGCTCGACCCAGAGCATGGGCAAGACCGCCCACTTCATCAAGCGCACGTTCCCCAACAGCACCGCTGTCGGGTGACTTGCTCACTGTCACACCCATCTGATAGCAATATCCAACCAACCCATACCCAGACCTGAGGAGGTCACCATGAAAGCCAAGCACCTGACCCGTGGACTCACCGTCCAGATCACCAGCGGTCCCTTCGAGGACCACCTCGCTTCCGTCGTCAGCCCCGACGTGGCTCCCGATGGAACCGAGCACCAGCGCAAGGTCCTCGTCGCCATCGAGGGCCTCGGTCCCAACGGCAGTGCTCACGAGACGTGGGTGCTCCCCCGTCAACTGGAACTGCCGTCCGTCGCTCCTGCTCCGCTCCCTGCTCCGGTGGCTCCAGCCCCAGTGCCGGTCGGCGCTGACCTGAGCGTCATCGAGCAGGGTCGCCTCGTCGAGGCCCAGTCCATCACCGATCCGATGGACCCTGCGCTCGACCAGTTCCGTCCCCCTGCTGACGTGGTCAAGCAGTACGTCAGTCGAGTCGTGGCCGGTGGCCTGACCGACGTGGACTACCTGCTCCACATGCGAGACCAGCGTGACAGCCGTGGCTACAGCCCCAACGTCGCCCTCGTCGGTGAGACCCAGTCGGGCAAGACCATGCTCGTTCAGGTTCTCGCCGTGCTCTCAGCCGAGCGTGACGGCCTGCCCAAGCCGTACCCGATCTTCACCCTGAACGGCTCGGTGGGCATCTCCAACTACGACCTCTTCGGCATGACCAGCGCCGTCGTGGTCGATGGTCGAGAGAGCCTCGTCTGGATGGACGGCCTCGTGCCTCGTGCCCTCCACTGCGGTGGCTTCCTCTACCTCGACGAGTGGAACGCCGTCGCTCCGTCGCAGGCCACCGCTCTGCACCCCGTGCTCGACGACCGGCGCTCGTTCGTGAACTACCAGCGAGCGGTGCCCGACGGTCACGGTGGGTACGCCCCCGAGGTCATCAAGGCCAACCCCAACCTCTGGGTGCTCGCCACGATCAACCCCGGCTACAAGGGCACGCAGTCGATGGCCGAGGCCAGCACCAACCGGTTCCGCTGGATGCCGTGGGACTACGCCCACAACGTCGAGGAGTCCCTCGTCCCGTCGCCCACCGTCCGTGGCATCGGCAGTGCGATCCGTGAGGCTCGCAAACAGCGAGTCCTGACCACGCCGGTCGGCACCAGCGCCCTCCAGCGCCTCAACGCTGACTGCGCCACGTTCGGCGTGGACAACGCCATCTGGGTGTTCACCGGCATGTTCCCTCCTGCCGAGCGTGAGCGAGTCCAGACCATCATCGAAGACCGAGGCTTCCTCGACGTGCTCAGGGCTGAGTACCCGACGAGCGTCTTCGGTCCTGCCGAGGCTCCTGCCACGGCTCCGTCCACCGACGCAACCGACAGCGTCGTCTGATCGAGAGGGGCAGGGTTCCCCCTTCCCTGCCCCTCTCATACCACTCCATACCCATCTGATACCTGAGGAGGTACCAATGATTCCCAGCAACTACAAGCCCAAGCGTGGCCTCGGACAGGCCGTCACCCGTCAGCGTCGCAAGGCCATCGACCAACTCAAGCGTGAGCAGGACAAGCGTCTCAGCGAGCACCGTGATGCCATCCGTCGCTCGATCAACGAGGCGGTCAACCGTGAGTCGAACCGTGACTACTTCGACTACAAGCGGTTCATGTCGAACATCCTGAACTCGACGATGGAGTCCCAGACCGCCGTCATGCGCTCCTACGGACTCAAGCAGTCCGTCACCACCACGCTCCAGACCGGCTGGATGAACGACGGCACGGTGACCGCCTACACCGACTTCGATCAGATCGTGATCAGGTGGCCGAGCAAGTTCGACCCCGAGAACCTGTGGTCAGTCATGGACACCGATCGGATCGCTGACACCGTCGCCCAGATGAAGGGCGTGTTCCAGCACGAGTTGGGGCACCTCCGGTTCACCACCCCGTTCCCGATCCTCAAGGAGAAGGCCATCGAGGTCTGGGAAGAGGCCCTCGACGAGGACTCCAAGAACAACAGCAACTCTGGGTGGGCACAGCGTGCCCACCGTGCGTGGAACGCCATCGAGGACCAGCGCATGGAGTGCGCCGTGGTCAGGGACGTGCCTCGCATCGGCTCGTACTTCACTCGGATGATCGTCGAGCACCTGCTCAAGACCGATCACCAGAAGAACCTCTCGTGGCTCCTGCTCGCCGGTCGTGACTACCTGCCGAAGGAACTGCGTGCCGAGTCCCGTCGCCAGTACACCCAGTACGTCGGAGACGATGGCACCAAGGCTGAGGTCTGGCTCTACATCGTCAACGGCTACAAGAAGGCGACCACTCCCGACCGCCTCCTGTTCTGGGTCATCGAAGCGTCGAGGTTCCTCCTCGACCAAGAGATCCCCGATGACACGTCGAAGCACGACACCCACCCCGACCGTGGTGCCACCGACCGTGAGACCAACGAGGCCGAGAACAAGGCATCCAGTGGTGCTACCGAGGCTGGCGAGGACGACACCAAGGATGACGATGGTGATGCCGACGGTGCTGGTGCCAAGGCCGAGGGCGACGAGGGCGAGAGCGCTGGCGACGATGCCGGTGCCGGTGCCGACGGTGCTGGTGACGAGAGCGACGACGCTCAGACTGACTCCGGTCAGGGTCACGGTGTCGGCAACGGTGCCGGTGAGGAGCCTCAGGAGGGGCAAGACAACTTCCAGAAGGCTCTGGAGCAGGCGCTCAAGCAGGCCAAGTCCGAGGTCCACAACGACTCGGAGGTGCAGGAGATCACGAAGAACACCGTGGCCTCCGTCACCAAGGGTGGGCTGACTGATATCACTTTCGTCGGCTCCGATATGCCTGCCGATATGGTCGCCAGCGCACATCGCACCGCCATTGGTATCGAGAACGCTCTCAGCGACTTCGTGACCACGAGCCAGCCGGTCTGGCGCAACCAGCAGGAGGAGGGTGCCATCGACGCTCTCTCATACCGCACCAAGCAGGTCGGGGATCGGGACTTCTTCCGCAACCTCGACGGGCTGGCGAACGAGGGCCTCGACGTTCACGTCTCGATGCTCTGCGACGTGTCGGTGTCGATGGGTGGTGCCCCGATACTCGCCCTCAGCGAGGCGGTGTACGCCACGGCTCTGGCCTGCCAGAACCTCGGCATCGGGGCATCGTTCACGCTCTGGTCCAGCGACGGTCAGAACCACCGCATCTGGAGCGACGGTGCCCCTGAGCCTCAGGTGTGGCCCACACTCGGCGGTACCGATCCCACCGAGGCGCTCAACGACCTCGACAACCACAACGATGAGGGTGCCACACAGCACCTCGTCATCGTCTTCACCGACGGTGAGTGGAACGACGGCTTCGACCTCCAGCAGTGGGCGAGGCCCAACCGCCACATCGTGCTCGTGCGCTACGCCTCCGACTACAACCCAACGGATGCGTACGGTGCCGACGAGGTGGCCGAGATCAAGCAAGTCGAGCAACTGCCCGACGAGTTGACTCGGGCACTCCGAGGTGTCCTCAACAAGTGAGCAGTGGGGGGCGCAAGCCCCCCACTCTCAAAGAAACCCTTGACGGTGTCACACCCGTCGATTAGAACTGTCCATATCAACCCATACCGCCTGAGGAGGCACACATGCAGATCATCTACCACGCCGGTACCGGCACCTACTTTGAACTGGATGACGACGTGATGTTCATCCACACTGGGGACCTCCCCGAAGACATGGTCAACGACCTCAGGGAGGGGCACGAGCCTGACCTCACCGGTCAAGGCTTCCCCCTCAAGGACATTCTCGCCCCCGTCTGGGTAGCGAACTGAGACAAGGAGAACAACTGACATGACCACTTTGACCAGCGACCAACTACGGGATCTCAGCATTGCGGTACGCAGGGCTGACCCCGACGCAGACCTCTACGCCGACTACAGCGGTCGTGGAATGTACGGTGACGAGTGCGTTGGCATCGTCGCCCAAGACACTGACCAACTGATGTACCAACTCGGCTACGACCTCTCTGGCACTGAGTTGGGTGACATCCTCGCCAGACAAAGAACCGACCACGACAGCATGGGACTGAGAGAGATCGTCTACTTCCCACAACTACAAGCACCCACACAGGAGAACAACTGACATGGCGTACTACACCATCCTTATCGCAAGAGAGACCTTCTTCTCGCAGGAGATCGAGGCTGACAGCGAGAACGACATCTACGTTGGTAACTACCGAGTTATCAGCGAGCGTGAGCGAAGCACTACGCCTGATGAGGTAATCAGAGTGCAGGAGGACGACTGACATGAGAGACACATTTGAATACTCAGGCGACCACGAGTGGGCGCTCTGGCGCAAGGGCGTTCTGTGCACCCCGTGCGAAACATGGGACGGCACCGAGACCGAGGCCATCGGTATCAGGGTGGAGGTGTACGGCGCTCTCGATGCCGACGACCTCGGTGAAATCCACGCCCTCCCCGTCTGCGAGGCGTGCGCCAATGACAACGTGATCCGATTCGTCGAGGAGGACAACTGATATGACTATCAAAGCCATCGACCTCAGGTCCGGAATGGTCTACCGACGGCTTCCATCACACGACTGGGCCACGGCTGACAGCATCTCGTACACCTACAAGCGTGGGGTCATCTCGGGTGTGAGGGTCGAGGATGTTGGCGGTGGCGGTATGACCATTGGCTCAGGCGCTTGCATCTACATCAAGGAGGAGAACTGACATGAACAACCCAACCAACACCAACCAGATCATCCGGTTCTACCCGTCGGACGGTAGTTCCTCGTTCCACCTGCCGACCCTTTCGGACCCATGCCCGAAGTGCGGATGGGAAGAAGACGAGAAGTATGCCGCGTGTCACCCGACCAAGGTGCTCAATAACCAGCACACCGTCCCCGCCTCGCTCGCCGAACTTCTTGAGGGGACGCAGTCGACCGTCATCTGCGGTTGGTGCGCCCGAATCGCCGTTGAAAGAGCAGAGGAGGACAACTGATGACCGAGCGCCCCAAGAGTTGCCCGTCGTGCGGAGCCAAGGCCGAGCGCCTGTTCCGCTACGACCTGCCAGACAAGGCAGGTCAGCAGAAGTGGACCTGCTGTGCCTGCGAGATCATATGGATACCGGAAGTCGGCTTAGCCGACGTGGCATGAACCGAGAGGAGAACTCATGAACATTCCACAGAACATCTGCGACGACCACGTGGTCATCGCACGCCACGCCCACGGAGCGGATGGTGCCTCGGGCATCGTCTGCATCCTCTCCGTTGACCACGAGTACGGAGACTGCGAGATCGCTCTCTGCCACGGTCTAGAGAACTGGGCCGGAGAGAACGACCGCATCCTCGCCTCGGAGGACACCGGCCTCCCCTACACGCTCGTCGTCGAGAACGATGTTTGTGGCTACACGTACATCGACAAGATCGAAGAGATCATCACCATCGTCCCGAGCACGTTCTGGGACAGCGCTCCAAGAGGCGCAGAGGGTCCCCATAACCCACTCGACGCTCGGTGGAACTTCAAGGTCGCTGAGGTCAGTCGATTCCACCGACTCACGTCGAAGTTCCTGCGTGACCTGCTAGAGGACTGCGTCGAAGAAGTCTCTTGACATTGTCACACCCCTCGATTACAAATAGCAGTACAACCCATACCACCTGAGGAGAACCCAATGACCACCGACCATGAAGCCGAGATGTGGCGAGCAGTCGCCCAGAATCTCCACGACTACATCGCCCGTATTCGACCCGAGTGCTCCTGCGAGGAGACTCCCGAGTACCAAGAGTTCCACCGGAACTACATGCTCGTGCCGATCAACCAGCGCATCCGCTACTACCTCGACAACCACCCCGGTGAAGAGGTCCTCAACGCCTGCGAAGCCTGCTCGGTCATGCTCCAGTACGAACTGCGAGCCGACAGGGTCTGGGAAGACCACCCCGACCGCAACACCATCCCATACACGAAAGAGAGCAACTGACATGCCAAACATCTGCAACAACAGGCTCGACGTGATCGGGCCAGCCGACGAGGCTGACCGCTTCGTCGATGCCATCAGCGCCAACGATTACGAGTCCATCGACTTCACCCTCCTGCGCCCCGAGCCTTCGGACGTGGGCGAGAACTGGTACAACTGGCGCTCCGAGAACTGGGGCACCAAGTGGATCAACGACGTCGAGTGGGACGCAAACATCGAGGATGACGGGGTATGCACCCTCTCATACACCTATGACAGTGCGTGGGCACCGCTCAACGCATCGTTCTGGGCGGAGGTCTCCCGACAGTTCCCGAACCTCATGTTCATCTCGTCCTACCGAGAGTTGGGTATGGACTTCGTAGGGGCTATGGCCGTCACCAACGGGGGCACGTTCGTCCACGATCACAGTTTCGAGATCGGTGAGATGCCCGACTCGCCCCGATACCCCGACGGTGGGTTCGACGACATGGATGCGGAGGCCGACTGGCACGACCGCTACTGGACCTACGCAATGGACCTACAGGACACCATGCACAACGGCGCTGTCTATCAGGCACGCTCGTCCCGTACGGGGGTGGAGTCATGACCGGCTTCATCTGGTACGCACTCGCCTTCGGGGGCTTCATGGCCCTCGTGGTAATCGACACGCTCTACGAACTCAACAAGGAAGATGAGGAGGACAACTGACATGAAAGGGGTAAGGCCCGATTCAGGGGTGTACAACGAGCATGGGCAAAGACTGTGCGAGTACAGGGGCTGTAACAGGCTTCACAATGGAAACGGCTTGTGTCAGTCACACCAGAAACAACTCAGCAGAAAGAGGCCACTGTCCCCCCTGCCCAAGCGTGACCACGAAGAGTGCTCGCACGACGGGTGTAGCAGGTGGGTGAAGTCCCAAGGACAATGCGACCTGCATTACGGCAAGAAGTACATGAGGAACTACTACGCCCACCTGAGGGAGCGCCTCTCAGAGTTAGAGAACTACATCAACGAACTTCAGCAAGAAAACAACAAGGAGAACAACTGATATGAAAGACACATTTGAGTACTCAGGTGACTATGCGTGGGCCGAATGGAGCAGGGGCATCACGTGTGCCCCTTGCAACATGCGAGAAGGCACACAGACAGAAGCCGTCGGCCTCAGGGTAGAGGCGTACGACGACAAGTCACCTCTCAAGAGTGATCAGATCGTCGCCACCCCCGTCTGCGACTCATGCGCTCGCTCCGTCTCTGACGAGAACTGGCAGTGGCGAAAGACGACCGTGATTCGGTTCGCACAGAAGGAGGACAACTGACATGGATGCGGAGCAAGTTGCGAAGGAGCGCTGGGGCAAACTGCCAAAGACGTTCAAGCACAACAGACGAGACGAAGACGGCAGGCTGTTGCCTGATGACTTTCCTACTCTGCTGAGTTGGACACCTCAAAGCCGACTCGCATTTCAGCAGAAGGTCAACGAGTACGACAGAATCAACGGCTACGAAAACGGCAAGTACCCGTGGGAGGACAACTGATATGAAAGCCAACCTGAGCGACCTCATAGAGAAGGCATACGTCCACGGCGAGGCTAAGGCTGGCTCGTGGTACGCCCACCTCGACCTGTCTGGGCACATCTCGGTGTACCGAGACCAGTACATCATCTTCAGGCTCAACCTCGACACCAAGGAGATCGAGTTGCTGAGAAGTGACTTGACCCCACACGACAAAGCAAGTATGACTAAGGCACTCATCTGGATGGAAGGGAAGTGACATGAACTACGACAGCATCAACGACCGCATGGCCGACAGAGAAGCAGACAGCATTGGAGAGTGGGACGAGGCCGTCTCGTGGTACGAGGAGTGCGGTGACCTCGACGCACACGAGGCGGAATGGGAGAGCGAGCGTGAGCGCTACTTCCAAATGCGTGACGACCTCCGCAGGCAACTCGATGCCCTCGACGACGAGGCTCATATCCACGGCTATGACAAGAGGCGGTACATGGATACGTACCGCTACGAAGACGCAGTGGAGGCCATCATCGAGCAGTGGCGATCGGGGGACGATCAGTGAGCGCAGGAGTCGTTATCTTCTTTGCCTCGATGGCACTCGTCTACATGGGGTGCCTCATCATCCTCTACCAAACAGGTCCCCGAGTACGGAAAGAAATCAAGAAGGACATCCCCAAATACTTCCAGCAAGCGGAGCGTTGGCTCCGTGATCCCGAGTACTACGCCAAGAAGAAGTGAGGAGGATCAAGTGGCTATCGGCATGAACAACAAAGACATGGAGAAGATCGCCAAGAAGGCCCGTAAGAGAGGCTGGACCATCACGGTGACGAGGGGCAACCACGTCAAGTGGCAGGCTCCAGATGGGCACTGCGTGTTCTCGCCATTGACCGGCTCGTACCGGTCATGGAAGAACTTCAGGGCGATGCTGAAGCGGAATGGATTCGACTTCAGTACAGACAAGAAAGGTAAGAGGCATGTTTGATATCGGTGTCATACGTGTCCCCGAGGGTTTCATCCAGTTCATCACCGTCGTGGTGCGTAACCAGATCAACGACGACGTGACTCCGACCAACATCGTTGTCGGGTCTGACTTCAACCCGAACTGGGACGATCCCTCTGACCAACTCATGGAGTTCGATGAGACGGTCCTGCTCTGGGTCAACGGCATCTACAACGTCGCCAGAGACCTCAACCGCATCGGGTTCAGCCTCGTCTTTGAGGACGGGGACGACCTCGCTACCGAGGAGATCATCTTTGATCTCGACTGATCTGCTACCTTCGTACGTCGAGAAGGGAGGAACCATGTCGAAAGGCTCAACGTACAAATGCAACAGGTGTGGACAGACGGTCACCGTCTACGTCACGCCCACCCATCCACCTACGTGTTCCAAGCACACGGGCGGTGGAGTGAAGATGGAACTACAAGATTGAAATAGGGCGCACCCCAAATCCGGCAAACCATTCACACCACCCATACCAACAGGAGCACACCATGCAGACATTCGTCCCCGAGGGCACAGACCTCGACCTTGGATTCCACCACCTCGACTACCGCCGTCTCGGCAAGCAACGTGTCGAGGCGTGGCAGATTCTCAACGTCCTCCGTGGCGTAGACAACGACGGCAACCCCAAGGAGCACAAGGGGTGGGTCAACCACCCAGCCACTCGCATGTGGGAGGGGAGCATCGCATCACTCGCCCACTACGGGTTCCGCTGTTGCGCTGAGTGGAAGCGCCGTGGGTATCAGGACTCGCTACAGGAGCGCTTCCGTGGCGTGCTCGATATGCACGTCTACTACGGCGATGACCCCACTCCCCCGTCGTTCCTCAACGACATCATGATCTCGCACCGGTCCAACCTCATCCGCAAGGACCCCGAGTTCTACGGGCCGATCTGGCCCAACACCCCACTCGGGCTGGAGTACATCTGGCCCGTGGTCGCCACCTCCTGAGGGGTTACTCCCACTGTCTGGAGTGGTGTCTGGACAGACCCAACGGAAGTAGCAGTAGTTGAGCAGGGGCTTCGGCCCCTGCTCTTCTGCGTTACCAGTCCAGTAGCAGGCAGTTGTGATCGAGCGTCGCCTTGGGCGAGTGCTCGCCCCGTGCGTAGTTAGCACCCAGACCCTCGATCAGTGTGTTGCCGTAGTGAGCGGTGTACCGGTGGTGGTAGTGCCCGTGGTACACCTCGGGGATATCGAGTTCGTCAACGACTGCGCTGATAGCCATACGATTCTGCCGTGAGTCCCTATCGCTCTTGTATCCGTTGGAGCGGAGCCAGCGTCTGATATCGAGAGACTCGGGGCAGTCGTGGCTCAGGAGCACATCGGCTCCCTTGCCGTTGTCTATTGCTCGGTACACGTCGGCAGTGTTGATCGACTCCTGAGGCCACCAGTTCTCGCCCTGCGTGCGACGAGCCTTGTCCACGCTGACAGCGCCCCCAAGGAACAGCACCTTCTTCTTACCGATACGTAACGTGCTCCCACGGGGGCAGTAGTACATACGGTCGTGGAAGTGGGCCACCGGCTTCTTGGGGTGCTTGCCTTTGCATATCTCAGAGCGGATGTAGTCGTGCTGGTCGTGGTTCCCGTCGAGCCACAGCCACTTACGGCGCTCGTCAGCATCGAGCCACGTCCTGATCGAGGTCAGCACGGCCTCAGGGAAGGAGTAGCCGAAGTCCCCCAACTGGATGACGTACTGCGCTCGCTGAGTCTTGGCGAGACGATTTACGTTGGATACGAACTGGCGATCACCGTGGGTGTCGCCTACGAGTAGCACTCTCATCGTGTCTTGAGCAGGATCATAATGACGATGGTGAGGCCCAGCCACAGCAGGAGTTCCATTACGCCAACCCTTCTAGTAGGTCCAGCCATGCCTTCGCCCCGTGCTGGATGTCGTGCTGTTTAGCACTAATCAACAGAGACTGCTGGAGTTCGATCCGATATGCCTTATCAAGCAGTTTCTTAGTGGCCTTTACCCAGTCCATAGGGCGCTTAGCCAGCATGAAGCCGCCGCCCCACAAATCGTGGATCTCCCGGTAACTCGGCAGCGCGGCAGCGATGAACGGAATCCCCGAAGCCGCATACTCTAAGCCTTTGATAGCGCTCTTAGCCATATTGAAGGGGGTATCACGCAGTGGCACCATACCGATCTGCATAGTCAGCAACTGCGGGTACTCCTCGGTTGTCCTTCTGGGGGACCGCTCCACCAACTCATCATCTAGTCCGATGGCGCTGGCGAACGACGGCGAGGTGACGGCATCGCCACCGTGGTACATCTTGATCTGACCGTCACGCAGGAACCGCTCAAAGACCCCACGCACCGTCTCAATGTCGCCTGAACGGTGCGACGTAGAGCCAGCCCAGCCCACCGTAGGTACGTCTACGTCCTGATCGACGGGCGAGAACCGCCCCACGTCGATGCAGTTGGGCAGGACGATGGGGTCCCTCTTGAACTTCTCTTTCATCCTCTGCGCCAGATACGGGGTGCTAGTCGTCAGTATGTCCGACGC
>Ga0075475_10000980_pt1 | contig 13877 bp, 16 predicted proteins | sample DEB08_DNA_10_FD_76342 | JGI IMG/M metagenome (GOLD analysis project Ga0075475, IMG submission 76342) | Aqueous microbial communities from the Delaware River and Bay under freshwater to marine salinity gradient to study organic matter... | ecosystem: Environmental > Aquatic > Marine > Coastal ... | reverse complement strand
ACTGTACGCACACAGGTGAAAACCGCATGGAACCTGAGTTTTTAGAAAAGTTAGACAACCTCAGAGACTACTGCGGCTTTCCTTTTGTTATTACCAGCGGATACAGAAGCCCTAGTCACCCGTTAGAGGCGGTAAAAGAGATTCCGGGGACTCACGCGCAAGGCATAGCAGCAGATATTAAGATGACTAATTCTGCTCATCGGTATTCGTTAATAAAAGCAGCCTTAGATCACGGTTTTACTGGCATAGGGATCGCTGGTACTTTTATTCACCTAGATACTCGGGGCACTGCACCCGTAGTGTGGACTTACTAACTATGTTGTACACAAGAAATACTAACGTTACAACTACAGATGTAGCCACTATGGTTACTGTTCCTAATGGTTACGTAGCGTACTGGAATATGCTCTTTATTAGTAATCTAGGTGGCTCTACTAACGGTGCTGGAATCTACGTAGACAAAGCTGACGGAACCCGTGTAGATATTTTAGGCGGTGGTAACGTATCAGCTAAAGACTTTTTGTTAATTGACGGTAACGCAGTGTTTGTTCTTCAAGCGGGTGACGCTATCAAGGCGTACACAACATCAGCAGGAGACATGGAGTTTGTTGTAACGTTTGACTTAATAGAGCAAGCCCCAACCTTTGTAAACTTTAACGGGAGTTAACATGAGACTAGCTTTATTAGCGGTACTTGTATTTTTAACAGGGTGTGCATCAAGCACTTCTCAGTACTACGATGCAGTACAAAAGACTGCGGAGGCTAACGCAAGAGCAGTACAAGCTAAGTTTGAGGCTTTGTCTAAGATTGCATCTAGTGGCGACGGACAGGCTGCTAGTGCTGCTGTAATGGCTTTGGCGCTTACAAGCACTCCTAACGCTCAACCGCTTCCACAGCAGTCTGAGGCTATTCAATGGGCGTCTGTATTAGCGTCTCCTGTGACTTCTCTTGGCATGATGTGGATGCAGTCAGACTCGGCTAAGACTATGGCTCGTTACAATAGCAAGGTTGATATTGCTAGGGTGACTGCTGACGCACAAACTGAGCAGGCACTGTACGGAAGCTTTGCTGATATTTCTAGCGCAGGCTTTACCGCTATGGGTAACGTAGACTACACGCCCTTTGTTAACGGCATGGTTGATCTAGGCACGGCAGGAATTAACGGTGCTGTAACGCTAGGCACTGCTGGGTTTGAATCTAACGTGACTCTAGGCACTGCGGGCTTTGATGCTTTAGTAGAAACAAATGCGAGCAACAACTCTTTGTACAGCTCTGTTTGGTCTGATTACACAGCGTCTATCCAAAACATCATGGCTAACGTGCCTAATGTAATTTGTTCAGTAACCAGCGACGGAGCAGGCGGAACGACTGTAACCTGTGACTGATCTCAATGTACAACTGTTGCCTTGGCAGCAGGAAGTCTACTCTGATCCTACACGGTTCAAAGTAGTAGCGGCAGGGCGACGAACAGGGAAGTCTCGTCTTGCTGCATGGATGCTCATTATTAATGCGCTCCAGACCGATAAAGGTCAAGTTTTTTACGTTGCGCCTACGCAGGGACAAGCCCGTGACATTATGTGGCAAACCCTGCTAGAGCTAGGACACCCTGTGATTGCAGGATCACATATTAATAATCTGCAGATCAGGTTGGTCAACGGAGCCACGATTAGTCTCAAGGGCGCTGATAGACCTGAGACAATGCGTGGCGTGTCCTTGAAGTTTCTTGTGATGGACGAGTACGCAGACATGAAGCCTGAGGTATGGGAGCAAATCCTCCGTCCAGCACTTGCAGACCAGAAAGGGCAGGCAATGTTTATAGGTACGCCTATGGGCAGAAACCATTTTTACGAATTGTACAAGTACGCAGAGCTAGGGTCAGACGAAACGTACAAAGGGTGGCACTTTACGTCTTACGATAACCCTTTGCTGGACTCAGAAGAAATTGACATGGCTAAAAAGTCTATGTCGTCTTATGCGTTTCGCCAGGAGTTTATGGCGTCGTTTGAAGCCAGAGGCTCTGAGATGTTTAAAGAAGACTGGGTGCAGTTTGGAGAGGAACCAGAAGCAGGTGATTATTACATAGCTGTTGACTTGGCTGGCTTTGAAGAAGTAAACAAGAAACGGACAAAGAATACTAAGCTCGATGAAACAGCAATCTCTATTGTTAAAGTTAGTCCTGATGGTTGGTACGTTGATAACATTATATATGGGCGGTGGAGCCTTGACGAGACTGCCTCCAAGATATTTCAGGCCGTCAGAGACTACAGGCCAATTAGCGTTGGTATTGAAAGAGGAATAGCAAAGCAGGCAGTAATGTCTCCGCTAACAGATTTAATGAAGCGTTACGGGCGGTTTTTTAGAGTAGAGGAGTTAACTCACGGCAACAAGAAAAAGACTGACAGAGTTATGTGGGCGCTTCAAGGTCGCTTTGAAAACGGCTTTGTAACACTAAACAAAGGAGAGTGGAACAGTCGATTCTTGGATCAGTTGTTTCAGTTTCCAGATCCATTAACTCACGATGACTTGGTTGACGCACTGGCTTACGTAGATCAGTTGGCGCAAGTAGCGTACCACTATGATTTTGAGGTTGACAATCACGAAGTTATGGACGTTGTAGCAGGATACTAATATGGCAGAAGAAACTTTTAAAGATAAATTCTATAAACTTATAGAAGAGTATAAAGCAACTGATGAAGAGTCTGCTGCTGAATTTAAAGAAGGTGATTTCAGATGGGGCGAAACAAAACTTAGCGAAGACTCTCCCACGGGAAAGCCAAAAATTTATATAAACCATAAAAAATTTAAAAATGACCCAAATACCGGAAAAAATTATGAGCGAGAAATGCTTATAGGCGAGGGCATTCATTTGTTAAAAGACATAGACCCTGAAAGGGCAGATCGGTTATATAAAACAGCAATTTCCGATCCGGGGGTTTTGCGCTGGCTAAAAGATTCTTATGCCCAAGAGGTTACCAACAATAATAATATTCCAAATGAGCAAAAAAGATCATTTGAAAATTATGTAAAAGTTTCAAGGCTAGATCAAATTATTGGGCATTATTTATTGGCTAACAAAAATGCTTCAGTGTCAACTAATCGGCAATGGCCTACTCAAAGGTTAGTTGAGCGTGGATTTTACGGAACAAAATTCAAAGATGAGCTTGATAAACTTAAAAAAGAATTAGATTTATGACCGAAAGAGTTTTTAGAAAGTTCAACACTTATGGCATTTACGCTATCTCTGCCGTAGTATTTTTTACTATGGGCTACAGCGTAGCTTTAATTTAAGGAAATTACTATGGCAGACGAAATCTTGAGTCCAGATCCTCTGATGATTGAGGAATCTCTAGAAGATTGGGTAATGACTAAATGTGAGAACTGGCGTGACCACTACGAGTCAAACTACGAAGCAAAATTTGAAGAGTACTATCGACTCTGGCGGGGACAGTGGGATCCTGCAGATTCAGATAGAGCCTCAGAACGCTCTAGGATTATTTCTCCTGCACTGCAGCAGGCTGTAGAGTCTAACGTAGCAGAACTAGAAGAAGCTACTTTTGGTCGTGGTAAGTGGTTCGACATCAGCGATGACATGAACGATCAAAACCGTCAAGACATTCAGTATTTGCGCAATAAGCTTACTGAAGACTTTGAGATGTGCAAAGTGCGTAAGGCTGTAGCCGAGTGTCTTATTAACTCAGCAGTCTTTGGCATAGGTATTGGTGAAATCGTAATTGAAGAAATTAAGGAAATGACTCCCGCTACTCAGCCTGTTATGGGCGGAGACTTGACTGCAGTAGGGGTTAACATTACTGATAGAGTTGTTGTTAAGCTTAAGCCAGTAATGCCTCAAAACTTTTTAATTGATCCTGTAGCTACAAGCGTAGAAGAAGCCATGGGCGTAGCTGTTGACGAGTTTGTGTCAAAGCACTCTGTAGAGCTTTTGCAAGAGCAAGGAGTCTACCGTGAAGCGTACATTGAATCTGCAGCCCCTGATACAGACTTGGAGCCAGATCAAGATCTCACTATTTACAACGATGACAAAGTACGACTAACAAAGTACTACGGGCTGGTTCCTCGTGAACTTTTAGAGGCTGAAGGCGTAGAAGTAGACTCTGACTCTATGTACGTAGAGGCCATTGTTGTTATTGCTAACGGAGGCACTTTGCTTAAAGCAGAGGTTAATCCGTACATGATGGGCGACAGACCTGTAGTAGCTTTCCCTTGGGACGTAGTGCCAGGAAGATTCTGGGGTCGTGGCGTATGTGAAAAAGGTTACAACTCTCAGAAAGCGTTGGATACAGAGTTACGCGCCCGTATTGACGCACTGTCACTTACTATTCACCCGATGCTTGCTATTGACGCAACTAGGCTCCCAAGAGGCGCTAAGCCTGAAGTGCGTCCGGGCAAGATGATTCTTACCAATGGAGATCCTCGTGAAGTTTTACAGCCGTTCAATTTTGGGCAAGTTGGTCAGATTACTTTTGCACAAGCTCAGGCGCTTCAACAGATGGTACAACAAGCGACAGGCGCTGTGGACTCAGCAGGGATCGCTGGACAGGTCAATGGCGAAGCTACTGCTGCTGGGATCTCTATGTCTCTTGGGGCTATCATTAAGAGACATAAGCGTACCCTTATAAACTTCCAACAGTCATTCTTGCTGCCGTTTGTTACCAAGGCTGCACATCGGTATATGCAGTTTGATCCTGAGAATTACCCTGTAGCTGACTACAAGTTTAACGCTACTTCTACTCTAGGTATTATTGCTCGTGAGTACGAAGTAACTCAGCTTGTACAGCTGCTGCAAACGATGAAACAAGATAGTCCGCTGTACCCTGTATTGATCCAGAGCATCATTGACAACATGAATCTGTCTAACCGTGATGAGCTTATTGCTACGATGCAGAAAGCTTCACAACCGGATCCACAGGCTCAGCAAATGGCTATGATGGCGCAGCAGGCTCAAATGGAGTTCCAGCAGAGTCAGACAGCAGTTCTTAATGCTCAAGCCGCAGAATCTCAGGCAAGAGCGCAGAAGTACGCTATTGAAACGCAACTGGCTCCAGAAGAGTTGCAAATAGAAAAAATTAATGCCATTACCCGCAATCTTAAGGAAGGAGATCAGGAAGACAAAGAGTTTGAGCGAAGACTTAAAGTAGCAGATGCCCTTTTGAAAGAACGACAAATACAAGGAAAACGTCAAAATGCTAATGACACAAAACGAAATGAACAGCCTGATCAAACAGATCAATTTAGCGTTCGAGGAGCACTTCCACAAATTGGAAACGCTGGAAGCCAAGGTCGCGGACCTAGAGGCCCAAATGTCGGCTCTGCACCAGAAGGAGTTCTCTAATGCCAAAGGACCCACGACTGGAAAGGGCAGGAGTAAGCGGGTACAACAAGCCGAAGAGGACTCCTAATCACCCAACGAAGTCTCATGTGGTTGTAGCCAAATGTGCAGACGGTAGTGTAAAGACTATCCGCTTTGGGCAACAGGGTGTTAGCGGCGCTGGAAAAAACCCTAAGACCGCTAAAGAGAAAGCTAGGCGCAAGTCGTTCAAGGCTAGACACGCCAAAAACATTGCTAAAGGTAAGTGTTCTGCAGCTTATTGGGCAGATAAAGTAAAATGGTAAAGCTATATAAAGTTGTATGGAAAGACGCTCAAGGAGGATCTAACTTAGGTTGGCGTGAGTTAAGTGAACTTGTACAAGGCAAAGTAGCTATTGCTGTTTCTTGCGGTGCTGTTTTAGTTGATGACGAGGAAAAAGTAATTATCTGTCCTCATCTGTTAGTGGACGACGGTAAAATTACAGAAGGAGATGCAGAGATAGTTATACCTAAGCAATGGGTAGTATCAATGGAAGAACTAAGGGCAGTATGAAAAACAGCTAAAAAATAATTATTAAAAAATCTGTTTATATTTCTAATTAGTATATGTAAAATAGGGAGTGGCAATGGACCAAGAAACACAAGAGTACTACGACAATTACTTTAGTCTTTTTATTACAGATGGTTGGAAACAGTTAATAAAAGAGTTTGCTAACAATGCCGTGCAAATTAACAGCGTAGAAGCAACTAAAGATGTTAACGATATGTTTTTTCGTAAGGGTCAACTAAACGTATTAGCCCACTTACTAAACATGGAAACTATTGTTAACACTAATTACGAGGAAGCTAGTAAGCCTTCTGAAGAAGATGATTAAAGTATTTGATTTTCGTTGTACTAATGGACATATATTTGAAGAATTTGTAGACAGTAGCACTACTTCTAGTAGGTGCAGATGTGGTGCTAACGCTACAAAAATTGTCTCAGCTACTCAGCATATCCTAGATGGGTCATCAGGGGATTTCCCCGGACGACACATGAAATGGGTAAGAGAACACGAGAAAGCTGGGCAAAAGAGCAGGGAATCTCAATAGAGGTAACTCCCATTTTATTTCTCCATAACCTTTACAGGCGGGGTAAGTTTAGAAATGTCACGAGCAACATTAATTGATGAGCGTCAGGAAGAAGAGTTAGATCAACTAGAGCAGGATACTGTAGAGACTCCCGAAGCGGAACAACCTCAAGAAGTATCAAACATTCCAGAAAAGTATCGTGGTAAGTCTGTCGAAGATCTTGTACAGATGCACCAAGAGCTTGAGAAGTTTTCAGGCAAACAGAGTACGGAAGTTGGAGAGCTAAGAAAAGTTGTTGATAACTACATCCAGACTCAACTCTCAACACAACAAGCACCTCAACAACAGCAATATCAAGGCGATGAAGATGATGTAGATTTCTTTGTTGATCCCAAAACCGCTGTTAGTCGAGCTATAGACAATCACCCGAGAATCAAAGAAGCGCAAGCGTATACTGAGCAGTACAAAAAACAGTCAACGTTAGCACAACTTCAACGACAGCATCCCGATATGGAATCTGTACTACAGGATCCTAAGTTTGCTGAGTGGATTAAAGGGTCAAAGGTCAGAACACAGTTGTTTGTTCAGGCTGACCAAATGTACGACTACGATGCTGCTGACGAACTGTTTACGCTCTGGAAAGACCGTAATCAAGCCGTTAAGCAGACAGCCCAGGCAGAGCTTGTGGCGCGTAAGAGTGCAGTTAAGTCAGCAAACACAGGCAACGCTCGCGGAACAGCAGAGGGATCACGCAAGAAAGTTTATCGTCGTGCTGACATTATTAAACTTATGCAAACCGACCCTGATCGCTACATGGCACTACAGCCTGAAATCATGGCAGCCTATGCAGAGAAGAGGGTCAAATAGCCTAAAGGAGAATTATTATGGCTGATGAAACCTCTGGTGCTTATCCATTAGCTAATGGATTTGTAGACAAAACCGCAGCTGGTACTTTCATTCCAGAAATCTGGAGTGATGAGATCATTGCTGCTTACCAAAAGAACCTGAAAATGGCTCCCCTTGTCAAGCGTCTGTCGATGTCTGGCAAGAAGGGTGACGTTATTCACATCCCTAAGCCCGTTCGTGGTGCTGCATCTGCTAAGGCAGAAGCTGCTGCAGTTACGATTCAGGCTAACCTTGAGACAGAATTGACTGTCACTGTAGACCGTCACTTTGAGTACTCACGTCTGATCGAGGACATCGTAGAAGTACAGGCTCTGTCTTCTCTGCGACAGTTCTACACCGAAGACGCTGGCTACCAGCTTGCTCTGAAGGTAGACACTGACCTGATGAACGCTGCTACTGGTTTTGGCACGGGTACACGCACTGATAACCCGACTGATGGTGCTGCTTGGGAAGGTTCCACTTGGTTCAACGACGCTGGAACTACTACCACGGCGTTTACTGATGACACGATGCTTGCGGCTGACGTATTTACCGATGCGTTTTTCCGCGACATGATTCAGAAGATGGACGATAATGACGTTCCTATGGAAAACCGCGTGTTGGTTATTCCGCCTGTTCTTAAGAATACTTTGACAGGCATTGAGCGTTACGTGTCTTCTGACTTCCGTGACGGACGTACCGTAGGTACTGGCTTGATTGGTAACGTGTATGGCATTGATATCTACGTGTCTAGCAACTGCCCAACTCTGGAAACTGCGGCTCAAAACGGTGCTGCTAGCGGTGTAGCTTCGCGTGGTGCTTTGTTCTTCCACAAGGACGCCCTTGTAATGGCAGAGCAGATGGCTGTACGTTCTCAGACCCAGTACAAGCAAGAGTATCTCTCTACTCTGTACACGGCTGACACTCTGTACGGTGTTCAAACTTACCGTCCAGAAGCCGGTTTTGTCTTGGCAGTTCCTGCTTAAGATAACCTCTAAGGGGACTCTTCGGAGTCCCTTTTCCTTTTTTTGTTTGTTTTTGTAGGAGTAGTCTATGCCAATTTACCGTGGCGATGGTGGTTCAGGTGATGCCTCTACAGATGCTTATGCGTCTCAGGTAGCACAATACGCTCAGACTGCTACTACAAAAGCAAGTGAGGCTGCTGCGTCAGCTGCAGAAGCGGCTGCTAGCGCAACAGATGCAGCTAATGAAGCTACTAATTTTAATAACGCACTAACTGCTTCAGCGACAACGCTGGGCGAAGGTGTCTCTGCTACAGCTTCATATAACTCTTCTACGAAAGTAATAACATTTGGCATTCCTACAGGAGCTACAGGAGCTACTGGGGCAACTGGTGCAACTGGCGCTACAGGGGCTACGGGTGCAACAGGACCACAGGGAGATACAGGCGCTACAGGCCCGGCGGGTGCTGATGGCGCTGATGGTGCTGATGGTGCTGATGGTGCTGCTGCTACGATTTCTGTAGGAACAGTAAGCACAGGAGCCGAAGGAAGCTCTGCTACAGTCACTAACTCAGGCACTTCTGCTGCTGCTGTGTTTGACTTTTCTATTCCTGTTGGAGCAACAGGTGCTACGGGTGCTACCGGTGCTACGGGTGCTACTGGAGCAACAGGTGCTACTGGTGCAACAGGTGCTGGTTTTACTGGCGGTAGTTACAATGCCTCTACTGGTGTTGTTACGTTTACATCAGACGACGGGCTAGGGTTTTCTACGGGCGATCTTAGAGGCGCTGATGGTGCAGACGGTGCAGACGGTGCAGACGGGGCTGACGGTATTCAGCTTACGGCACTGTCGGTTACAACCAATGCAGTAGGCACAGCGGCACTTAGCTACAACAATACAACGGGTGTATTTTCTTATACCCCTCCTGATCTATCTAGCTACCTCACCAGTTACACAGAAACAGACACGCTTGATTCAGTCACAGGCCGTGGCGCTACGACTACCAACGCGGTAACGGTTGGCAATCTAACATCCACGGGCATCGACGACAACGCCACCAGTACAGCGATCACGATTGATAGCTCGCAGAATGTGGGGATTGGCGACGGCACTATATCTGCAACGCTTGATTTGCATTCAACAACTGCCTCGCGAACGCTCTCGGTAGAAGGCTCTGGCGGCAAATGGGTATCTATTACTAGCGGCACAGGCACTACTGGCCCGATGTTGGTGTTTGATGACACTTCATCGCGTTTCCGCATTGCGTCTGGGTCTGACAAGCTAGGCAGTGGGGTAACAGAACGCTTCGTTGTTGAGCCAAGCGGCGACGTGGGAATTGGCCAGACTTCACCAGATGGAAACGCCAGCTACACCACGCTCCACATAGGCGACAATGCCGCGTCTCCAGACAACGCTAGGCTCATTTTGGAGGGTAGTACCAACAAGTTTGGCATATACGCCTTTGGCACTAACTTGGGTATATATGATTACACGAGCGGGGCGAATAGGCTTACGCTTGATTCCAGCGGCAACGTGGGGATAGGAGTTGCTCCGGGAACGGTCCGTCTTGATATACAAGGTAGCACATCAAACTCTACCGCTCATGCACTGTACACGAGGAGTAGCGGAGGCGGTCAGCTCTTCTCTATACGTAATGACGGTTTAATGAGTACAGGGCTTCAGGCTACTTCACCCTATAACCTGACCACTGCGTTCTCGGCCAATATGCACGTAAACAGCGCCGGTAATGTCTTTAGGTCAACGTCATCAGCAAGGTACAAGAGAAACATCCAAGACATGACGTATGGCGTAGCGGATGTGATGAATCTGCGAGCCGTTACCTTTGAGCAGAAGAATGAATACCCAAGCAATACATACGCAGGCTTTATCGCCGAGGAAGTACACGACGCGGGGCTTACGGAGTTTGTTGAATACAACAACGCAGGACAACCCGACGCCGTACACTACGGCAACATGGTGTCGCTACTTGCCAAAGCAATACAAGAACAGCAGGCTACTATTGCGTCGTTAACCGCACGAATCGAACAACTGGAGGCCAACTAAATGGCAAACTACAAGGAAACAACTGTCGCTGGGAGTTCATACGTTCGCGCAAGTGGCGTCACTATTACCAACGGCGAAGGAAACAAGAACATCTATTTCGACGAGGAGAAGGTGATCAATCTGGGCGATGGCGATGTCATTCGCAAGCCAGCGGGTCGCGTTGGTTCTCCGTTCTCAATCGAAAACGCTGGAACCGAATTTCCTCTGCTAAACCCAGAGACAGGCGAGGTGCTTGTTCAAGGTGCTCAGATGACATACGAGGGTGTCTATGCCGCACTCTATAGCCTGTACATCCATCTAGCAAAAGAGCGTGACGCTGCATTAGCGCAAGAAGACTCCCCAGCAGAATAAGGTTGTAAATCGTGATGGTAGACGAACACAGACTGGATCGCATTGAGCAGAAGCTAGATAAATTGGCTGAAGCGGTATCTCAAATTGCTCGTGTTGAAGAACAGATGCTATCTGTGTTCAAACGAATGGATAGACACGAGAAGCGGCTAGACGATCAAGAAGACGACATACGAGAATTAACCAATGATGTACTTTCTAATTCTCAATCAGTAAAAGCAGGCGAAAGGCTGTTTTGGTTAATTGTTGCTACAGCGGCTTCTGTTGTTGGATATTTAATAAGGTAGGATAAGAAGATGAGCGACTATTCAGTTGTATTAGGATCTACAGGCTGGTCGGATAAAGACAGTCTTAGTTCTACTGATCCAGATAAAATTGTTAAAGGATCAGAGTTTCAGCAGGAGTTTAACGCTATAGCAAACGCAGTTGCCACTAAGTTTGACAGCGGAAAAGCGGTAGACATTAACTCTGGCGCTATTGATGGTACGACTATTGGTGCTACTACAGCCTCCGCAGGCACGTTTACTAATTTAACGGCCTCTGGCACTGTGAGTTTTCCAGATAACAGTATTTCTGGCGACGATATAGATGGCGGCACTATTTCTGACTTTGCTTCTACAGGCATCGACGATAACGCTACTAGCACTGCGATCACGATTGATTCTAGCCAAGAGGTTGGAATTGGCGTAACAGCACCCCAAGCTCCTTTTCACGCAAGAAAAAGTACCGCAGTTTCGGCTGAATTAGAAGTTGGTAGATTTGAAACATTCCTTACTGGCCCAGCAAACGGGCAACAGATTTTAAAAATACTAGAAGACAATCGCTCTGGTGGTGGTCTTACTCCATATTCTCGGTTTGAGTCTGTATTTATTGATAGTTTCGGGTCTACGGTAGACGCAGGCTTTGAGTTTGGTGGCAACTCTGCTGGTAGTTATATGGTTATTAGCTCTAGCGGCGATGTATCAATCGGGGCATCAACCGCAGGTTCAAGCAAGTTTCTTGTTCAAGGGGAGGGAACAACTAATTTACTGAGAACGCTTACAGCGCAGGATGGCAACGGCGCTGATCTTTTCTTTGTAAGGGACGACGGGCTAATAAGAACCGGAGCTGCCGCAAGCTCTCCATACAATCTGACTTCCGCATCAGCCGCAAATCTTCATGTGGATTCAAACGGGACTCTTTATAGATCAACGTCATCTGCTCGCTACAAAGAAAACATCCGTAACTACGATCAAACGGCTTCTATTGATGCACTGCGCCCAGTGTTCTTTAACAGTAAGAACGAGGATGACAGCAAAACTTATGCTGGCCTCATTGCTGAAGAAGTACACGATGCAGGATTTACAGAGTTTGTTGAGTACAACGACGCTGGCGAACCTGATGCGGTCTTTTATGCAAACATGGTTGCATTGTGCATTAAAGAAATTCAAGACTTAAAAGCAAGAGTAGCAGCACTAGAGAACGCTTAATATGTGGCAGGCACTCATATCTCCAATTAGCAGTCTTCTAGGGCAGTTCTTAAAAAACAAAGCCGAAGAGAAGCAGGCTGTACACGAAGCTAAGATGCAGGTAATACAAAATACTGCGTCTTGGGAGCAGCTGATGGCTTCTGCTAGTGCTACTTCCTGGAAGGACGAGTGGTTTACCTTGTTGCTTAGTGCGCCTGTAGTAGCTCTTATGTGGGGCATCGGGATGAATGATTTAGACATTATTAACAGAATAGGCATTGCCTTTACTGAGTTAGACCGCCTGCCTGACTGGTATCAGTACTTGTTGTTCATGGCAGTTTCAGCATCCTTTGGCATTCGTGGTGCTGATAAGTTGCTGGCATTAAAAGGACAAAAGAATTAATGGATGAAGAATTAGACATCTTTACTGATACTACTGCGTCTGCTACTGGATTAGAAGCAAACGAGCCTGATCAGCGTCTTTATGATTACACGCAGCAGCGAGAAACTGGAGATGCTAGTAATCTTTATTGGGGCAACGTGTCTACTCAGTTAACAATGGCTGAGCTAAAAGAACAATTTAATGCTAAAGACAATGGGCAGCTTAGAAAAGCCTTTGGCTCTTTTGATAATTACATGGCGTATATGAATGAGCGTCAGGATCTTATTGATGCTGGGGAGTTAAAGGCTGACTGGTGGGATACAGAGCAGGCTCTTATTGATGTAAGCTCTTTAGATCGTGAAGCAGGCATGGACGATAGAAAGCTTGAAGAATCTATTAGAGACCGTGGTGTAGAGTTAGCTACACAGGCTTATGAACAGCAGTCTCCTATTTTAAACGCTTTGTTTGAGAAATACACAGGAGTAGAGGGAGGAGTTTGGCGCAACACTGACGGCGACAAATTTGAATGGAACGGAACGTCTTTTGTAAAAACAAAAAAAATAGACGATAGTTTAAACGTTAATACGTTGATTCTTTCTCTTGCTGCTGCTGGCATGGCTGCGGCTGTTGCTGCTCCACTTGCTAGTAAAATTGGGGCTAGCATGAGTGCTAGCTTGGGTTTAGGAGAAAAAGCAACAACCGCCCTAATAACTGGGTTGCAAAATGGATTAACAAGTGCTGGCTCGACTTTGATACAAGGCAAAGATCTTACTGGCACTGTTTTAGCAGATAGTATTTGGGGGGCTTTGTCTCCTTCTGTAATTAGCACTTTAGATATTACTCCTGATACTTTTGTTTCTGCTTTTGTTGATTCTATAGGTAGCGATGTAGTTACTAATTTTGTAACTGGAGAAGACTTTAATTGGCAGGCTGTTTTAGAAAATGCTGCTGTTGCTGGCGGATTAGAAGCCGTTAAAGATTTTTTTGCTGATTGGCTATCTACAAAAGATAAAGAGCAATTAAGACAGCATTATCTACAACAAGATTATGAAAAGTTTGGGGGGATGAGTCCAGAAGACTTTGATTCTTGGCTTTTAAATAACCCAGATTCTATGCTTAATACTACAGATTTAGGAGCATTAGTTGGTCCTGAAGGTCTTTTAACAAAAGTATTTGGATTTGAAGGTACGTCAGATTATTTAAGCACTGAGTGGTTTGATAGCGGTGTAAAGACAGTAACTGACTTTTTAGGCTCTCTTGGTGTAGGAAAAGCACTAGCTGCTATTTCAGACTTTATGCCAAAAAACGATCCAGATCCGTTTTATGCAAAAGGCTCTCCGTACCAATGGGATCCAAACGCAGAATGGTGGGATCCTAACAAAGAAGGGGG
>Ga0075475_10000968_pt1 | contig 13961 bp, 31 predicted proteins | sample DEB08_DNA_10_FD_76342 | JGI IMG/M metagenome (GOLD analysis project Ga0075475, IMG submission 76342) | Aqueous microbial communities from the Delaware River and Bay under freshwater to marine salinity gradient to study organic matter... | ecosystem: Environmental > Aquatic > Marine > Coastal ... | reverse complement strand
CCAGCAGTTAGTGCAATAACTACAGCAGAACAGTCAACACAGGCAGAAGCGAAACAACCAATTAAACCTAAGCTTCGGTTGGTTGGTGGAGATATAGTAGAAGACTACGAAACGCAAGCCTATGATTCTATAAGGTCGCCAACACCATTCGAAAATGTATTTGGCTCACCGTCGACGAGTTCTAGTGTATTAAATACTGTTAAACCAACCTCGACAGACGTTGTGGTTGAGACTCCTGGAGTAGAGGAAACCCGCAGAGGAGAAGCATTATCTGATATGAAGACAGAAAATGCAACAACTTTAGTTCAACAAGAAGAAAGAGCACAGCAAGCGATCAATCCAATCATCAACGCGCCGAGCAGTTCGTCTGTAGTCAATAACTCCAGCAACCAATCAGTGTTAATGGGTTCTCCTGGAGCCAGCGATCGATTCGACTATAGTAATCTTAGAACAGGAAGAAGGTGGGGTTAAATCGGAAAGGTAGATTCCCAGTCGGGTTTAACTGGTTCTGTTATCTGTGTTAATCTTTTACGCAATCCACTAGTTGAAAAAGAATGATCTCGGTTATTGTATACCAACCCAATGCCATTATCGATGCAATATTGCTTACCAGTAAAATCTTTTTCGACGTAATCACTACCAATGATTCTCACATCAATAGGCAATGTTTTTAATATGTCAAGCAATTCAGCTTCGGTATTATAGACTACGATGTCATCGACAAAGCGAACAGCCGCTAATTGCATTTGACGTTCGAATATTGATTGTATAGGTTTATTTTTTTGGGGACGATCAATGGAAGGATCGTTTTGGAGAGCAACAATGAGATAGTCACAATTTTGTTTTGCTTCTGATAGCATAGCACAATGGCCAGCATGTAATAAATCAAAGGCACCAGCTGTTAGGCCAATAACTCCGCGGTCTTCTACGCCGCCATTTAACCACTTTAACATATCTTTAAGAACCTAATTAATAAAAGGATCCGACATGGGGAATAATGCCCTCCCCATGTCACCTAAAAGATCCAGTATTATATATTAATCTTCTGCTGCTAATTTAGCGAAGTATGACATGGTGTCGTCTTCGTCTTCGGCATTGATAGAATCAATGGGAGCAGAAAAAGACTCAGCAAAAGCAGGTTCAGCAGCTGCAGCTCGTGGTGCTGGTGCAGCAACCTCGTCTAGCGCTGGCTGATAACCTTGTGATGCAACAGATTCTCCAAGAACCATTGACAGACGAGCAGAAAGCTCATCATACGTCTTATATGTTTCTGGAGCACTGTACTCACTCAGATCATACAGCTTATTATAAATCTCTTCTAAGTAGGTATCATCATCAGACAGAGCAGAAGGCGAAGTAAATTCTGATTTGTCATAATTACGATACCCAGCAACTTGTCGAATCTTCAACTGGAATGAAGCGCCTTCCCAAAAATCGAATGGGTTGATTGGCTTCTCGCCTGGAAAGGTGGGTTGCATTATATCCATGATCTTGTCATGAATTTTCTTGCCGAAAGTGTAAAGGAATACTTTACCTTCGTTATCTGGGTTTGATGGGTCGCTTTCTACTAAGATGTTTGTTACATAATGTAGACGACGCTTACGCTCGCGAGCAACGTCTTTATCGCTCTCTATGCCGCTGTTCCAAAGCTTTGAATTTGCTTCTGAGAGTGGATCGACTTGACCGATTGACGTGAGTGACTTCTCGATGTACCATTGGCCGGTTGGACCTTTGAAAGCGTGATCCCAGTAACGAGCCCATGGAAGTTCATTTCCTTCTGGAGCAGGCAAGAATCGCACAACAGCATAACCGTTACCAGCTTTATCTACTGTAGGTTTCCATTGACGTTCATCAATGTATGATTTCTTTTCATTAGAAGGGCCAGCTGCTTGAAGCAACTTGGAGATTTGATCGCGATTACGCTTGAGGTTTGAAAATGACATATTATTTCCTTGTATTTGTATTGTATTTTTTGTATTGTATGTATCTGTTATCCACATCACCAGATTGTCTCTGATGTATATCATTATATAATATTATTTAGCACTATTCAACAGGTAGGGTGTTGACTCTGGGAAGCATGTTTAGCTGTTGAGCCTCCGCTTGGATTTTATCTTTAATGATTGGTGTGACATATTTCTTAATATCTTCTAACTCAATGTTATTTCGTTCGCATACTTCAACAACCGCGTCCATGTGCGAAACTTTGTTTTCATGGGCAAATTCTTTTACCATTTTAGAGAATTTACTCTTGGTTAAGAATGAGCCTTCCATATCAATCGCCATCAATTTCCTCCTCAGTTTCTGGATAATGCACTCCTGGAGTGCGCACAGGAACACCGTTCTTATATGCAACGGCCACTGATCTGTATCCGATTTTAAATTCCATATTCTCACCATACCGCCAGTCGTTCCATGTTCCGGTTGACAGGTAGGTTTGTAGGTTTTTACAGTAGGTTTCAGTTTGCTGGTATAAAGCTCGATCAGAAGATTGCTTTGAATCTTTTAATGATCTCATACCAGCGAGTTTACCTTTCCAAATAACCAACCATTTCTTTACCTTTGCGGGAGAGAGGAAGTGGTCGTCTGGAAGGTTCCTTATCGATTCATCGATCGATAAATTCTTGGGTTCACCCTTGGCTGCTCGAGCTTTTTTGAGGCGCTCGACTGCCGCTTCTTTTTGCTCAGCAGTCATGGGTTTTCGATTTTGTTTAATCTTCATCACGAATCAAAGCGTTGAATTCCTGTAGGTTACGCAGAAAGCTGACATTAGCACCACAAGCTTCACCAGACTCCGTGATCGCAGAAACGTCTTTAGGAAAACAATGGCCACCGTAACCGTATTTGCCGTCAGGTCCAGGAACCTGTGTATGAGAGATTCCGATTCGGGGATCGATCGTGATAGCCTCAACCATAACATCAAAGTCTTCGAATTGCATAGCGGTATAGATCATTTGCATTTGATTGAAGAAAGAAACTTTGGTCGCTAAAAATGCATTCTCAACATACTTCGCAAAGGCTGCTTGGGGTGCAGATAAGAAACGAACATTCTTCAGTTTAGGTAAGCATGGTTTAAAAATTTCATGCCACCAACGCATTTGTCCACCACCGTAAATCGCAAATTCTTGATTTAGAAATTCAGCAGTAGGATCAGCACCAGTGGTTCCTCGTAAGAATTCTGGGCTGATGGTTGTCATTCCTCGTGGCGCGAAATCCGCGATATAAATCGGGTCGACTGCAGATTTAACTAGAAATCTGGTCTCGAATCCATACTTCTCGAATACAGCATCAACGTTCGAGCAATCACAGAAACCATCTGCTGCGCTAGGAGTGGCCACGCAAACAACAACACCGTCGACGGGATCACCAATAGTAGGATCATACTCATGTCCTAATAATGGATCGTCGATGAAAGTTTCTACATGAGGATGTTTGGCCAGAGCAGATTCAACTGCAATTCCAACTGGGCCGTAGCCACAAATTACGATTTTAATTGTATTAGACATATATGAATACCTTTGACTGCAAGACACAGTCTACATTATTTTTTGGAAGATTTCAACTCTTTGTTTTTCTCGACCCAATCTTCAGCTGTTGTGCCTGCGCTCTCTGAAGTTGACTTTCTATAATATAATACCAGTTCTTTTTGTTGAAGTAAATACCTACGCAATTCTTGGAGATTTTCAGCCATCTTTTCATAACCATCGGGGGTTAGGGCGAACACAACAAACTGGCCGTCTAGAGTCTTTTCAATATCTTTTTTCTTCTCTTCTAAATTGTCGCTTGTGATGACAAACCAATTAAGGTCTAATAGAGTTATCTCAGCCGGTAGGGGAGGTTGGTAGATGCGTAGAGGAACCGTTTCTATTTTGGTAACAACAGTTGGTTCGGGTTGAGGGGCAGGAACGCTCTTGCCGAACATAGCACACCCTCCAAGAGAGAATAGAATGAAAAGTAAACTACTTATCCGCATTTTGGATCTCCTTGCTGCCTTGTTCGACTTCACGAAAGACAGAGGCAGTAGCCTTATTGATTCGACTCTCGATCAACCCAGGTTTTGCTCGAGCTAATCGGGTAAGATTATGGTCGGAAAAAATTCTCATGTATTTTTTCTTTTCTTCGTACAGCTCTTGATTTCTATTAGTTAATTCTTGAACTTGCTCTTGTGAGACTTTTTGTTCTTTGATTAACTCCTCCACTCTTGCAGCATTACTGTCTGCAGTTTGTTGTAGAGTAGTATTGTTGTCTTTGAGGGTCTTGTTGTTCGACTCGAGTCTAGCAATGCTCGTTTCGTACTTAGAGATTGTTACTTGGTAATATGCATAAGCGCCACCAATAGTGGCGAGAGATCCCATTAACAAAATTATTTTCAAATATCCAAACATGTTCTTATTTCACTTGTTTCTTTCGCTTTCCATTAATCTCAATGTAATGTTTTGTGAGAGGGTATCTTTTCTTCTTAGATGGTCCCATGTTTTTAGTGTCTTGAGGAATACCAGCGTCAGCTGCTGTTGTCATTTCTTCATAAAACATCTGTTTAAAAGTTTTCATGATTCTGATTATCAATTTTTACTAAAGATTCATTTACTTGTAACTGCTCAATGAGCTGATTGAACGTTTTCATACGTCGTTTCCTTTTTATACCATAAAAAGTATCTATAAATCGCGCAACATTCCATTTAATAAATACTAGTTTATTTAGGAATGTTGCGCGGGGCATTACCAAAACTTTAATTTCTTCTTAATTTTCTTCGCGCCTTCTGATACAGATTTGCCTACAACCGAAACCGCGTCATTCACAGGAGCTGCAGCTTGTTCAACAACGTGAGTTGTTGTATCCACCGCCGCTTTACCAGTAGAAACGACAGCTTCTTGAGCGGGTTTCGTGTCGACACTTACGCTCGCATCGACATCAACACCAGCGAGTAACGCAATCTTGCCGTCAACACCTACCGTAGCGACACCGTCGTCCATCGTAGCGCCACCGCCCACATTGACACCAGCTTGAAGTCCTACGCTGGCACTGGCTCCTACTGACGCTCCGTTGCCTTGATCATCATAGGTTCCAACCCCAGCCTCAACACCAACACTTGTGCCGACTGACGCTCCTGCGTGTCCTTCTGCTCCGTCGAGCCCCACTTGACCTCCAGCACTAACACCGCCGTGTGCCTCTGAGTATGCACCCGTTTCAACTGTAGTAGTAACATCGCCTGTTTCTACGCTCGCGCTCGCGCCCGTCTCAGCCTTTACTTCAGCTCCAGCGCCGACTTCAACCGAAGCGTTGCGTCCATCAAACCCTGCTGCAGCGCCAGCATCAACCTTCGCAGAAGCGTCAGCGTGCCCTTCTGTAGATAACTCCGTATCACCTACGGTGGTAGAAGCCGAACCCGAAGCCTCAGCACTAGCGCTAGCCCCAGCGCTCGCGGCTACGCTCGAATCAGTGATTTCTGTTCCTGCAGAAGCTTCAACGGATGCTCCTGTATTCGTTTCTGTTGTCATTTTTATATCCTTAATATTATTAATAAATAACCCCTATACAACAACTATAGGAAACATCATGTCAGAAGACATATTTGATTTTGGATTCACTGCGGTAAATGAAGAAGAGCTTGAGATTGTACAACAAGCGTCACTTACAATGCAAGAAGGCGTTGAGGTGCAAGCTAGGCTAGAGAAACTTTATAACGCGGTCCAACCCCTTCTAAACAACCTCAAAAAGAATCCAGAAAAAGATTATATCTATTGGCCGAATCGTTTGGAGAAAGTCGAAGCTTTCGAAGATTATATCTTCAATATCGTAAGCAAAGACTAGTAAGGATTGTATCCCATAGTGTATTCTTCAGCAATATCTTCTGCGTATTGAAGCAGATTAACCGCGTTACGCGCTCTAGGATCGATTGTAATTGTTCTGATGTATCTGCTTTGTTCGAAAAGCTCTACAGAGTATCCTTCTGGTGTTTTGATAACACTAGCAGACCTTCTGCCGTTATCTGAAACATGCTTTGATATCTCGATTATTTCTGTTTCACGTCTGTGTTTCGCGTCTTTGCCTCCAAAGATGGTATCCCAATTTGCGTCAAATTGTTCTCGATCAACTGACATTGGTCTAGGCTTATCACCTTTGCCGTTCATATTACTTTTCCTTGTTTATATTGTTCTCTTGGCCTTGAGTTTTTAATGCTATTCGTTCCGCTTCTGCTAGTTTTTTCCACCATTTTGGCGTATCTCGAACGCTCCATACGGCATTGGCTTTTTTGTCCTCATAATAGAATTTTCTATTAGAGCCGATCGGATCGTTTTCATCCCAATATTTAGTGAACGCTTCGGTAAACATCAAAGCTTCTGAAGGATCTGACCAAGGGAGTTTTGTATTTATGTGGTAAGGTTCTTCTAGAAGGAGCGTGTTGTATTGTATGTATGGAATACAGTTCTGCTTAAACCTCGTAACGTATTCGGAACAAAGACTTGCCCAAAGGGTGTAGAGCCAATTGTAGTTCTCAAGGCTGGAGCAAGCCCATATAACAGAGGGATGTCCTGGCCACATCGCTTTGGGTAAGCAATGATTCATTTCCGCGTCTTCGAGATAATGTGCTTTGATGATTCTCCCCGTCTGAGTTGTCCCGATCCAGATTTTACCATCCAGCACACGATGAACCGTTCCGAGTATCGTTGCATATCTTCCGATCATTTTAACAACATGTATGTCGTGATACATTTGTGCTATGTGTTGCGGGTCTTCGTGTAAATAAAATATCTGCATCTGTAAATCTTAATTTGTGAATCGAGATTATTTATATTAAGCGACGACACTCCACCATTCTGGTATTTCTCTTTTAGACCATTTGGCAAATTCTTTCTTGTCTTCTCGGTAAAAATTACGATAAGACGATACAGAGTCGTTCGGTATAATACAATGGGGGTATGCTTTCATTGCAGGTGTAGGCTGGGTAAATCCATTTTCTTTGAGGTTTTGGGGAGGTGTTTCGAGCACCTCGGAGAGCTTTCTTAGAGATTCGTGTTCTCTTCCATAACGATAAGTGTACTCGGCACCTAAAGCAATCCACAATTGGTAGAGCCAGTTATAGTTCTCGACAGATTTCCTCGCCCAGATATTAGAGGGGTGGTTGACGTGTGATGCTTTGTATATTAAGGAATCTTTGGTGGGGTCTTGGAAGACATATCGTTTAATTCTGCTGCCGCTCTTAGTCCTACCAACAGTCATTTCGCCATCGATAACTCTATGGGCTGTACTAAGTAGCTGTGCGTATTCAACACACATCTTAGAGGAATGAATGTCGCAGTGTTGCATTGCACAAAGCACTGGGTCTGGGTGTAGATAAAAGATGTTCATATTAGTGTTCCTTCGATCTAAATCACTAGAGTATATTATCTCTCATAAACACTAACAAAACAATCTCTCACAACCTATTGATTTTCTTCTGGTTTCTCACTCGTATCTACAAATTCGGCTGGAAATGATACCGATTCTACCACATCTTCTTCTTTCATGAAAGACACAGGCTTAACACCGCCATCAGTTAGATAGTTGAGAATTTCCTTCTCGACGTGATTCAAAGAGTTGTACATTTTTTTGATCTCTTTGGTAACAGTTTCGTTTCCACGACAACTTCTTCTCAGCTGCTTTGCTTTCTTACCGTTCATTTGATTTCCTCATTTAAACTATCTGCGATTATTTGTCTCAGTTCCTTCGGCGCTTCTTTGTCTAAAATCTTGATGTCGCTTGATTTAAATTTATACGTTTCCCAATACATTTTTTGTTTGCAAAGGAGTTTGTATCCTACGCCTTCATAGAAAAACTTCCAATTATATACTTCGGGGTATTGGATCATTCATCTTCTCCTGATGCCTCACAAGCAGCGATTACATCTGGGAAGTGTGTTCTAAGAATATCCCAAGCAATCTCGGCGACTTCCATATGTTCTTTCTGTGTGCCATTACCCATCCGCAGTTCACAGTAATGAATCCAAGAGCGCAGAGTGCCCGACATGTACAATGTCGTTTCAGTAAGACCTTCAGGTAGCAACGCTCGAGCTTGTTCCTTTGCAATACCCATATTCAGCGCCATCTCGTAACCGTCCTTTGCTACCCTAGCGACCTCTGCTTGCAGCTCGTTGAAAACCTCTTGTGCCTTGGCTTGACGGGTTACGTCTTCGTCAATCATACTCAATTGTCGGTTTGTTGCGTGTTGTTTTCTAGCTTCTCTTTTGACCGTGAAGTTCTCACTCACCGCATAACGCTGAGAGAATTCTTGAAAAGAGAATGACCGATGCCGTAGAATCTGACGAGAGATGTCTCGAGTGGTAACGATTTCCATCGTCACACTAACCATTTCAAAGGGAGACCAATGGCCTTCTCTAATCAAATACCCGAGTAGCTTTTTGGCTGTCTTAGTGTTATTCTGGTTTGCAGGGTTGGAGACCCTAGCAGCGTACGCAATCAGCTCATTTGCTGAGTTGCATCCTGTTGCTGCGCTCGGTTGTGTTAAACCCACTAGGCTTACTCTAGTCATATGCTCCCTCCATGTATGTTCCTGGAACTGAATAAAATGCAATCACAACATGTAACGCGCGCACAAGAGTTGCGTCTTGTTCTGAACCATCTTGTTCGAGCATCGCTAATTGCTCTAGTAAGTCTTGGAGAATTATATCATCTAAGGCATCATCTTTAAACATATCACGATATGTCATTATCAATTTCCTCTAGTAATAAGTTTTTGTCGTTATTCGAAGATCCAACTATAGCAATTTTTTCTTGCTCAATCAACGCAATTATTGTGTTTGTGACATCTAGATCTTTCTGCAGGAACCACATCTTTCTTTTTATTTCGTCAAGTTGTTCTTGATAAAATTCAAGTTCCTTTTCTTTGCGGAGTCTTTGCTCGATGATGTCTGTCAGTAAAAGAATTTTCTTTTCTTCTGTCATTTCAGCACCTCATAAAGATGGCTCCCTGTCTTGGGCTCGAACCAAGGACATTGTGATTAACAGTCACACGCTCTACCAACTGAGCTAACAGGGAATTTAAGTGAAATCGCCGTATGTTTCCTTTCTCTTCTTATAGAATTGATACAGCTTAATATACCAAAGGAAAGTAGACGGGTATTGTAAGGCATTGGGTAAGTTAGGAAATACTCTATGTAGCTCTTTGACCATTTCTTCAGAGGTTTCGATTTCTACTAGTTCTTTATATTCCATAATTAACTTTGCTCTTACTTGGAATGGCTTGGTTTCTTAATCTCTACGAACCATTCATGCTTCTGCGTCTTTGGGTTATATTTCTTCAGGCGCATCTTATCTTTCTTTTTGTTTTTAGAAACAGTATAATGATAATCGTGAGACTCGCGAGTTTGTCCTTCTGGAATCAGGTAGACGATATCGTTATCTTTTCTTGCCATGATACTTCCTCAATAATAAATTGGTGCCGCCACCAAGAGTCGAACTCGGGACCTACTGATTACAAATCAGTTGCTCTACCAACTGAGCTATAGCGGCGATATCTTTATATATAACTGGCGCAGCGGACGAGACTCGAACTCGCGACCTCTGGCGTGACAGGCCAGCATTCTAACCAGCTGAACTACCGCTGCAGCAAAATCTGAAATTGGTGGAGGGGGGTGGATTCGAACCACCGAAGCTTTCGCGTCAGATTTACAGTCTGATCCCTTTGACCGCTCGGGAACCCCTCCGTTAGAACTCCTCGTAATCAAGTACTGGGTGGCTGAGAGCTTCTCTCGTCTTATTGATAATAAATTCAAGATCTTCAATTGACTCCTCTTGTAAACCAATTGTGTCTTGTGTGCACATGTCAGGCCTTCCCTTTTCGTCATAATAGACTTCATGTATGCCATACCACGTAACACCTTCTGTGGTTTTCTTTACTACTCTGTAATTCCAGCTCATTTGATTCCGTTATAAATGGCGGAAGATGAAGGATTCGAACCTTCGATACCCTATTAAGGTATGCTGGTTTTCAAGACCAGTGCATTCAACCACTCTGCCAATCTTCCTATTCTTTTATATTTTCTTTCTACAGGCGCGTTTTGATGCCACGCGCTTCTTGTCCTGCATCACTACTGCTTTGTTGAACTTATGTGCATGTTTTGCTACAGGGTTATGTCGTACAACTGCTTTAGTTTTCATTACCGTTCCTAATAAAGTGGTGGAGCTAGAGGGATTCAAACCCCCGACCTCTTGAATGCAAATCAAGCGCTCTTTCTGCTGAGCTATAGCCCCAATTTATTATTTAACTACTATACCTTCCAACCAATGTTCTGCCAGCAATACTCGGTTTAATAAATGCAATGCTTTTATGTCTTCTTTGCTGTTACCGAAATACGGCACGGCGAAAAATTGTTCGACCATCATAGTGTTGACGCTACGACGAGCATCGGCTTTAGAATCATAGACCATAAATTCGCCTAGGATTCTACCAAACTTACCTTTTCCGTCTTTGTATGTCACAAGCGTCGCGTCACCATGACTGAGCATTAACTCGAGATATTTCTTTGCAGCGAGTCCAAATTTCTTTTCAACTTTGTCGCGAGTACGCGTCTCAGGTGTGTCTATTCCTCGCAACCTTACTCTTTGGTTTTTGAGTACAACGTGGAAACCAAGGTCGATGTCTACATCGACGGTATCTCCGTCTACCACTCTCTTAATGATGCATCGATATTCGTACATTCTGCTTCCGATTATGTTTATTATTTAGATCTGTGTTAGTGTTCGTGTGTAGTGGCCTTAATAGTTTGTATGGTAACATACCTTTCTAATTGTAACAACAGCTGTCTATACCTCGCATCAAGAAGACCTTGGTCTTTATATGGACCTGTTGTCAATCCATATATGGGATGGTCATCTAAATCTTTGTACAACTCTAGAATAATTTCTTCTTTGCCACTACCGTCATCGAACGGTGTAACAATCAGAGTCATGAAATTAAATTCTAGTAATTGTTGGAGCAGTTTAGATCCTTCTGAATTTGAATTGCGTCGTTGCATTGTCTCTCCCGCGCGCTTTTTAAGACATCTTGTTCAACGTCATTTAATAGACTAGTCGCCAAGGCGTCAGAGAAGCCGAGTCTGGATAATCTCAAGAAGTATTTATCGTCTCCTTTGGGACATCCATTTTCTCGGTATTCATTTAGAACATCTTGAATAAGCGTGTGGGCCATTTTAAATCCTTAGAGGAAATGACTTAGGTAAATCGTACCGAACCCGATTATGACACAAAAAATAGATCCAATAATGGTTTCGATTTCTGATTCGTAGAGTACCGTTTCTTCAACAACTTCTGGCTTCTTATAAATTGAACCGACTGCATTCCCGTACATATCCACTTCCTTTCTTTAATTACTAGAGTATTATCGCTCATATACACTAATCAGGCAACCGTTGGTAAGTTGTTGATTAGTAAAGATTACTAGATTTCTTTGCTTTTCTCGTGTGAAATCAATAGGTTACGCGCCGCATCCATTACCCATGGGTCTCGGTGAGGTAAGTGGTAACCCGAGCTTCCGTCCCACCCCTCAAAATACTTGTCATACTGGTCTGAATAGACGTCTGGAGAGGCTTGGAGGAGCTCTGCGAGCTCTTTAGCTGCAGCGTCGAACTGGTGGTCAGTCCAAATATTCTCGTCGAGAGCGTAGTAGAGACAGCTGTGGACAAGCATTTGTAACCTTCTTCGCTTGATGAGTTCTCCTATCTCGCTCTCTGGATTCGGGAATTGATACGTGTTAGCTTTTTTCCTCGCCTTTCCCATTAAACTCTCCTATCTAAAGATTAAAAATATCGATAACAAAAGGATATCCGAGGTGGCTACACCCCACAAGAATCCCATCCAAAACTTCATGAAAAGTTCTGATTTGTAATCTTTCACGAGGCTTTCCGAAGCCTATCAGCAAGAGCGATATCGCGAACCATCTCTTGATCTAAGGCGTCTCCATAAAACCGATCTTTCGGAAATAGGATGAAACGGCGCAGGGTGGCGTCGATAATTTCAGTGGTGCCCAGCTCGTCACCGAATCGGTTGAGCATAACTTTTAAAAACTTGGTGGTCTCAAATTTATTCACTTGACTCTCCTTACGCGCAGATTAAACATTTTGATGATGTGTCTCGAAAGCTTGCTTTCCAGCTATGGAAGACGCTGTGTGATTCGCTACGAGTTAGATCAAACTCTTCTCGTAACATATTAACACATTCAAACTTATTTTCGCCGTACTCTTGCATTGTCATCAACGCATTGTACATCCTGCGTTTTTCCCATTCTTCTATCTTTCGCATTTGCGTTCCTTTCCTTAATCGCAAGAGTATTATCTCTTAAGAACATACATAATTCAACGGCCCGTAAGCCGTTGAATTTTATAGAGTTTTAGAAATCGGGTATCTCAGGGGGATTATCACCCAGCCGCGTAACAGGCAGACCCTTTAAAATTTTGGCTTCAGCGGGCGGGTTTTCATTTAACCAACCAGCGTTTTTTAAAATATTAAAATCATCAGGGTGAAGTGGAATTTTTGTAGCTTCAGGGTAATTTTCTAAAAACCGTGAAATTCTTTCAACCAGAGGAGTTTTTCTGAACATTTTTAGAACCTTTCTTTCAATGGACGAGTATTATCGCGCAATGAAGGTTAAATGTCAACAAAGCGTAACTGGTTGATTTTTATAGAGTTCTATTGTCTTGAGGAGTTCTTCAGCCCAGTCGTCTCGATGTTCTATGAACACCTGCGGGTCTTCATTATCGACGGCAATTATGGTAACGAGTTGGGTAATTGGCATTCCGGTGCGTTCTTCCCACATGATCGCGTAACCAGCTTCTTGCTGGAAGTAGCTCTTAACAAATTTTCTTGGCTTAGGACGTTTACTTGTTTTGAAGTCGATGATGGCGGGTTTACCGTCGAATTGGGCAACACAATCAACACGGCCAGCAACGCCAAGGTGATCTGAATATAGCGGTAATTCTTGGCCATAAACTTTTCCGATTCTTTCATTTAAGATACTCCTTACAGAGATTAGAGACTGGATGATATCGGGGGTATACTTAGCTTGCAGCAAAGACCAATCTTCGTTGTTGATGTACTCTTCAATACATTCATGAACAAGGCTACCTCGAGTAGAAGCGCGATACGATATCTTGTCAGCCTCTGCGTTGCCAACCTTGTCCCGCCACTTAGCAATAGAATCTTTTGACAAGACGCTGAGCACAGTAGTTATTGACGGATATGCTGTACCCGAAGGCGTCTGATATCTTCGACCAGTAGACTCTGTGATGCAGTCAAGGTCTTCATAGCCTAGGTCAATTGGGGTGTGTTCGAAGTTTGCTACTTGCATCTTTATCACTCTATCTCAATTTACGATACTATACCATATCTTGAGCAATTTGTCAACAAGCCTCAACCTGTTGATGTGTAAGTGGATTTATTTTTTCTTAGCCCTCTCGAGCTTCTCTAGATGTCTGCGTTGACTTCTATTGAGTGGAACCTGTGGCAATTGAACTTCAGGAGTTTCAACAGGTGGAGCGGAAGGTTCATCTAGAATGCCATCAATCACATCATTCGAGACACCATCTTGGAAATTGTTGAGGCGAGACATCGCCAATTTAATTTTTTTCCTTGGCTCCTTTGGAGCCTTGGGTTGGCGTTTTTCGTAGACCTCAATTGTTACGTTGCCTGACGTCGGAATTTTAAATCCATCATGAGTGTGGTGTAGATGGAATTCAGTGTTGGGAAATTCTTCAAATAGGTTTTTCCAGACAGGTCGCCAGTTCTCAATCAGCCGGTAATTATTAGCATTATCTCGATCCGACATTAGGTACAAATCAGTAACGCTTCGCATATTAAAATCAAACAAAGAGTCAAACCCATACATGTGGATTTCTGTAGCGCCTTGTCGTGCCGCCGCATAGTGCACAGCCATCATACCACAATTGAAATTTGTTGCGCCGCCTGCA
>Ga0075475_10000961_pt1 | contig 14011 bp, 18 predicted proteins | sample DEB08_DNA_10_FD_76342 | JGI IMG/M metagenome (GOLD analysis project Ga0075475, IMG submission 76342) | Aqueous microbial communities from the Delaware River and Bay under freshwater to marine salinity gradient to study organic matter... | ecosystem: Environmental > Aquatic > Marine > Coastal ... | reverse complement strand
TGGGGATGTTGATGCGGTTCGAGCCTATTCTTTTGATGATTTTTTCGGCTTTCATCTCCAGGGAAGCAATGAAAACATTCCCACCAAGCATGCTCACTCCGGCACCTATATCACCCAGCCAAATGGAGTTATGGGAAAGAATGCCGTTGGTGAAATACAAATGATTATCGGAATCCACCTGCAGATCATACATATGATGTTTTTTGCCAGTTTTCTCAACACTGTTCACTATTGCCCATTTGGTGTTGTCGTCCACCCTAATGAGATGCTTCAATGGAACAATGTCCTTGACTGGCACACATCCATATGCATAGGCATCGCCCTCTCTCCACATGCAGTATACCAGATGATCGTCCGCACAATACAGGACATATTGATTTTGTGGAGCACTGGTACAAATGACCCTGTATTCTTCATATTCCACCGTTTTGCCTATGGCCTGGATAGAGTCGTATCCATCATGGGACATAACTTCCCAGTCATCCAACTCTATCGTTTCTATGAATTTTTCTTGCATATCAGTCTATATCGAACATTGAAACATCAAATCCATCTTCCTTCTCCTGAAAGACTGTAACACGTTTAGCACCATCGTCAAACAGATGTATCAAATCATCATCCAGGCTTTTGCTGGTATCGTGGCCCAGCATCAACACCACATCGCCTGAGGATATGCAACTGGCGGTTTCTTCATCGAAAAAGCTGGCGACATCCTTATGGAATCCAAGGTCCGTTTCTATTATATTACTCATGTCACTTTAAAAAATATGCGTTCAAAAATGCTAAAATCATTGGGTATCTCGGAACTTCTATGGAGCATTATGGGGTCTGCCAAAATGTATTGGTCTCCAGAAGCCGTATCAAAGCCCACCACTAGTTTTATGGCCTGAGTTGTCTCATTTATTTTTTGATAAAATTCTGTCTTTATCATCTCCTGCAGACTATTTGCATGGATTCTTATGAGAGTTCTGGCTGATTCCGGTTCTATGCTTGGATTTAATGCTACTATGAAACATTCAGGGTATAACCCATGACCACATTTTTCAGTGCCAAGCATGGTATGTGGCAGGTCTCTAACATCAAACGTTTCCCATTCACTAAGGAAGATTTGCTTTTTCTCATTGAGGGCACAATAAGTGGAGTCCTCCATAACAAATCCTAGTAGCTTACAGAATTCGTACTTTCCATACAGGTGGTTGAATTCACTTGATAGTAACATGTCTCCCATATTGCCCCCACTGGTTCGTATGGAGGCGTATATGTGGTCCATGAACCCATTGAAAAAGTTGGAAAACTCGAAATGAAACTTTGTGATGTTTAGCATACTTTCCTTGGACAGACGATGTACTTTCCTTGGCCTTTGGTGCCTCTGGTGGCACGTACATAGCCGAGAAAAAGGGAGTTAAAGGGAAGGCTTCGAAGATACCATCTCATAGAATTGCTCTATGGGCAGTGCCATCGTTTCCCCAGTCTTTTTATTCCTCACAGTTATGGTGGTGTCTGGACTTACACATTTCCCAACATTCGTTCCGCCATAAAAAATGGTGGTGGTTCCCTTCTCAAATCCACCATTGAGAAACTTGTTCAAAGTGGGATGACCACACGGCACTATCTCACTTCTTTCTGGTTGCTTATGTGCTTCCGGATCGAAGAAGTCCTTGGGATCGTCATCATCACTAACAACCGTACCAGATAGAATCATGGTCTTAACCTTATTGATGATGTCCTGAGCATTTTCTGGAGTCACCACCATATCTTTTTGATATGCCACAGCCTTTTTGATGGCCTTTGTCATATTCGTCCACTTCATCCAGGCTTCAAACGTCCTCTTGACCCACTTTGCATCATAGTTCTTGAACGGATAGTCCAGGATCATGTTGGTGCTATCTATGAAATCAATCTTGGTCATCCCATTGTCGCCCTTAAACGCACCAAGTTCATCAGCATATTCAGTTATGACTTCCGGTGAAAGGTCATTCAACCCAATGAATGGAAGTTCATTGAATGTGTTGTAGTATTGCTTGGTGATGGTATAGAGCGCACCAGTGAACGGGTTCTTAAAGAATTCCTTCTGGACATTCTTAAAATGAACAGGATTTCTGAGTATGTAGTGGTAAAATAAAGATTCCTGCTGTTTACTATCCATTGCTGAGTATTGTTATTTTGTCATCTTCCACCAGAATCTTTCCATCAGATTCCAAAAGGCTCATCGAAAACTTAGCATTCGCGGATGTGTCACCTTTGAGCCGCTTCATGTAGTTGGATCGAATCCTCTTTTCCTCTGGCATCTTGCCAAGTTCATAGAGAATGTCTTCTTTGGTGGGGTAGGAGGGCAAAAACTTGTAAACTCCCGTTTTGTATTTCAATTTCATATCTAAAAATCATTGAGGAGAACACCTTCGATGCTCTCCTCTTTTAACCCATCAAAAATGTCAGAGTTGCTAACTGTTATTACCCTTCATGGACCTTACAGTAGCAACAAATTCATATGGCTTCCTGAAATAGGCAGTGTGGTACATGCTCTGCATCTTTTTATCAATGTCAGATATGGTCACCAGACCATCACCGTTCAAATCAAGCACAGAATTCAATTTGTATTTCCTGGTACCTTTCTCAAATAGAATGCTGCACATATCATCCTTTGTGTCCAGGGTGGCTGGCCTTACTACTGCTATATAAGTCTCGGTAAGGTTATCAAACTTGCCATGCGCTCTTTGGACTTGGCTCAGGTATCTGTACACCAGATCAAGTTGTTGCAGGTGGCTGAGATCGGCCAGTTCAGAAGTTGTCATCCCGTATTTGTCCCCTTTTAAGGTGCTGGGCATCCACTGAATGAGTCCTGTGGCTCCGGAACCCCTGGCGTTCTTAATCCTAGTGTCAAACCTGGATTCTGTATACATGACCGCCATAAGCCAGGATGGTTCAATGTCCAATTTCTCAGATATGTCTATGACTTTATTTCTGAATTGCAAAAGCTCTACCCTATTGGGTATGTGCTTTTTGGCTTTATTGAGAAGATAAAGGTCATAGTCATCTGAATAAGAAGCTTTCTTATAGACAATGGAACCCCTTATGAAGTGATTTTCAGGCAAAGAGAATTCATCTTCTTCAAATTCCTCTACGTATTGCTCCACCTGATCTAACGGTTCAATTTCATCCATAGCATCTATTTCAGCAGCTTGCGCATCCTCCTTCATGTTTTCGGAAAATGTGCTTTTGGTGACTTCAATTAGGATGTTGGATATGGCTACAAGAAAGATGAAAAAAATGATCCGTGAATCCAGGTGAGAGCCACCATCGTTGGTTCTCTTTACAATGTTCATATTAACTTTCTGTTAAAAGTGTGTTACATGTTACTTCACAAGGGGTTTATTGGTTTCAGTAGGGGATTTATTTATTCCGATTGTGAAAATAGGGAATCGATGTCAGGCTCAGCCACGAAGCTGTCATCGTTGAATTCAAACTCAGCACGGATGTGATTCTCATCTATCCCTCTCAACACATCCTCCGTGAACACCCTGGGAGAGTAAAGGTCGATACCTTCTACTGTTTCCTGCAGATGGCGAATCGCCCAGGTATTGGAGTTGTTGTTCAAGATAGCACATTTTTCATCTACCCCAGGCTTGGGATAAGTTCCATCCTCACCGAATCCGGTTGAAGCTTTTTTGGTGAATTTGAACTTATCAGCACCCAGTTTGGTAGCCAAACCATTATCAAAGAGCCAGTTCAGGTAGCTGTCAACGTTGTTGAACTTGGCCTTTGATAGATTCTTCTTCAAGAATGCCATATCAAACTCGAAACCTGTTACAGTGTCCTTGGTGATCAGACCTTTATAAGCAAGCTCGTACACAATGTTCACAAGGTCGCCATATCTACCCTTGGCGATACCACATGTTTCCCAGGAAAGGTAGTTGTGTAGGCCAATGTACGGGTTCATGCCTTTTTTGAAGTCAATATAGAAAGCAACTGGCTTGGGTTGTGCGAATCTTCCTTCCAAAAGTTCGCTTCGAACCAGTGCTCCCTGAGGCACCTTCGCAAAGTCTCCCTGGGTGTCCGTACCTTTTTCCTTCTTCACCAGCTTCTTGAGAACAACCACAATGGAGGACATGAAAATGACCTTCATGCCACCTGATACGCGATCAACACTGGTGAATCCAGCTTGAGACTGGTAGATGTGAGCGGCACACATCACAGGCACTCCCAGTCTTGCACATTTGACCGATAACAGGCGCATCAATACACCAAGTTCTCTTGCCTGGAAGCCCTGGTCGGACACCAGCTTTCCCTCCATAGCATCTTTGGCATATTTTTTAGGAAGAAGGGCAGTCAACGAATCGATGAATATGGCCACCTTAGGAAAGTCTGCCGGATCACCCTTCCAATCCGCTTTGTCCTTCTCATACTGCACCAGGAACTGAGTGGTGGATACCACAACATCTTCAATGGTGTCAGGCTGAGTGAACCTGAACTTGTCTTCTGATATGTCGATGCCCCATTTCGCGAGTCCTTTGGATTCATAGGCACCTTCTGTCTCAAACAACCACACCATATAGCCCATGGCCTGGGCTTCTCGCATGCTGTTTCTGAGAATGTAGGACTTACCTGTTTTCGGTTCCCCAGCAACGGTCACAATTCGGCCAGCTGGTACGCCCTTCATGAGGGAACCGGAAATATGGGCATTGAAGATATAGTTTCCGGTGGAAATCCACTCGCTGATTATGCCTCCTGGGCTTTCAATGGCGGATTCAGAAAACTCGGACAGGATTTTAAAAGATTTTAATGCGCTCATGATTTATCAAATGTAAATGGTTTTGTATTTTCTGTTGACTGAGGGTTAAACTTGCCATTATTCTATCATCATCTGCTCAGGTTTCACACCGTATAGACGGCACATCACCTCCATGCTGGCAACAATGTCCTTCATGCAATACTCTCCAATGTCTGCCAGGGCATCCTTCTTGTTAGCCGCACCATAATAGTGCTCAGACACTTTGTCTCCGCTCAATATAGCTTTTGGGGTTTCGACACCCAAAACATGGCAGAGAGATTCCAATGAGGCTTTGTATCCATACGCACCTTGCCCCCAAATAAGCATACTGTCTTTATGGTTCACCTCCCAGGGTTTGACTCCGTACATCAAAAGACTGGTAGGAATGGACAAACCAGCTATGATTAGTTTCCTGGCAATGGTGGGCAGGTCGAAGTTGAGAATGTTGTGTCCAGCAAACATACCACCCTGAGATGACACGGTATTGCCCAGCTTCTGTAGCACAGACGCCATCATACGTGGATCATCCAGGGAAACGTGTTTGAGGGTTCTCTTCCGGTAAATGCCATCCTCAAGTTTCAAAGTGCCAAACGCCACAGACACAATCTCATTACATTCCGATTTCAATGGAGCAAACCGCTTCCATAAGTCATCGTAATCAGGGTTGTCATGGTGTCTATAAGACTTCATGAAGGACGATTTTAGAGGTTCTGGAACCTCTCCAAAATGCTCGTAGGCAGCTATGGTCTCTATATCCATAAAGACCATCTTTAACAAATCGCTTTTGTTTATCATTATTCAGTTATTTCTATGCCATCCACGTTAGGACGATCGAGTAATTGATGTAACAAACCATATTCCAAATCACCATCCGTATGAACCCTTTTGTACATCAAAGATTCCAGGGTTGCATCCAGCTCATGGGAGAATATGAATGGGGGCACAAATAGAGTGACAGGATATGATTTATCGTCAAATGTTTTCACCACAGCTCTCAAACCATCAACCCTGTGGGCAGCATTCAGATCATTGAGATCAAGGAATGGGTGACATTCACTGTTCACCTCTATCATATCACCATATCTGGTGAGCATATCAAATCTTGCGGTGCTAGGGTAAAACCCATAAGACTGGTTCTCCACATCGCCCAATTCGATAGCCCTCAGGTAGAAGGTGAACAGACTGGTAAAGAGCCGGAAGAATTCCTTAATGTCCCACTTGATGCTGGGAAGGTACGAGTTTATTTCTTTAAGAGTCATCGCGTTTATATTCTTTTTCGAACAGTCCAAAAACGTCTTTCCACTTCGCAAAGTACATATAAGGCGCTTTACCAGCATCCACCACTGCCATCAACCCCTGTTTTGTGGCAAACAAGAATGTCATTTTGCCATCAATAAGACCAGAAAAATGACGCTCTGCCACCAAATCATTCGGAACCATTGATCTAGACATGGGTTGGAAAAGATTGTTGTATTCCTCCAATGCCTTCACCATTGACACCTTCTTGGAGGTGACGGGTTTCAACTTCGATACGTCTACTACAAAATTGTTTTCCATTATAACAGTGTGAATATGGCGTTACCTATAACAATGGGTGGTGCTCCAGCAGCTTTAAGGATGTTGTTTACTGGGTTAAGTATAACTCTTTCAAACTGCCTATCATAATCAGGCTTTGGAGCGAATTCATATGGGTGTTTACCCATGTCTGGGAACCCAAAAACATTCAAATCCTTTTTGCTATTCTCGCAATAGTAGAACATGATCTTGCTGCCACTGTTGATGCGGCTGTATTTCGGGTTATTGTTTTTACCCAGCAGCCAGTTGTAGTGGCCTGCGGCTCTCAAATGGATAGGGCAGCGATCAGCAAGCTGTAGGTTTTTATTGTCCTCCAGAATGTACTTGTCGTACCCGTTGACACCAATGGACAAGCAAATATCTCTGATCTCCAAAAGTTCAAATTGGTTCCTGAAAATGTCAATCTTCTTAGCAAGCGGTCGAATGTCGAGCTTGTGACCCATCTTCATGATGCCATCCACCAATTCCTTTAGTCTGGACCTCGCCCATTTAGGTGTAGACTTCTGATTGATTTCGATGCCCTTCACCTTGATCTTCTTGCCAAATTCGTAATCGATGCCATCACCCCAGGTGATGTGCTTGATGTACTTCTTTTTCTTGATCCATAAAACGGAAAAACAGGATTCTTCAAGCTCAAGGTTCTGGTAGTTGACACCCTTGGAATCCTTTGCGTCCGCGTTGGATGTTCTAGCAAACTCGGTAAGCTTCTCATTAACCCACGATCTCAAACAGTGCTTGTCTAAGTCCATTACAAACTGCTTGAACTCACCAGCATAACCACAAGAGATTGCATCTTCGAATATTTCCTTCAATAGGACAAAACAGGAATCCGTATCGAGGTAATTGACCACAGGATGCTCCACACGCCTGACTTCTCCAACAATACCCATGGCTTCATGGCCTTCCTTGTCAAGGTGCCATTTGTGAATAAAATAATCATTGAAGATTTTCTCGGTCTGCTGAATGATGGCCCTGGACTGCCCAGTTACAGCCCTGGCCACATTTCTCTCATACAGCACAAAAGGAGCATACCCCAACACCCCATAAAAGGAGTTAATGATGATCTTTAGGGAAGAATTGGCATTTGCTGCAGCATCCTTCTCAGATTCCAACCTCCTAATTTCAGCAAGTATGTCTTTCTTGGTGAAATTGGATATGTTTTCTGGTGTTATTTTTGAGTATTTAAGCTCCTGCATTCTTATTCGACTATTTGTACCGGACAGACTGTGTTGGATGTTTCCATGATGATGGCAAGCCAGGATGCACCACCCTTCTGTTTAAAGTAGAAAGTGGCATCCTCTGCCTCCAGGTGCCTCACGGTGTCGGTGGGCACGTTGAACGTCATATCAGGTTCATAGCCCTCCGAGAAAGAGGTCTGGCACGCCAGATCATACTCCCACTTTACGGCTTCCGATTCTGCTGGATTGCAGTGTATGCCCTTCTCATTCACCGTGAAAAGGAAATGATTGGTTTTCATCTTGGTTCCCAGGGCAAAGATAAGATCATCCATTTTGTCCATGGGAATATCCACTTTGATGAGAATATCATTCTCTTCGTCCAGGTAGAGTTTCACTTTGTTGTCTGCTCGATAAAACAGGGCGCTCATTTGGGTGCCATTCACCTTTTGCTGGAAGTTTGCACCAACCAAATTGAGATGAGAGATAACCTTATGACCATCTTCTGTTTCTTCCTTGAAATAGCTGGGTTTCATGGTCAAAAACTCATTGTTCCTGCCGAAGAAGTCCAAAGGTCTGGTGAGAGGCTTTGGGTCAAGAATAGGGAAGATGGCACATTGGCCATCGTCCAGCGACAATCCCTGAACCGATCCATCCTCCGATGAGGTGAACTTCATTACATTCGACTTGGATACCTGAATGTCCATTTTCCCATTGAAAAATCTAAGGTAAAATGGACTTCCATCAGCACGCTTGATGAGGCTTTGAAGTTGTTTGATGTGTATATTCATATCTTAAGAATTGATTGAGTTATCGTTTCGCCCTCTCTTCTGGTTAGCGTTGAGGCTGGAGACGTAGACGAAACATTCATTGAGTTGAAGAGTGGTCACCTGAGAGACATTGCTTCCATTTTTTAAGGTGACCATAGTATCGAAGTTTGTGGCTTCGTACACTTTTCCTGAGGTTGCCACACCGGGTATGCTTTTGGTACATTTGTATTTTGGATTCATAAGAAAAGGTATTACGCTTTTTGTTCCTTGAGCTTGGCGGCAGCTGTGGCTAGTTCCACCTGGGTGTCTTTTTCACGCGCTTTCTGGGCATCGAAGATACCTTCCGTGCCATATCGCTTCTCGATTTTGTGCTTGTTGAATGTCAGGACTTCACTCATGGTGAACCCTGCGAATCTGATGAGATTGGTGGCGTACCACATCACATCACCCAGCTCTTCCAACATGTCCTCCCTGGTGAATTCTTTATCATACCAGTTTTTCTTCCGAATGAGAGACATGACCTCTCCGGCTTCCTCACCCAGTCCCATGGAGCAGTACAACAGGTCTTCTCTGGCGAACACAGGGTTCGTGGTATGGGCAAAAAACTGGCCAACGAATGCCATGTAGGCAGCGATGTTCACTGAGGTATCCTCTTCCCATTTTTTGTTGAAGACTGTCATCATGGTAGCCTTCTCATCTTTGGCGTTGAACTTGTGGGTTTGCTGCAAGGTAAGGCCGTTTGATGAGCCATCTCCAGTTTGTTTATAAACTTCTGCCACAAAATCACCTGTTTCCAGATCAAGGTCTTTCATGATGACGCAATATGGGTAGCTACCATATTCCGACAGAAGATACCACATGTTTATGTTTCCGCTTCTTTCCATTAATACGATTTTTGTTAATTCTATTAAAGTTAAATCTGTGTTGATACACAAGTCAAAATCATCAAACTCACCAAATTCTTTATTATCAGCAGACATTCTGCGGTATATGGCCTCTTGGTCCATGTCACCACGCTCCTGCATACGTTTACCTATCACCTCCATTGGAACGTTCAAATATATGATCTTACAAGACTTCCTCAATGCAGGGTCTATGGCAGCAATACCATCAGGGGTCATAATGAATACATCTTTACTACGGAATTCAGACATATGAGTTCCGTAGTATCTGCCATTAAAATGATCGTATTGGAGGAATTCTCCTTCTTGTATATCCCTAACGAATCCTTCTTCGGTTATGAAGTGGTAATCAACGCCATCTTGCTCACCTTCTCGTATGGGTCTGGTGGTATACGATACGTCTGGTTTTAAACCACACTTTGATACCACATAGTCTTTTAAGGTAGTCTTCCCAGAGCAGGATTTACCAACTAGAATCACTTTCTTAGTCATGCTTTTTCACTCTTATGAGATGTTAATATCTCAAAACAGCAATGGTTGCCAACTATTTAGCTAGCAACCATTCACTGTCTTTGTAACCAGAACGCATGATTCTCTTAGATGCCCAGGGCAGCGCGTACCAGTGGCACAATTTCAGATTCCTTGAGACCTTTGGTTTCAATATTCAATCTTGCAGCAATATCAACCAATGCTGGTAGACCCTCTTTGGTCTCTTTGGTTTTGTTGTATCTGCTTGATATGTTTGTGTCAGGGTTGGCCAACAAAAAGTCAAGCTCCTGTTGTATTTTATCCACACCAGCATCAGGTTCCTCTGCGGCTTCTGGTCCGTCTGCTGGGGTAGCATCGTCAGCCGGAGCATCATCTGCAGGCTCTTCATCTTCCTCAAACAGGGAGGTAGTTGCTTCTTCGGTTTCTTCTGTGGTATCATCTGCAGGTTCTTCCTCATCATCAAATAGAGAAGTCGCAGCTGGTTCAGTGGCAGTTGATACTTTCACATTTTCGCCCAGGTAAAACTTGCTAACCTCAGCATCAACTATACCAGAGAATGGAAGTTTCAAAGAAACAGAGGTGAAGGCACCACTTTGCTTGGTTGTGCAAAAATGCTTTCCATCTGCATCTGTGAGGGTGGCCAGGAAAAACAGGAACTTGTCGCAGAACACCCCAAAATCGTTCCTAAATGCATTACGATCGAACATTTTGTCGGCTCTATCCAACCATGGCATTTTTTCAACCATATAAGCTTTGAGGGTGTTCATCTGTTCCTCATTGGGGACTTCATTGAAATAGTAAGCACTGCCATCTATAACAATGAAAGGACGTTCCAAATTTGAAACATCGCCCTTATTTTTCTTTATTGTACTAAATAACTTGAACATAAGAATTTACTTTTTAAATATTTATTCCATATGGCAACCACAGCTAAAACCCCAACAAGAAAGATCACCTTCCTTAACACAGAAGTTGAATTGGTAGGACCAGATGCCAAGAACCCATTCCTGAATTTGTTTCTGCTTAACGTGGAGATGATGGAAAAGGAGATGGGGAAAGGCATGGAGTACATAAACTTAGCCAAAACCAATTACTCCCTGGCACTCAAGCCAGACCTGGAAAAGAAGATCATGTCAGTGCTCAAAAAATGATATGATCCCTGTCTCCAGGGGCATATTTGAAAAATGTTCTATCGGAATACACTGAAAAAATGTGAACTATTCTGACAGAACCCTGGTGTACCATATCCAGTATGGTATCTGCCACTTCTTTATGGCTGGCACCATAAAGTATGTAGAACAGGGAGAAGCTTTTCTTGGTGAGAAGTTTCGACAACTCTTTTTTATACTGGCCATAAAAGAAAGTGTATTCATCACTCTCAACATCGAAAGGGGTGAGACCAACACTACCAGTGATGTTGTGTTTATCAAATACTGTATACTTGTTTACGCTCGATATGTGGCCCCTTTCCAGAAGTTTTTCTAAAAGCTCCTGTGTGGGCTGGAAATCGCTAAGAATTATTGTTTGTTTCGACATATCTTTCAACTTCTGCTTTTATGGCCCTCATTGTCTCATCCATGTCCAAAGATTCCATTATGGTATTCACCACAGTCTCTTTGTCGTCCGGAAAAGATTCCATAACTGTGTCCAATAGGCTGCGCTTGGGAACTTTCACATTCACACTGAGTTCGAAAAAATACTCCTCTTTTGCCGCTTTCTGTAACAATAAAACAACAGGGTTTGTTTCAGCTGGACTCGCGGGGGTGCGCGGTGGGGCATCTCTCCTGGGTTGTGATACAGGTTGCGCCACAGGTGGTGATGTTGAAGCTTGTCTATTGTCCAATTCCTCCTGAAATTCGGCCAAATAATCCGCCTCAGTCATAGGAGCGTTGGGGTCTCTGGTGGTTTTATTCTGCATATGTGGCATGTCTATAACGAAATCATCATAAGGGTCTCCAGGGGGTTCGGGTTGAGCAGGAGAGGCACCGAAGTCATCCTGTACAATAAAATCAGGCAACACCTGTTCCCATTCATCGAAAAATTCAGTTTCTGGTATTTCCGAGCCATCTTCCAACATCAGTTGAAAGACGCCTCTATGCTGCCGCCTACTAACAACAGATGTCTCCTCAAGGGTTTCTTTATTTCTGAATCTGATTTCTTGCATTTTAATACTGAATTGGTAGGTAATCCCAGGCAAGTACCATTTGTTTCAAAGCTTTACTTTCATTGGTTGATAACCCTGTTACTTCCCTGGACCAAGTTGTATCTTTTCTGATACCGAGTTCGAACATTTTGGTGGTAACATCTCTAGCGTTGTCTACCCCATGGAGTTTCAACTGAAGATAAACAAGCTCACTAAAGCATTCCAGGTTTCTTGAAATCTCACCATGCATGGCCTGTTTATTGGCATCCGTAGAGTTAAGGTACTTGGTTAGAGATTCTATAGAAAGCTCGAAATGACCAAATGCAACACCAAGGTTCCTGTACAGGGAACTCCCCGAAAGGTCTCTCTGATCCCTACTAATCAACAAATCGGTCTGCAGCTTTTGGAACCACATGATGGCAATCTTTAGATTGCTTTCAGCGTTTTCCAGGGCGATGGGGTTCGATTTGGTGGGCATCGTACTACTGGAAGAATTGGAGTCTCTTGTTACCAGCAGCTTCCTTGCATTCAGGTTCCACAGGTCTCTACAAAAATCCAGCAGACATGCAGAAAGTGAAGCGAAGGCGCCGAACAATTTCGATCTATGGACATATGGCGATATCTGAGTTCCATAGTGATACCAATCCAAGGTCAAATCAAACTTTTCACCCAGCACATTATCGACAAAATCCTTCAAAAATTCTTTTGGCTCCTCGAAGAATTTATTGTGAGCGTTGAAACCACCAGTTGCACCTGAAAATTTGATGGTGGGTTCATATGCCCCCACTTCATCTACAAAATGATACAGTCTCTGACGATGGAATTCAATGAAGTTGTTCCAGGATGTGGGAACCGCAGGTTGGCCGTGAGTGCGACTCAACATAATGGTTCCATAATGGCCTTCCTCTATTCTACTAAGTGCCTTGAACATACCGTTACTCATCATACCCAGCAGATTCCTTAAAAAGATTTCAAGGGTGATCACGTCTGCAGCATCAACCACATCCTGAGAAGTTAGACCAAAATGAACAGCCTGCCTAACAGACGATTCTTCGAATGGAGTATACTTGGTTATTTCTTCAACCATGAATTCTATGACGGCACGAACATCATGTCTGGTCTCCTTTTCCAGCCCGTCTATCCTGGTGTACTGATATTCATCCAATGTAAAAATCCTATCATGAAGATGGGACCAAAAGGCATCATCCAGGTCATACCCCTCAATATAGAATGGAGACCTTTCATCTGTGAGAAGGTGCTGATAGTACCAAAGTTCTATCTCACATCGGGTAGATGTGATGGATTCTTGATTGAAATATCTCCTGGATTCCTCGGTACGGTTGCGATACCTGCTATCAAGTGGATTGAGTAAATCTATCATCTTTTCTTGCACTATTAAGAGTGGCAATGTTAATGTTATCGTCCAAGAAAGGTTCTAAATCTGCTTCATCGATGAGTATGTAGTCAAAGGTATTTGATCTATCAGGACTCATAAAGTATTGCTTCATTCCCAACCATACAGCATGGCAGTAATGAGCCTGATATCTAACCACTTGACAGCCTGCAGACCACCTATTAACAACATCCGGAGTCCACAAGTATTTGTGGGTGGTATGGAAGTTAATGAAATACTTTCCTGATTGCGGGTTAGCAAGATCAAGCTTGTGATCCCTGTTATTATCCCTGTAAACAACAAGTTCTCGAAGCTGCCTGAAAATATGTTTCTGCTTGGCAACATACCTGCGCGCTGCCTGTACACCAGTCATTAAGTCAACAAGTATTCCATTCTTCCAGAACAGATGTTTGTTGACCCTGGCGAAGTCCATATACCATAGGTTGCGATAAAGGCCAGTTTTTACAATGGCAGTGCCTCTACTATTCATGGGGTTCTCCATGAAGTAAAGTCCAGGATCAGTGGTGGCATCCCAAGTGTGCCAATGTAACACATCTCCAGATTGATCGAACATAACAGCACACACCATGTCATTGAAGTTGTTGGTGTTTTGTACTGTTGCTCTTATGCCAATAAACGTCAGTCTGTATGGGCTTTTGTTGAGAGAATAGCCTTTATGTTCCAGGCACTCAAACACGTCTCTAGAAAAAACAGGAATGTTCATATATCGGTGGTTTCAATGATTATCTTACCATTTCATAAATAAGCAAAAGATCGATGAAAGTAGATAAACAAC
>Ga0075475_10000960_pt1 | contig 14030 bp, 12 predicted proteins | sample DEB08_DNA_10_FD_76342 | JGI IMG/M metagenome (GOLD analysis project Ga0075475, IMG submission 76342) | Aqueous microbial communities from the Delaware River and Bay under freshwater to marine salinity gradient to study organic matter... | ecosystem: Environmental > Aquatic > Marine > Coastal ... | reverse complement strand
GTCGCAGTCTGCTGCAGCGACTCCAGCAAGAGGTTGCCCTCCACACGCTGGAGTATCTCGAGGGGAACCCCACCCGGGGAAATCTCGTGCCGCGGCTGGTCGGGTTTCTGTCTGAGGTCGAGCGAGAGTTTTTTGAACTCCTCTGCGAAGTGGAGAAAGTGGGCGTTCGCAAGGCGCTGCGGGCGATCGTGCGGCCGGTTGCCGAGATTGCGGCCGCGATCGACGAGCAGGACACCAAACTCCTTGCCACGCTACCAGGGATTGGGGCGGCGACTGCTGAGCAGATGGTGGCCAAACTGCGGCGTAAGATGCCGAAGTTCGCCCTGTTGGTTGCCAAAGAAACACCCGGCGATGCACTGTCGGCGGATGTCTTTGGTGAGACGTTTGACGTTCTGCGGTCGCTAGGGCACTCCGATTCTGATGCTCGCCGGCTCGTCGATGCCTTGCGAAACGAGAAGAAAAAGGTTCGCGATGTGCAGGAGGCACTTGAGGTCATCTATAGACAGGTGCAGCAGCCCCGCTGACATTGGAAGGGGCTCACGCATGTCGCAGGAATCGACCGATGGATCCTTCAATGACCAGTTTCCGCACACCGTCTGTTGAAGGCGAGGGGTTCTCCGACGGCGACGACCGCGATCTGCGGCCGCAGCGGATGGGAGAAATGATTGGCCAGCGGGCCACGTTTGAGAGGCTCTCGATTGCCGTCGATGCCTCGAAAAAGCGGCAAGAGGTGCTCGGTCACATTCTGCTCGACGGACCGCCCGGCCTCGGCAAAACGACATTTGCGACCTGTATTCCCAACGAACTCGGCACAACACTGCAGATTGCCAGCGGTGCCGCCTTGGCCGCCCCGAAGGATCTACTGCCCTATCTCAGCAACGCCGAGGAGGGGTCGGTCTTGTTTATCGACGAGATCCACCGTCTTCCGGCTGCAGTTGAGGAGTTCCTCTATCCCGCGATGGAAGACTTCCGCATCGACATCACCCTCGGTGATGGTGTCTCCGCCCGCACGATCAACATGCCGCTGAGGCCCTTCACGCTGGTGGGAGCCACCACCCGACCAGGGCTCCTCTCCGCCCCGCTGCGTGATCGGTTCATGATGCGGGAGCATCTCGAGTTTTACACAACCGAGGAACTCGCTGAGATCGTGCACCGCTCGGCAGGCAAACTCTCGGTGCCGATGGACGATCGGTCTGCAGAGGAGATCGCTCGCCGGAGCCGGGGAACGCCCCGACTGGCCAACAATCGCCTTCGCTGGATCCGCGACTACTCCACCAGTCGTGCTCAGTCGAGGCTCGACCTCGAGATCGTCCAGGCGGCGCTCGACATGCAAGGGATCGACTGCCTGGGCCTCGATGCCTTTGACCGTCGGTATCTCGAAACGATCTCGCGGGTCTTCGCTGGGGGCCCCGTGGGGATCGAGGCGATCGCCCACACGATGAGCAGCAGTCCTGACACCCTAGAGGACGACGTGGAGCCCTATCTGCTGCGATGCGAGCTGATAATTCGCACGCCCCGCGGCCGCCGCCTCACGCCCCGAGGCGACGAGCATATCGGTGCTGGACCGCGTGGAGATGGCCAGGGAACGCTTTTTGACAGCGAGTGAACGGGAGCCTGATTGACGCAGGAGCCTTCTGCGGGCTACTCTTTGGGGCTCTCCGGGGCCGGCGCCCCGTGAAGCGGCTTTGCCGCTGTGTCCGTTTGAGTTCCCTCGATCTGAGAATCATTCGATGGCCGTTCCTAGGCGACGTCAAACCAACCGTAAGACCGGGTCCCGTCGGTCGCACGACTTCATCACTCCGAAGCAGTTGACGTTCTGCCCAAACTGCGGCAAAGCGGCTCGGACCCATCGGGTCTGTGACAACTGCGGCTACTACATGGGCCGAATCGCCGTGAAAACGGCTGAGTGAGAGAGGGTGAGCGGCCACGGTGGGTGACAGCGATATGGTCAAGAGCGACGACGTCAGTAGCGACGCCGGCTCTTCAGCAGGTGGGCCGGCCCTGCTCTTTCCCGGGCAAGGTGCCCAATCGGTCGGCATGCTTGGTGAGTGGTCGCAAGGACACGCTGCCTGTGGCGAGCTTTTCGCTATGGCGGCGGACATCCTCGGCTACGACCTCGCGGCAGTCTGTCGCAGCGGCCCGCCGGAAAAACTCAACACCACCGCGGTCAGTCAGCCGGCTTTGCTCGTCACGAGTTTGGCTGCTCTGAAGGTGCTCGAAAGCCGGGACGATTCGCCGCTCTCGAATGTCCGGATGGCTGCTGGGCTTTCGCTTGGTGAGTACACCGCTCTTGTCTACGCAGGCTCGTTGAGTGCAGAGGACGCGATTCGGGTGGTGGCGGAACGCGGCCGGGCCATGCAGGACTGCGCTGAAGCCACTCCTGGCGGCATGGTGGCCGTGCTCGGAATGGAGCGTGAGGCTGTCGCAGAACTCTGCGACGTCTGCCGCGACGGTGACGTGCTCGAGGTCGCCAACGTGCTCTGTCCGGGAAATGTGGTGGCCTCTGGAGATAACGCTGCCTGCGACCGGCTTGAAGCGGCTGCTGCGGAGGCAGGGGCTATGCGGTGTGTCCGGCTCGAAGTCGCTGGCGCTTTCCATACATCACGGATGCAGCCGGCCGTTGAGCGACTGGCTGCCGCTCTCGACTCGGTAAAGATTCATCCCCCCCGGCTTCCCGTGGTGAGTAACGTCGATGCCCGTCCCCACGACGATCCTGCTGAGATTCGGCAGCTGCTCGCTCGGCAGGTCTGTGGTGTTGTGGAGTGGAATTCCTCAATGGACTTCATGCTCGCGGAAGGGGTGGACAGTTTCTGGGAGGTGGGCCCAGGCCGGGTGCTACGGGGTCTGCTGAAGCGGATTGCCCGCAAGGTGCCGTCGCACGGTGCGCTCGACTGAGTTGCACGGTTTGTTCGACAGAGCCGTGCGTTCGACAGAACGGCCCACTCGTCTGAACTGTTGCTGGCCGTGTGGGCTTCAGCTGCCCTCGTCTGGCCCAGTTATTGCTCGATTCACGCCGTGAGTCGGCGTGTGAGATCCTCCGACGGTACGCTATCGTGGGAAAGCCGGTGGCGGATGCTGCCGCCGGCGTGTCCGACTCACCAGCACACGCGAAGGATCAACGCAGGATGGCCGTGAAGAATGAGCCCCCCCAGGCCCGGGTGACCGTCGACCTTTCTGGCCAGGTGGCGATTGTCACCGGAGCCTCCCAAGGCATCGGCCGAGCCGTTGCCGAGACGCTCGCGGCCAACGGAGCAAAGGTTGCTGCTGTGGCGCGGAATGCGGAGAAACTGGCTGCCGTCGTGGCAGCGATCAGTGAAGCAGGCGGAGAAGCTCAGGCGTTCCCCTGCGATGTTTCTGATGCCGATGCGGTCACGGCAACGGTCGACGCGGTTGTTGAAGCGTTCGGCAAAGTCGACATTCTCGTGAACAACGCCGGTATCACTCGCGACACGCTGCTGCCCCGCATGGGAGACGACGAGTGGGATCAGGTGATCGCCACCAACCTCCGCGGGCCTTTTCTGTTTATGCGAGCGGCAAGCCGACCGATGATGCAGCAGCGATACGGCCGGATCGTCAACGTGGCGAGTGTGTCTGGGATGATCGGTAATCCCGGCCAGGCCAACTACTCGGCGTCGAAGGCGGGCCTGATCGGCCTGACTCGCACGGTGGCTAAGGAGTTGGCAGGACGCAAAATCACCGTGAATGCGGTCGCTCCTGGGTTTATTGGCAGCGAAATGACCGATGCCCTTGGCCCAGCTCTTCTGGACGAGGTGAAGAAGCGAGTGCCTGCGAAGCGTCTTGGTGAGGCTCGAGAAATTGCCGACACGGTGCTCTTCCTGGCCTCGCCCTCAGCGAGCTACCTCACCGCCCAGGTGCTGGTGGTCGACGGAGGCTTGATCGGGTAGGAATGCCTGTGAAACCGGGCTCTGCAGGGAGTGCCGACGGTCTGGACAGTCTCGGGAGTAGCGGGTATATCTGCCTGCGTCACGCGCTGGTCGGGCACGGCATCTCGCCTGTCAAAGAGGTGGTGTTTTTCGTTGCTTTCGCGAACACCATGCGGCAGGATTCGCAGTTGTTCGCAGGAGCTCTTGGCACCGCTATCTCGCGGCATTCGTGTCGTAGGATGTCGGTAGAGATATTTGGACTTCGCTGGCGGTGATTGTGGACCGCCACTGCACGTAACGACCAAACGCGACACGAGGAGACAACACGTGGCATCAGTTCAGGAACGAGTGATTGAGATCGTGGCTTCCCAGTTGGGTGCCAACAAGGACCAGATCACTCCCGAGACGTCGTTCATCAATGATCTCGGTGCAGATTCGCTCGACACTGTTGAGCTGGTCATGGAACTCGAGGAAGAGTTCAAGATCAACATCCCTGACGATGCGGCTGAGAAGATTCAGACTGTCGGTCAGGCGGTTGAGTTCATCGAGAAGAGTCAGGCCTGATCACGTCTTCGTGATTGGCGATGGGGCCGTCCGTTGTCGGCCCCCGAAACCGCGGTTTGGATTGAGCTGGCAGGATGAAGCGTCGTGTCGTGGTGACGGGCTTGGGAGTGGTGACGAGCCTCGGTCGAAAGGTCGACACGTTCTGGGAGCGGGTCGTTCGCGGTGACAGTGGTGTTGGGCCCATCACTCTGTTCGATGTGAGTGGCTATCGCGTGCAGTTCGGTGGACAGGTGCCGTGGGAGCCGGAAGGCGAGGGCATCGCATCACCGAAGGAACTGCGGCGGCTCGACCGTTTCACGCAGTTTGCTTTGGCGAGTGCGACCGACGCGGTCACAGATTCAGGGATCGACTTCTCGAAAGAAGATCCGTTCCGCTGTGGCGTGGTTGTCGGCTCCGGCATCGGTGGTCTTGCCGAGTTTGAAACGCAGCACGAGCGTTTGCTGATGAAGGGCATCGATAAGGTTTCACCCTTCACGATCCCGAAGCTGATGGTCAACTCCGCGAGTGGTCACGTTTCCAGCAAGTATGGCATCAAGGGGCCGAACACCGCCGTTGCCACCGCCTGCGCAAGTGCAGCGAACTCGATCGGAGAGGCTCTGCGGACGATCCAGACGGGTGATGCCGACGTCATGATCACCGGCGGGAGCGAGGCTGCCCTGACTCCGATGGGGCTCGCTGGCTTTCAGAATATGCGTGCCCTCTCGTTCCGCAGTGATGCACCGCAGCAGGCAAGCCGCCCGTTTGATGCTGATCGCGACGGTTTTGTGCTCGCTGAAGGTGCCGGCGTTGTGGTCATCGAGGAGCTGGAGCATGCCCGTGCTCGCGGCGCTCGGATCTACGCGGAGCTTTTGGGCTACGGTGCCAGTGGTGATGCTGGCCATATCACGCAACCGGATGAGCATGGCACCGGGGCCGCTCGGGCGATGAGCATGGCCCTACGGGACGCTGCCCTTTCGCCGCACGATGTGCAGTATGTCAACGCGCACGGCACCAGCACGCCGCTTGGCGATAAGGCGGAAACGGCGGCGATCAAAAAGGTGTTCGGTGAACATGCCACTTCGCTCGCGGTCTCCAGCACCAAGAGCCAGTTGGGCCACACGCTCGGCGCCTCGGGTGGTATTGAACTTGTGGTCTGTGCCCTGACGCTGACCCGCGGTGTAATCAGCCCCACGATCAATCTGGAAAATCCGGATCCTGCCTGCGATCTCGACTACACGCCGAATGTTGCTCGGGAGGCAACGGTCGATCTCGCCATGAGCAATAGTTTCGGCTTCGGAGGGCACAACGCCTCCTTGCTGCTCGGTCGGTTTTCCGGCAGCTAAGCCCGTGCGACGCGTCAGGTCAGCGAACTCGCCTTGCGGGCCCTGCCCTGCTCTGCCTACCGTGCTACGCCAGTCTGGAGCGTGCAGCGTATGGGTCGAGCCCTTTTCTTCGCATTCATAGCCGTCGGGATCACAGCCGTGACGGCCGCCGCGGAATCGCCAACGTCTGCGGCTGGGCCTGGTCTGCAGACCGTTTCGGTCGCCCCCACTTCCTGGGCTGATGGCACATCGCTGCCGAGCGAAGACGGGCAGCAGCTGCAGACGTACGACATCTCCCCGTTTGTCGACCAGGCCGGTGTGGGCAGCGAGAAGCTGGTGGTCGATTGGGTACTGCAAGAAACGGGCTATCCAAGCTGGCATGGCGGGCAGCTCGCGGCACTCGCAGCGAATGGCACCACGCTCACCTGTTTTCACACGCCGCAGATGCAGTCCCGAGTGGCCGATGTCGTGCAACGGTTTGTGGGGGATGCTGCAGCTCCGCATCGCTTTCTGGTGCGTGTTGTTGGTGTGGGGAGCCCGTCGTGGCGAGGTGATGTCGCGGCTGCCATGACGCCACTGCCAACAACCACGCCGGGCGTGCAGGCCTGGATGATGCCGCGAGAGTCTGCGGCGTTGGTTCTGGCAACCCTTCGCGGCCGAGTCGATTTTCGAGAAGTGCCCACCGGGCCAGTGCTGGCTGCGAATGGCCAGCCTGCTGTGATTTCGGGAGGCCGGCGACGTTCTTATGTGCGGGATGTCGCCACAGGCATTCCGGCTGCTCCCGGCTGGCAGCCGGTGACCAGTGGGTGCGATGAGGGGCTCTCGGTGGAAGTGCAGCCGCTGATGACGTCGGACGGCACGGCTGTGGAGGCGATTCTCCGCTGCCGGATCGACCAGATTGAGCGGATGGCCACGGTGGCTGTGGCTGTGCCTGCGGCACAAGGTGGAAAGGTGGAGATTGAGGTGCCGCAGTCCTCGTCAGTGCGGGTTGGCGAACGATTTCGATGGCCAGCTACGCAGGCGCTTGTGATCGGCCTCGGGCTGGTGCCCTGGCCGGTGCCCGATCCTGAACGGCCTGGTGGGCCAACGCTGCTCCCTCCGGCGGCGTTGCGGATGGACGTCATGGTGATCGTCGAGCCACGGCTCGCGTCTGCCGCAGCCGTCGCGAGTGGATCCTGAGCAGTGATGTCTGCATCTCGACAAGACATGAACGCCGCCGGCAGCCTATACTTCGCGGCCTCTCAGCAGCGAAAAGCCCCTCTGGCTCATGTGGGCATGCGGGCGGTTTCGGGCTGGCGCAGAGTCCCGGCGGGCCATCGAGCGATGCTCAGGCGACTGCCTGATGAGATGGGCCGCGGTGTTGAGGCGATGAACGTCGGTTCCCCGGCGTAATCATATGAGAGAACCCTGGATAGGAAACGGTGCATGAGTTCGTCCGCACAGCGGCGCGTCGTGGTCACGGGCATGGGGGTGGTGAGCCCTCTCGGGCTCGACCTCGAGAGTGTGTTTGAGGCGTTGATGGCTGGCCGAAGTGGCGTGGCGGAAATCGCCGCGTTTTCAACGGCAGGGCTGCCGTTGCACCACGGTGGCGAGGCCACTGAGTTCACCGGAGATATTGCCAACTACGGTCCGCTGCAGAGCGATCAAAAGCGGGCGATTCGTAAGGGGCAGAAGGTGATGTGCCGCGAAAGCCAGATGGCAGTCGCGGCGGCGCAGCGGGCGCTGCAAGACGCTGGCATTCAAAGTGGGGAACACAATCCGCCGCGGTTTGGCTGCGTGTTTGGCTCCGATTACATGCTCACCCTGCCCGGTGATTTCACGACGTCTGTGGCGAACTGCCGGGCCGACGATGGCAGCTTTGCGTTCGATAAATGGGGGGACGAAGGGCTGTCTCGGATGGCGCCACTGTGGCTGCTTCTCTACCTTCCGAACATGCCCGCGAGTCACATTGCGATCTACAACGATCTGCAGGGGCCAAGCAACTCCGTCACGATGCGTGAGGCGAGCGGACACCTCGCTGTCGGCGAGGCTGTCAGCACGATCCAGCGGGGGCAGGCAGATGTCATGCTGGCTGGGGCGACCGGTACCCGGATTCATCCGATGAAGACCGTGCATGCCCTGCAGAGCTGCCAGGTGGCGACAGGAAATGGTGATCCTGCAACCTGGAGTCGTCCGTTTGACGCCGGGCGTTCTGGCATGGTGCTTGGCGAAGGTGCAGGTGTGTTTGTGCTGGAGGAGCTCGAGCATGCTCGGCGTCGTGGTGCCACGATTCATGCCGAGGTCTTGGGACATGGCGCGCGAACAGCCTGCAACGCTCGTTGCATTGGCGATGACCGCCAGGCGATCAGACTCTCGTTGGGGCGGGCTCTGGAGATGGCCGGCCTGTCTACGACGGATATCGGTCATATTCACGCCCGTGGCGTGAGCACAACGCTCGGCGACCGAGGGGAGGCCGCCGCCCTGCAGGATCTGCTTGGTGATGCGGTGGCGTCCATTCCAGTGGTGGCCGCGAAGAGCCACATGGGCAACCTCGGGGCGGGGAGCGGCATGGTTGAAATGGCGGTCAGCGTGGCGGCGATGCAGAAGAAGACGCTTTTCCCCTTGCTCAACTTCGAATCGGCCGATCCGGAGTGCCCGATCGTCCCGGCGCGTGGCGGTGAGGCTGCTGGTGATGTCTGCCTCTCGGTTTCCGCGACCCCTCAGGGGCAGTCGGCGGCTGTCGTGCTCGGACGCTGGAATGGCGAGGAGAGCCTGGGGTGAGACGTAGCCCGCGATAGCCGTCGCTGTGGCTTGACAACCCATCAGGGTGGCCGTACGGTGCGATATTCCGGCCCATGGGGCCGGATCGGGTTGGTACCGCTGGCTGCGGTCCTGGGACAGAGGGTTTAGCTCCTAGGAAAACCGTCGAAGTGCCTCGCAAGAGGTGCTCGGCGTTCATGACGTGAAGAGCGTCGGCAAAGCCGGCATACTGCCCGGCTCGACGTCCTCGTCCTATGTGGGCTCTCAGTTGGTTGGCGGTGTCGCCAGCGTTCGAGGGCTAAACCACGGGAGCGCCATGAAGCCCGACGAAATTCTTCGCGTTGTAGACGCGATCCACCGCGACAAAAACATCGACAAAGAGATCGTCTTCGGCGCGATCGAGTCGGCTCTCGTCACGGCGTTGACCAAGCAGTACGGCGAGAACGCGGAGATCGCGATCTCGATCGACCGGAACAACGGCCGTGTCAGCGGAACGCACGACGGTGTGGAGATTGACACCCAGGAGTTATCGGGGCGGATCGGCGCCCAGACGGCCAAGCAGGTGATCATTCAGAAGATCCGTGAGGCCGAGCGGGACGCGATTCACGACGAGTATGAGGAGCAGGTTGGCTTCATGGTGTCGGGTGTCGTGAGTCGGCACGAAGGTGCTATGGCCACGGTGTCTCTTGGCGGCACGGAGGCGATCCTGCCCCGTAGCGAGCAGATTCCCGGCGAGTCCTATCATCCCAACGAGCGGATTCGGGCCACGATCTTCGAGGTGCGGAAGCAGGGCAGCCGCGTGAAGATCATCCTGTCGCGGATCAGACCGCAGCTTGTTCAGCGTCTCTTTGAGCAAGAGATTCCTGAGATTGCTGATGGCGTGATCGAGATTCGTGCGATCTCCCGCGAGCCTGGCTACCGCAGCAAAGTTGCCGTGATCAGCTCTGATGCTCGGGTCGACTGTGTGGGAGCCTGCGTCGGTGTCCGCGGGAACCGCATTAAGAACATTGTTGAAGAGCTTGGTGGCGAGCGGATCGACATCGTTCGGTGGAGTGACGACCTGCAGGTGCTCGTCCCCAACGCCCTCCAGCCGGCCGAAGTTGACGAGGTGATCCTCTGTCAGATGCTCGGTCGCGGCATCGTTCTGGTGCGGGAGGATCAGCTCTCGCTGGCGATCGGTCGACGTGGTCAGAACGTGCGGCTTGCGAGCAAGTTGTGCGGCTGGGACATCGAGATCATGACTCGTGATGAGCTGGATCAACAGATCGAGAAGGCGGTCGAAGGCTTTGCATCGATTGAGGGCCTTGAGCCTGACGTGGCAGAACGGCTTGTTGGGGAAGGCTTCCTGTCGTACGACGATCTTTCGGTGATTGAGCCGGAAGATCTGATGGAGATGGGCGGTCTCTCTGAGGAAGCGGTCGATGCGATCGTGACCGAGGCCGAGCGTCGCGCCACGATCGCTGAGGAGGCTGCGGCTGATCAGCGGCGTCGCCAGCGGGAGCAGGAGCAGCTCGAGGCTACTGCTGCAGCGGTGGCAGTTGAGGCCCCGTCCGAGGAGGCAGCTGCTCCGGAGGCCGATGACGCCGAGCCAGAGTCTTCCGAGGATTCAGAAGAATCGCAGCCTGAAGAGCCATCGGCAGGAGAGGTCCCAGACGCGGAATAGCCGCATAGGACAGGGGCCGTTAGCTCGATTCTGCTGAATCGAGCTAACTGTGAGCCGGTGTGCGGCAGATGGATTCGATTTTTCGGGCATGTGAATGATAGACTACGAGTTCAGGATAAGGACTCCCGAGGTGGAAGAGGTGAGGCACGTGACAGGATGAGCGGACCATGCACGACGTCGTGAAGGTGTCGGCACGGGTGTCACCGTGGTGGTCGCGATGCAAGTGAGCAACGCGACATCGTGGAGAAAGGGCATCCCTTGCGACGGTATGGGGCTCGCAGCCCGTCTGCAGACGCAGGCGATGATGCGACCCAGACGGTCAGGTTCAGGATTCCTGGTAGCGAAACCTGATTGCCACACGGCAATCACCGGTTTGGCCTGTGGGCATGCCCACGCCGCCGACGCAACGGGAGAACTGCTGCAGCCGAATGTTCGGTTCAGCAGGGATCGACAACAGGGTGATCTGAGACTGGATGAGCGGTTGGCGTTGGCTGGTGTTGCTAGCGACGTCGCCGGAAGGGTAGCGAGTGGCAGTTCGTATTTACACGTTGGCCAAGGAGCTAAAGCTCGACAGCAAAGAGCTGGTCGAGTTGTGCTCCCGTGCTGGTATCCACGACAAGGGGTCAGCCCTCGCCAGTCTCAGCGACGAGGAAGTCGCGAAGCTGCGGGAGTTCATGTCGGCGAAGTCCAAGCCGCCGGAGCGTCCGTCGGTCGCTCAGGCTGCCGTCAAACCGCCCGCCGCCGAAAAGGCGTTGCGTCGCGAGGACTACATCGCGCCGACCGGCGTCACGGGCCGGGCGTCGAAGCCCGCCGTGAGGCCCTCGGCGACTCCGCCTGTTCGGCACTCTTCGAAGCCGCCTGTTGAGCGGTCATCCACGGCCACGCCGAAGGTCGACGTGGGCACACCGTCCGCCCTTCCTCAGCCCCCAGTGCCGACGGCAGTCAGGCCGGAGGCTCCCCTGCCGAAGTCGCCTCCGCCTGCCAGCGCTGCTCCTCCCGTGCCAACGCGTCCGCCGCGTCAACCTCTACCTCCACCGATACGTCGGGTCGGGGAGCTGCGAGCTCAAAACACTGGTGAAGACAAGCCTCGACCGACGGTGAAGCCCAAGTCGGTGTCGCGGCCAGCTCCGAGGCCGGCGTTTAAGCTTGCTCCGATGCCTGCAGCAAAGAAGCCTGTGGCACGAACAAGCCAGGAGCCCGCTCCGCAAAAGCCGGACGTCAAGCTTCCTCTCGACGCGATCAGGAGCGCCAAGGCTGGCGGTGCGAAGCCGCTCGCTGAGCACATGCGGAAGCATGAGCAGCGGCAGGCAGACGCCGGACGGCCGCGTCCAGGTGGTGTGCGTGGTGGCGAAGCCAGCCCGCCTCCGCTGATGGAGGCAGGCGGCAGGCTTCGCCGGTCGCCGCAGGGGAAAGGCCGAAGCGATGGTGGTGACCTGCTGGGCGGTCGCGAAGTTCGTCAGCTCGCTCGCAAGAGAACAACCGGCCGCCGTGGGCGTTTTGGAGAAGAAGACGATCGCGGTATGCGTCGCCGTCGCCCACAGCGGCAACGAAGGACGGTGTCTACAGCGGCACCTCGCAAGACCAATGCTTCGCTTCAGGTGCCCTGCACCGTCCGCGCATTCTCGGAGGCGATTGGGCTGGCTGCCAGCGAAGTCCTCAAGCGGCTGCTCAACTTCGGCATGGAGACGATGCCAAGCATCGGTATGTCGCTCGATCGCGACATGGTCGAACTCCTGGCTGCTGAAATTGGTGTCGAACTCGACATCAAGACGCCAGAAGACCTTGAGCAGGATCTGATCGCCGGCTTTGAAGCTGTCGAAGAGGATCCCGCACTGCAGCAGCCGCGTCCGCCAGTTGTGACGTTCCTCGGCCATGTCGACCATGGAAAGACGTCGCTGCTGGATCGCATCCTTGGGATCGACGTGGCGGCAGGGGAAAGTGGTGGTATCACGCAGCATATTCGGGCCTACACCGTGACGCGTGACGAGAATAATCATGCGATTAAGTCCGTCACGTTTGTCGATACTCCTGGCCACGAAGCCTTTACGCAGATGCGTGTTCGTGGTGCCAACGTGACCGACTGTGCGGTGATCGTGGTGGCGGCAGACGACGGTCTGATGCCGCAGACCGAAGAAGCGATCAGCCATGCTCGGGCGGCGAACGTGCCGATTGTGGTCTGTATCAACAAGATCGACCTGCCTGGGGCGGATGTCGACAAGATCTACCAGCAGCTTGCGGCGAACGAGCTTCTGCCGAGTGAGTGGGGTGGCGAAACTGAGGTGGTCAAGACCAGCGCCCTCACCGGCGAAGGTGTTGAGGATCTGCTTGAGACCCTGCTGACGATCGCAGAACTGCACGACCTGCGGGCAAACCCAGATCGTGATGCCGCGGGAGTCTGCCTCGATGCATCTGTTCATGAGGGCCGCGGTGTGGTGGCCTGCTTGATGGTGCAGAAGGGCACACTCAAGGTGGGGGATGCGGTCGTCTGTGGCGAGGCGAGTGGTCACGTCAAGTCGATGACCGACACGCTCAACCGACGTCAACGACTCACCGAGGCTGGACCGTCACGGCCGGTGTTTGTTGCCGGTCTGGATACGGCCCCTGCCCCGGGCGAACGGTTCTATGTTGTCGAGTCGATCGCCAAGGCCCGTGAAGTGGCTGTGAAGAGAACGGACCTGCGTCGTGAGTCGCACCTGTCGAAGCAGCCGGTGCATGTCACGCTTGAGAATCTGTTTGACCGTCTCGACACCGACAAGACTCCGATTCTGAACCTGATTATTCGTGCGGATGTGCGGGGTTCGATCGAGGCCATCCTCAAAGAACTTGAGAAGCTTGAGCATCCCGAGGTTGGGGTTCGCGTGTTGCAGTCCATGGTCGGTGGGATTACAGAAGCGGACGTCGCCTTGGCAGACGCTTCCGATGCCGTGATCATTGGCTTCAACGTCGCTCCCGATGAGCGGGCCCGTTCTGCGGCGGAAGATCGTGGCGTTCAGATCAAGCGGTACAGCATTATCTATCAGGTCACCGACGACCTGCGAAATGCACTTGAGGGCATGCTTGCCCCTGAGCGACGTGAAGCAGAACTGGGGCGAGCCCTGGTGCAGCGAACTTTCTCGATCAGTCGTTTTGGTGTGATCGCAGGATGTCGCGTGATTGGCGGCATGATCTACCGCAATGCTCGGATGCGTGTGGTACGCGACAGCGTGGTGGTGGGTGACTACGCCATCGATTCGCTGCGGCGAGAAAAGGATGACGTGCGAGAGGTCCGAGACGGCCTCGAGTGCGGCATTAAGCTCGCCGGCTTCAACGATATCAAGGAGGCGGACATCCTCGAGTGCTATCGCATCGAGGAGGTCGCCCGAACGCTCTCGTGAGGCCACCAGCGTGAGCACGAGACGACTCCTTAAGGCTGCCGAAGCAGTTCGTGAAGTGGTGAGTATGGCCATACTCACGGCTGTCCGTGACCCGCGAGTGCGGGATGTGACCGTGACGCGGGCCGAGATGGCACCCGATATGCGGTCGGCGACGGTCTATGTTTCTGTGATGGGGAGCCCGGCCAAACAGCAGACAGCGCTCCGCGGGCTGGCAAACTCCGCAGGCTTCTTGCAGTCGCGGATCGCTGACTCGATCGAGACACGCTACACGCCGAAACTGCGGTTTGAACTCGATAAGGGCGTCAAGCACGCTTTGGAAATTGACCAGATGCTTCGCGAGGTGTTGCCTCCGGAGCCCGTCGCAGCTGAGAGCGGTTCTCCGACTGGGCTTGATGCGACTGGGCCTGATGCGACTGGGCCTGATGCGACTGGGCCTGATGCGACTGGGCCTGATGCGACTGGGCCTGATGCGACTGGGCCCCATGCTGCTGAGGCGGAGACTCAA
>Ga0075475_10000957_pt1 | contig 14036 bp, 11 predicted proteins | sample DEB08_DNA_10_FD_76342 | JGI IMG/M metagenome (GOLD analysis project Ga0075475, IMG submission 76342) | Aqueous microbial communities from the Delaware River and Bay under freshwater to marine salinity gradient to study organic matter... | ecosystem: Environmental > Aquatic > Marine > Coastal ... | reverse complement strand
CTCGCGTCGCGCCGCTCGGTGACGACTGGTTCCGCGTCGACCTCTACCTCGTGGACCGGTGGCGATCGGGGGAGGATGGAAGCGTCCAACGCCACGGACCCCGGTGCCGCCGGTCGCCCGGCGGCACGAGCGTGTCGCGCACGCACGCGACCAGATCGGACACGCCCTCGCCGGTCACGGCGCTCACCAGCCGGTCGGCATCCTGTCGTCGCGGTGATCGCGCGGCGGCGGGCAGATCCACCTTCGACATCGCCCGGATCGTCTCGCCCGCGAAGCCCTCCGGCAGCGCCGCCCACGCCTGATCCGGCGCCGCAAGCATCACCAGCAGATCGGCGGTGGCGGCGGTGCGTGCGGCGTGCTCGAACGCGGCGCGATCGCTCGCCTCGAGACCCGCCGGAGCGGCGTCGGCGCACTCTGGAAACCCCGGCAGGTCGATCCACTCGACGACGAGACCCGCAAGGTCGATCCGCGCGGACACGAAGTCGCGCGTGGTGCCTGCGATCGGCGAGGCGATGGAGACGTCGCGGCCCGCGAGGGCGTTGGCGAGGGTGCTCTTGCCGGCGTTGGGCGCACCGACCACGCAGACCCGGGGCGGATCGATCAGGCGGTCGAGGCGTCGCCAGCGGCCCCGATCCTCGTCGGTGAAGTTCGGGGCGTCCTCGCCCGATGCCGCCCGCGCTCGCCATCGCCGCGGCTGGTCGAGAAGCAGCGGAATCGCCAGGGGACTCGCGGCGGCGGAGATGGCGACCAGCGCCTCGGCCTCGAAGCGATCCGCGGCTTCCGGGTGGCGGTCGACGGGGGCGTCTCCCTCGGCTCGGGTCCACGTCGCTCCAGCGGCGACGAGAAGGTCGCGAAGCCGCTCGACGATTCTCCTGCCGCCGTGCGGGGTGAGCCACGCCCGCCGGGCGTCGATCCGCGCGACGACGCCGTCGTCGACATCGGCGAATCGCCGCCATGCCAGAGCCCCGGGCCGAGGCGGCGGCGCGCCCACGAGGTTCTCGAGCAGCGCGTCGAGTCGCGAGGTCTCGCCTTCGATCGCGATGATCGCGATGGCGCCGACGCCCGGGGGCGTGACCAGTCTCGCATGCAGGGTCGAAGCGTTCGCCTCAGGCGGTGCTGCCGCCGTCATCGCCATCCTCCGAGACGTCCGCCAGTGCGGTGCGGGCGGCGACCGCGATGCCCTGAAGGGTGAGTTCCGGCACGATCCGATTCACCAGTTCGTCGTCGCCGAACAGCGTCTGCGCGTCCCCGCCGGTGGCGACCACGAGCGGGAACGCGCCGTAGCGTTCGGAGTACTGTTCGACGAGTCGCCACACGAGTCCTCGAATGCCGTCGAAGACTCCGTGCAGCATCGCCTCCGCGGTGTTGCGTCCGAAGGCTTCCGCCGGGTCGGGCCGCCGGAAGTCGATCTGCGGCAGCGACGCGGTGCGTTCGTGCAGGGCGTCGAGCTGCATGCGGGCGCCCGGCGCGATCGCGCCTCCGTGGAAGACCCCTTGGCCGTCCACGAAGTCGACGGTGACGGCGGTGCCTGCATCGACGACGATGCATGCCTGCTTCAGGACGTCCCACGCGGCCGCCGCGGCGAGCAACCGGTCCTGGCCGACGATCGTCTCCGGATCGAGCGATTCGCCGATGGGCACCGCGAGATCGCGTCCGACTCGATGGATCTCGGCGCCGGTCTGCGCCGACAGGTCGGCGGCGAGACGATCGGCCACGGCATCGTTCACCGAGGCGATCACCAGCGCACGGTCTCGTTCCCGATCGTCGAGACCCGTCCACCATCCGAAGGCCGTCTCCACGATCGTGGCGAGGGCGTCGTTGGCGAAGGTGGAGGTCTCCTCGATCCGGTCGTCGGAGAACCGACCAAGGCGGGTTCGCGTGTTGCCGACTTCGATGGCGATCAGGTCGAACTTCACGGGGTGGACTCCTGACGGGGAGTGGGGATCGTGGACTCGGAGGGGCGCGTCGGCGACGTGCCGGGCCCGAGATACGCCTCTCGCAGGAGCTCGAGGCACCGTCGGGCGACGGGGCCCGGCGTTCCGGTTCCGACCGGCGCGCCGTCCAGCGCGGTGACGGCCGAGACGAGGCGGCGGCTCGAGGTGATCAGGATCTCCGACGCGTCGTCGAGGCAAGACGCGGGCAACGCCTGTTCGCGAATCGGCACTCCGTTCGCGGCGAGGCGCTCGATCAGGACCTCGCGGGTGACGCCGGGAAGGATCGGTGGGTCGGCGTCGGTCGGCGTGGTGTGCAGCACGTCGTTGCGCACGACGAACACGCTGGTGTAGGCCCCTTCGGCCACCCGCCCGTCGGCGATCAGAACGGCTTCTTCGGCGCCCGCCCGATCGGCCTGGGTCAGGGCCAGCACGTTCGCGAGCAGGTTGGTCGTCTTCACCCCGCAGCCGCGCCAGCGACGGTCCTCCGTCCGAACCGCCCGCACGGCCATCGGGGTCTCGGGGACCGGCTCGCCGGGGGTGATGAAGGCGAAGATCCGACCTGGTCCGTCGTCGCCTTGGCCGCGGGCGTGACGGCGAATCCCCGGGACGCCTCCGCCGGTCACCTGCAGGTAGAGGAGCCCCTCCGCGTCCGGCTCGGCGTGCAGCAGATCGGTCACCGCGCCGTCGAGTCGATCCGCGAGCGCCGCGTCGAGTCCGATCGCGGCGAGGCCCGCGGCGAGGCGTCTGCGATGACGCTCGAGCATAGGGGCCCGTGCACCGCAGATGCGGACGCCCTCGTAGATCGACTCGCCGAACAGCACGGCGCGGTCGAAGATGCCGATCTTCGCCTCTTCGGCCGCTCGAATCTCGCCGTCGATCCAGACCTTCATGGGCGGAGTCTACCGGCGGATCGGGGCTCGCCCTCAGGTGCGGGCGGCCGCGACGAATCGGGTGGCCCGGTCGAGATCGATCGTCCGTCGCCAGTCGCCGTCGATCTTGATGGCGCTGCCGACGACGATCGCATCGGCATGGAGGAGAAGCTCGCGGGCCGTCGCCGCATCGGCACCGGATCCGACCACGACCGGCAGGGGACCGCCCCGGCGGGCCGCCGCGAGATCGTCGATCGAGGTCGGGGCACCCGTGGCGACTCCGGTGACGACCACCGCATCTGCACCGCAGAACGCCGCCCCGGCGGCGTGTTCGCCGAGATCGAGATCCGCCGAGATCGCATGGCTCGAGTGCTTCTTGCGGATGTCCGCGAGGATCGCCACGTCGCTGCCGAGTTCTCGGCGTCTCCTGAGCAGCCGCCCGGCATCGGCCTCGTCGAAGAGGCCCTCGTCGGCGACCGATGCGTAGGCGAATCCCTCTGCGCGAAGGAACGAGGCCCCGGTCGCGACGCAGATCGCCAGCGCCTCGAGGTTCGCGCCGGCGAGGACCTGCACTCCGACGGGAAGATCGACGGCGTCGCACACCGACGCCACGGCGCGGGTCATGGCGGCGACGGTCTCCGGTCCGACGTGCCGCCTCAGGTACGGCCGGTCGTGCATGTTCTCGACGAGCACCGCATCGAAGCCGGCCTCGGCGAGGCGTCGCGCCTCGCCGGCGGCGCGATCGGCGATCTCGCCGACGGGACGACGGGCCTCGGGACTGCCCGGCAACGCATCGAGGTGGACCATGCCGATCAGGGCGCGTCTCGGGAGGCCGGGCAGTGGGCGGTCGTGGTCGTCGTTCAAGGCGAATCTCCGGGATCGGATCCGACGGACATGGTGCGATCGCCGAGTTCGCCGAGAAGTTCGCCGAGATACCGCTGACGCACCCATCGCCAGTCGGACTCGTCGAGTTCCTCGAGAACGGCGATGTCGATCGCCTCGAGCAGGTCTTGTGGCAGATCCTCGTCGAACGCGAAGGCCAGATAGTCCCTCGCCAGCGGTCGCGGCAGCAGCCGCAGCCCGCGGTCGGGGCGGGTCCCGATGAGGTTGTGCAGGATGGCGCGCTCGGAGACGAACGCGTCGAGGTTCCCCGCGGCGAGCAGCTCGATGCCCTCGCGGTCGTCCGCCGCATGCACCGACGGAACGCCGATCGACCGCAAGACGTCCTCGGCGAGACTGCCGCCGACGACGCCGACCCGTGCTTCCACGAGATCCGGGATGTCCGAGACTGCAGTTGCGCCGGCGGTCAGGGTGATGCGGCTTGCCACGACGCCCGTGAAGAGCGAGACCGCCACGACCGACACCAGCATCCACGCGGCCCCGATGAGACGGCCCGCCGGCGTGCGTGGCACGGTGTCGCCGTACCCGACCGTCGAGAAGGTGACCACCGCCCACCACATGCCTCTGGAAAGACCGTGGCCGAACCGTCGGTCGAAGTGGCTGTCGGGGGCCCGGCGTTCGGCGATCCACAGCAGCGTGGCCGCAGTGAGGAAGAAGAGAAGCAGAAACAGCATCAGCTGCAGAAACTCAAGGCCGTTGAAGGAGGCCGTGAGGCTCGGGAGCCAGCCGATCCGCTCGATGGTGGCGACGGCGATCGCGGACGTCTCGAATGCGGGGGACAAGTGGTTCGCGCGGACCCTCCCGGGGGTGATCGCAGTGCCGAGTGCCGACGCCTCGACCCGACCCTCGTCGATCGCGAGCAGCAGATCCTCGAGTGGCCATTCCTGGAACTCGTACTCGAGATCGAGGCGATTCGCGACGCGATCCCAAAGTTCGATCGTGTAGCCCTGCCATTCGCCGAGGGGGTTCTTGAAGGCGAACGGCACCCGGTCCGCGACCGCGACCCGGAGAGGCCGCGACGCGCTGCCGGGTGAGCCTTCGGCCGGCGTCCATGTCCGCTCGGCAGCTGCGTCGCCCTGCGCGAAGGAGGCCGGAGGCGCCGCTCCGATGGCCAGTCCGCAGGCGAGAATGGCCGGCGCGACGAGGGCCCGAGCCTGCCGACGACGCGACGATCGAATCGCCGGCCGCCGGATCCCGGGGACCACCTCGCGGCATCCGCTCCGAACGCGCCACGCGTCCGATGCGAAATCGTTCGGCCCGCGTCGCCGGGCGTCCTCCTCGGCGAGAGACCGCTTCGAACGGCCGGCACCGATCGCCGAGGGCGTGGCATCGATCGACCCTGGTTGCATCTCGTGGCGCATCTCGCTGTCTGTCTGGCCGGGCATGTCGCGGTGCAGGTTGGGTCGACCGATCATGCGTGCTCCGGCCCCGCCGCCGGGGCCATGTCGAACGGACTCGACCGGGAACGCTCGACCGTGATCTAGACTGTAGAGCATGCGAGGCAGTTCCCGGGAATCCCATCGGGTCGAGTCTCGTCGTCGCGACGGCGTCGCGCTGATCGCTCTCGTCGCGCCCGAACAGGGAGTCTCCCTCGAGGTCGCCCCGGCGGCGGGCGGCGCGGCGGTCGGCCTGGCCTCGCCGGCGGGCGAGCATCTGTTCCTGCCCGAGCCGCTCGGGGCGTTCGTGGGGCGTCGCCGCACCGGCGGGATCCCGCTGCTTCACCCCTATGCGAACCGGCTCCGCGGGTCCCGATGGACCTTCGGCGATCGAATCGTCGATCCCGACGCTTCGCCCTGTCGGCATGCCGACGCCAACGGCCTGCCGATGCACGGTGAACTGCTTCGGTGGTCTCGATGGCGCGTGGCGACCGGGGCGGACGCCGATGGCGCGACCCTCACCTTGTCGCTCGACTGGGCGGAGCACCCCGAACTGATGGCGGGGTTCCCCTTTCCGCATCGGCTCGAACTCGGATACCGCCTGTCCGGATCGACCGTCGAGGTGCGGGCGACGGTGACGCCCACCGGGGCCGCCATGCCGGTGAGCTTCGGATGGCATCCCTATCTGCGAGTGCCCGACGTGTCGCGCGATGCGTTGACGCTGACGCTCCCGAGCCTCGAGCGCATCGAGATGGACAAGCGTGGGCTGCCGCGTCGGATCGACGGGCGCCTCGTCGCTTCTCCGCAGGGGAACCGGCGGGTGAAGCTCGCCGACACCGCCTTCGACGACCTGCATCGCCTCGTGGGTCGAGGGTCGATCACGTTGGCGGGCGGAGGCCGCGGCGTTCGGCTCGAGCCCGGCGAGCACTGCCGGTTCCTCCAGCTCTACAGCCCGGCCGGGACGGACTTCGCCGCGATCGAACCGATGACCGCACCCACCGCCGCGCTCGACGACGGCGGTCCGGATCTGCCCGTCGTCGAGGTCGGCGAGTCCTTCACGGCGTCGTTCACGGTGCGGATCGTCGACGGGGCGTGAAGCGTCAGACGCGGTGTGCGAAGGCAAGCAGCAGGGCGAGCCCCGACGTCTCGACCACCAGTCGCAGTTCGATCGGATCGCGAACCCGAGTGGGACGGCGGAACGCCAGCCACGCGCCGCCGATCATCGCCGCCGCCGCCCACAGCAGGCCGCGCCCGTCGGATGTGGCGATCGCCGCCAATCCACCTCCGAGGGCGGTCGTTGCAAGGCAGATCGTCCGGGCCTTCGACGGTCCCAGCCGTGCCGGCACCGAGGCGGTGCCGAATCGCCGATCGACATCCGCGTCGTCGAGGTCGCACCAGATCGCATCGGCGGCGACGCGAAGGGCGAGGGACGTGGTCACCAGCGCGACGGCCGGGTCGGTCATGGCGAGCAGGGCGGCCCATGGCGTCGCGGCCCGTTCGGCGGCGGCGAGTGCCAGTGCCGCGGCGAGGCTCGCGACGGCGATCCCGACCGCGGCGTTCTTCAGGATCAAGCGATCCTTCGGTCGCGGGCGGTTGCGGCGGGGGCGTCCCGCGTAGAGCCAGGCACCGAAGACGCTGCCTGCGGGAATCGTCGCAGGCCACCAGCCGAGGATTCCGGCCTCGGGATCGCCGAGCGTGGCCGCCGAGAGGGTCGCGACGACCAGCGCCGCCGCGCATCCCAGACGGATCGATCGGCGGCGAGGCCACAGCAGGGCGTGGCGGTCGGGGTGGGCCTCGGGATCCGCCGGATCGAGCCAGGCGTCGCGCCACTTCACACGATCGAGCAGATAGCTCGCCAGCGCCGTCGGCACGGCGCACGCCAGCGCCGTGCCGATTCTCGCGGGTGCCGGATCGAGTTCGGCGAGCATCGCGAACAGGCAGACCGCGGCGCCGACGTAGGCCGATGGAAGCAGCGCGGAATCGCCGAGCCGTGCCAGCAGGCCCTGGGAGACGGATGCGGTCATGGCGACATCATCCGCGACCGGCCCACCGTGTCGACCCGCCGCCGGCGTGCGAGGCGTCGCCGGTCGGCCGGGGGCCGGCGCCGTGAACGCCTGAACGGATCCAAGTGCTCAGGTGTCGATGACTCCGCGCTCGACGAGCATGGCCTCGATCCGGTCCACACATGCCTCGGTGCCGAGTTCGTGCGAAGGAAGGACCAGGTCCGCGTCGGTCGGTGCTTCGTAGGGGAAGTCGACGCCCGGCACCGCGACGCTCTTCGCGTCCCCGCCATAGAGGTCGGGGAGCTGCGCCCGGCAGTGCTCGATCGGGGCGTCGAGATGCACCACGAGGAACCGGTCTCCGCCGACGAGTTCGCGGGCCCGGTCGCGGGTGGCCTCCTCCGGCGCCACGAAGGATCCGATGGCGATGAGGCCGGCGTCGTTGAGAAGTCGCGCGACCTCCATCGATCGACGCAGATTCTCCGAGCGTTCCGCCGCCGAGAAGCCGAGGTCGCGGTTGAGGCCCTTTCGCATGCTCTGTCCATCGAGCACCACCGAGGCGTTGCCACGCTCGAAGAGGCGCTTCTCGAGGGCGTGGGCGACGTCGCTCTTCCCGCTTCCCGAGAGGCCGGTGACGAGGATCGTGGCCGGCGACTGCCGCAGCCGCTCGCGGCGGGTCGCCGCATCGACGAGGCTCTTCTGGGCCGCCAGGGTCGCGCTGCCCGGCGAGGTGTCCCAGTGTTCGCCGCCGCCGGTGCTGGGTCCGTCGATCATGCCCGCGGCCACGGTGATGTTGGTGACGCGATCGATCACGATGAACGCGCCGGTGGTGCGGTTGCGGGCGTACGGATCGAAGCAGAGCGGCTCGTTGACGACGAGCTGGACCTTGCCGATCTCGTTGAGGCCCAGCGCCACCGCGGGCGAGGACTCCAGCGTGTTCACGTCGATCTGGTTGCGGATCGCCGCGAAGACGCCGGGAGTCTTGCGGCTGGTGTGCTTGATGAGGTACTCGCGTCCGGCGACCAGCGGATCCTGATGCATCCAGACGAGCGTGGCCTCGATGCGGGTGCCGACCTGGATCTGCGAATCCGGCCGCACGAACATGTCGCCGCGGGAGACGTCGATCTCGTCCTCGAGGGTCAGGGTGATCGCCTGCGGGGCCTGGGCGCGATCGAGATCGCCGTCGAAGGTCACGATCCGCGAGACCTTCGAGCGCTTGCGCGAGGGCAGCACCATGACCTCGTCGCCGGGGCGGACCACGCCCGCCGCGAGGCTGCCGCTGAAGCCGCGGAAGTCGAGGTTGGGCCGATTCACCCACTGCACCGGGAGTCGAAGGTCCCGCAGGTTGCGGTCCGCCGCGACCGGCACCTTCTCGAGATGCTCGATCAGCGTGGGACCGTCGTACCAGTCCATCCGCTCGCCGCGATTGACGACGTTGGCGCCCTTGAGTGCGGACATGGGAATGAAGGTCGTGTCCCGCTCGGGCAGGCGCGAGGCGAACTTCAGGTAGTCGTCGCGGATGCGGCTGAACACCGCCTCGTCCCAGTCCACCAGGTCCATCTTGTTGATGGCCACGACCGCGTGGCGGATGCCCAGCAGCGAAGTGATGAAGCTGTGGCGACGGGTCTGCGTCATGATCCCATGGCGGGCGTCGATCAGCAGCACCGCGACGTCCGCGGTGGAGGCGCCGGTCGCCATGTTGCGGGTGTACTGCTCGTGGCCCGGGGTGTCGGCGATGATGAACTTGCGGATGGGGGTCGTGAAGTAGCGGTAGGCGACGTCGATCGTGATGCCCTGCTCGCGCTCGGCGCGGAGGCCGTCGGTCAGGAGAGCGGGATCGAAGTCGTCGCCGGTGGTGCCGAACCGCGCCGAGTCCTTCTTCACCGCGGCGAGCTGGTCCTCGAAGATCATCTTCGAGTCGTACAGCAGGCGCCCGATCAGCGTGCTCTTGCCGTCGTCCACGGAACCGCAGGTGATGAACCGAAGCAGCTCCTTGTGCTCGTGCTGCTTGAGGTAGCCGACGATGTCGACGGCGGGATCGATGGGAGTCGTGGTCATGGTCGGGTTCGCTCGGTCTCGGGCGGCGGGGCGGAGTCGTGGGAATCGGGCGGGGTCGGGGCGGCCGCGTGGGCCGGCGGGATCAGTAGTACCCCTGGACCTTCTTCTCCTCCATCGAGGCGCCGGGATCGGCGTCGATGACGCGGCCCTCTCGTTCGCTTCGGGTCGCGAGGAGCATCTCCTGGATGATGTGGGGCAGCTCGGTCGCACGACTCTCGGTGGCGCCGGTCAGCGGATAGCAGCCGAGCGTGCGGAACCGCACCCACTTCATCTCGGCGGTGTCGGCGAGCTCCTTCGGCATGCGGTCGTCGTCGACGAGGATCAGCTGGCCCTCGTGACGCACCACCGGACGTTCGGCGGCGCGATAGACGTCGACGAGCGGGATCTTCTCGAGATGGATGTACTGCCAGATGTCCAGCTCGGTCCAGTTGGAGATCGGGAAGACCCGGATCTGCTCGCCCTTGTCGACCTCGGTGTTGTAGAGGTTCCAGAGTTCGGGCCGCTGGTTCTTGGGATCCCAGCGATGGTTCTGGTCGCGGAAGGAGAACACCCGCTCCTTGGCTCGGGACTTCTCCTCGTCGCGTCGCCCGCCGCCGAAGGCCGCGTCGAAGCGGTACTTGTCGAGGGCCTGCTTGAGGGCCCCGAGGTTCATGATGTCGGTGTACTTCTTGGATCCGTGGGTGAACGGGCCGATGCCCTCCCGGATGCCCTGCTCGTTGATGTGCACGATGACGTCGAGGCCCAGCTCCTTGACGATGTACTCGTCTCGGAACTCGTACATCGACTTGAAGTTCCAGGTCGTGTCGACGTGCAGCAGCGGGAAGGGCGGCTTGCCCGGGGCGAACGCCTTGCGGGCAAGATGCAGCATCACGCAGGAGTCCTTCCCCACCGAGAAGAGCATCACGGGGTTGGAGAAGGTCGCGGCCACCTCGCGAATGATGTGGATGCTCTCGGCCTCGAGGGCCTGAAGATGGGTCAGGTCGATGTCGCTCATGGTGTTCCCTGTCGGGCGGTGGACGCGGGCGGCGGATCTGCCCGGCTGCATCCGGGACTTCATCGGCGGAGATCGAGGTGGGCTGCAGGGTTTCGCGCGTCCGTCGCGCGAAGACGGCCTCGATCCCTCGGATTGCCGACGCCGCCGGCCGCGGATCGCCGAAGAACCGCCGGGCGGACCGTGTCGATCCGCCCTCAGGAGACGATAGCGCCGATGTCCGAGACCGACCGCCCTCGAGAGGCCGCCTCCCCCGACGTGGTCTGGGATGCGGGGACATGTCCGAGAACCGAGCGGGAGCGTCTGCTCGGACAACGGGCCGCGACCCTGTGGATGACCGGCATCTCCGGCAGCGGCAAGAGCACCGTCGCCGCAGCGCTCGAGCGGCGCCTCGTCGAAGGCGGCCGCCTGGTCTACCGACTCGATGGCGACAACCTCCGGCACGGCCTGAATGCGGATCTCGGGTTCTCCGCCGAGGATCGCGCCGAGAACGTCCGCCGGGCCGGCGAGGTCTGCCGGCTGCTTGCGGACACCGGCGCCATCGTGGTCGCGACCTTCATCAGTCCGTTCACGAAGGATCGCCTCGCCTGCCGGCGCGTCCACGAGGCCGCGGGCATCCCGTTCCTCGAGGCCCACGTCCACTGTCCGTTGGAGGTCGCGGAGTCTCGGGATCCGAAGGGCCTCTACAAGAAGGCCCGCGGCGGCGGAATCGCGCACTTCACCGGCATCGGTCAGGAGTACGAGCCGCCGACCGACGCGGAGATCGATCTCGACACCTCGCGATCGTCCATCGACGAGTCGGTCGATCGTCTGATCGCCGCACTTCGGACTCGGGAACTGATCGACGGCTGAGCGCCGATCGGACGGCGCCGCGCCTCGCTCAATCCTCGTCGTCCTTGTGACTGAACGAGGCGACGAGCTGCTGCTGGACATTCGGCGGCGCGGCGGCATCGTGGCTGTAGTCCATCACGAAGGACGCCTGTCCCGCGGTCATGCTCTTCAGCTGACTCGAGTAGGTCCCCATCTCGGCCAGTGGCACCTCGGCTCGGATCGTGCAGAGGTCGCCGGGCAGCATCTCGGTGTCCAGCACGTGTCCGCGACGGCCGGAGAAGTCCGAGGTCAGGTCGCCCATGCAGCTCGCCGGGGCCGTCACCTCGACCTCGACGATCGGTTCGAGCAGGACCGGCTTGGCCTTCAACACCGCGTCGATGAAGGCCCGCTTGCCCGCGGTCACGAAGGCGACCTCCTTGCTGTCCACCGGGTGGTGCTTGCCGTCGAAGACCTCGACCCGCACGCCGCCGAGAGGGAAGCCCGCGATGGCTCCGCCGTGCAGCACCTGCCGCACACCCTTCTCGATCGCGGGCAGGAACTGGCGTGGCACCGAGCCGCCGACGGTGGCGTCCACGAACTCGAAGGCGGTGTCGTCTTCGCCCTCGAGCGGCACCACCCTCAGGTGGACCTCGCCGAACTGCCCGGCGCCGCCGGTCTGCTTCTTGTGGCGGTGATGGCCCTCGGCGGTGCCGGAGATCGACTCCTTGTAGGCGACCTTCGGGGGACTGGTGTCGAGTTCGAGCTTGAAGCGGTTCCTGAGTCGCTCGAGCACCACCCGCATGTGGAGCTCGCCCATGGCCCGGGCCACGGTCTCGTGGGTCGCGGCGACCCGATCGACCTTGAAGGTGGGGTCCTCCTCGCACAGCTTCGAGAGGCTCGTGCTGACCTTGGCCTCGTCGCTGCGGCTCTTGGCCTCGATGGCGAGGCCGTACATGGGCCGTGGCATCTCGATCGACTTGAACCGGATCGACTCGGTCTCGCCGCCGGCGTGGATCACGTCGTTGAAGTGCAGTTCGTCGACCTTGGCGATCGCGACGATGTCGCCGGGAACCGCCTCGGCGACCTCGTGATGGTCCTTCCCGTGGACCTCGTGCAGGTGGGCGATGCGGACCGGCTTGGCGCCGTCGTTGATCCGCACGCCCTCGCCGGCCTTCAACGTCCCCTGATGCACCCGAACGAGGCACATCTTGCCGACGAAGGGATCGGTGGTGACCTTGAAGACGTGCCCGACGAGCGGCTTGGAGGCGTCGGGCACGGGTTCGTAGGGCTGTGCCGAGTCGCCTTCGCCGGTGACGAACGGACGAGGGTTGCCGCCAAGTGGGCTCGGGCACAGATCCTCGAAGATCGAGAGCAGTTCGGGGATTCCGACGCCGGTCTTCGCCGAGACGAAGCACACCGGGACGAGGTGGGCCTCTCGCAACGCGGTCTGGAAGGCGGTCCGCAGCGCTTCGGGCGCCACGCTGCCCTCCTCGAGGTAGGTCGCCATCAGCTCCTCGTCGACCTCGACGACCTGGTCGACGAGCTGCTGGTGGGCGTCGGCGACCGAACTGAAGGCGACGTCCCCGGTCTCGGAGGTCCAGAGGTCGACCACGCCGCTGCCATCCGGGGTCGGAAGGTTGATGGGAAGCAGTTCGCTTCCGAAGGTCTCCCGCATCCGCTCGAGCAGCGCCTCGCACGCGCCCACGTGCTCGTCGATGCGGTTGACGACGATCATGCGGGGCAGGCGGCGCTGGCTCGCCACGGCGAGGATGCGCCGGGTCGTGGTCTGCACGCCCTTGTCCGCATCGACGACGACCGCGACGGTCTCGGTGGCGGGCAGGATCGACAGCGTCTGGCCGAGGAAATCGGGAAATCCCGGCGTATCGATCAGATGCACGAAGGTGCCGCCGTGTCGAACGGTGGCCACGGCGGGATAGAGGCTGTGACGGTGGGTCTTCTCCTCCGCCTCGAAGTCGCACACCGTGGTGCCGTGCTCGACGTCGCCGGCCTTGGACAGTCCGCCCGCCGCGACCAGCAGCGCTTCGACCAGCGTGGTCTTCCCGGCGCCGCTGTGGCCGGTCAGGGCGATGTTCCGAATCGAGTCGGTGCCGTGATCGCGGGCCTGGGCCTTGGTGTTCGCCATGGACGTGGAACCTCCTTCGGGTCGATGCGAGTCGAGGGTTCCGGGACGGGGCCGCAGTCCACTTCGTCGGCGTCGTCCCGGATCGGGATGACGACGGGCCCGCGGGGCTCCAACCCCAACGGAGGCGTCCTTGCCATTCGGGTTCCCCGTCACCGATGCGCATGCATCCGGTGTTGAAAGTGTAAAGCGAGCACCGGCGTCGCCCAGCGGATCCTGGGGATTCCGCTGCCGATCGCGTTCGGTACGAGTCTCGGCCTTGCCGGTTCCGCCCACGATTCCCGCTGGAAACGCCGATAGGACCCCCCATGCAGAATGCCGCCACGGAATCGGATCTCGCCCTTCGCCGCCGCCATGCCGAAGACGCCGTCGCCGCCGCGATGCTCGCGACCCGCTCGGTGCACGACCTGCCGGGAGAGATCCGGGGCCTGCTGAAGGACGATCGGAGCCCGGTGACGGTCGCCGACTTCGCCGCGCAGGCGGTCGTGGCCATGAGTCTTCGGGAATCCGCCGGTGGTTCGATTCGCCTTGTCGGCGAGGAGCACCCCGACGCCCTGCGAGGCGAGGAGGGCCGGCCGCTTCTCGAGGCGGTGGTCGCCGCGGTGCGGACGGCGCGCCCGGAGGCCGACGCCGACATCGTGCTCGACGCGGTCGCCGCCGGCACCGCCGAGCCGGGCCCCGAGGGGTTCTGGACGCTCGATCCGGTCGATGGCACCAAGGGCTTCCTGCGCCGGCAGCAGTACGCGATCGCACTCGGCTGGATCGAGGACGGCGTGCCGCAGGCGGGAGCGGTGGGGTGTCCGCACCTTCCGGAAGGCCACTCCGGCGACGTCTCGGTCGCGGACCCGGTCGGTTGCCTCGCTTCGGCCCACGCCGGCGGCGGGGCGACGATGCGGACCCCCGATGGCGAGGCCGCTTCGATTCACGCCGAGGCGTGGCGCGAAGGCGATCCGATCCG
>Ga0075475_10000956_pt1 | contig 14043 bp, 18 predicted proteins | sample DEB08_DNA_10_FD_76342 | JGI IMG/M metagenome (GOLD analysis project Ga0075475, IMG submission 76342) | Aqueous microbial communities from the Delaware River and Bay under freshwater to marine salinity gradient to study organic matter... | ecosystem: Environmental > Aquatic > Marine > Coastal ... | reverse complement strand
TTTTACTGGCATGTGTGTCTCCTAAAGTGAATATTTATCTAGAAATATAAAACCTCTTTCTTTATAAAGAGTTATTCTTTTTTTAGTTCTGTCTAGATCAAATGTTTTATCAGTATAAAAAAATTCGTTCTTAAGTAAGTAAGATTCTGCCATTTTATCTATACAATATTCCTCACCATTGTGTGCAATTTTAGTATGAGATAAATCTGCATGTTGTAACCTTAATCTTATATCTTGATAAGGATTAGCATTCACTTGAATAACATGATTGTCACAATTAAATTTATATATATTTTTGTAAATTTCATTGCTGTAAGTAGATATTTTTGAAAAATAATTTAATAATGTATCTGCTTGTTCGGGTGTTCTAACAAAGTAATCTATGTCATTAAATGTCCATTTTGGTTTGTTTAAAAAGTTCCATAATGCAAAACTGCCTCCTATCCATGGACCATCTTTATCTATAAATCCATATGGATCAATATTTTCAGATGGAATATTTTTATATAGATTAAATAACCCTTTAAATTTGTTCATAACCTCTAGATATATATTTTTCTATTCTTTGCTCAGTTTGATAGAATGATGTAGATATACCATATACAGGATCTATAGTGAAAATTCTTTTTTGTAAATGGTCTTTACATTTCATTGACATAATATATTCAAATCCGTTATGACCTATTTGACATACGCTGATATCGTGTTTATCTAATCTTAATCTAATGTCTTTGTATCTTGCTGGTAAAATTTGTACTATGTGATCGTTAAAATAAAATGTATCTGTTTTTTGAGGAGTTCTTTCGTGTAGATTTGCAATTTTATTAAAAAAATTAAAAAGATAAAGGTATTGGTTTTTATCTTTAACAACATAATCGATATCGTTGGGTTTCCAATTATCTTGAGTATATTTTTGTAAAACAAAACTACCAACTAACCATGGACCTTCTTTTTGTATAATATTATATGGATCTATACTATCTGCTTTTTCACAAATAAAATTATTAAAAATGTTTTTTATTTTATTCATATATAAAAATTTTTCTTTTTACTTATATAATTATAAATCAATTTATCTATAGGTGTATTGTTGTAAGTATGTTTAACTGTTCTTCCAATATTGGTATAAAAATCATTAGGGAAATTAGTAGGAGTAGTTACAGCCTTTCCTGCTTTTAAACAGGTATATGTCCAATTTGATACCATCGAACTTATCTTATAATTCTTTATAATATGACCTGCAAGTTCGCCTGCTAATTTTTTAGCACCAGAAAAATCAATCCATTCGTTTGACCAATCAACTATAGGTGCACCTACTGATCCAACACTTTTGCCTTTTGAAATAATTTTATAACCAAATTTTTCTGGATCTTTATCTATGTGTGATTGCCAGTCCCAATGACTATTATAATCCCAAATATTAAGTGGTATGTATTGAATACAATCTAAAATTTTATCTTTTAATACTATATCTGTATATTTAAAAATATGGTCTCTATTATCTTTAGATAGACCTGCTATCATAGTAGCATATAAAAAGAAATTAGGATTTACGTTTTTAATTTTTTTAAGTGTCGATATTATTTTTTTACTTCCAAAACCTTTTCTAACTAATTTGCCTGCTTCACCATTAAATGTTTCTATACCAAAATTTAAAGAATGTAATCCTATTTCACTAAATTTTTCTATTCTGCTTTCGTCAGCACCGAACATTTCTAATCTAGCATAAGCACAAATATGAATGTCAAAATCTAATTCTTTAACAGCAGTGTGTAATGTGTTTATTTTGTTGTCACTTTCATTAATTGTATCATCTGCGGCAAAAAAATGTGTAACACCATTATTTTTAGCATTATTAAAATACTCAACTAGTCTATCTACATTATTTACTAGAGGATTTTTTATACCTCTAAAATCGAAATTGCAAAAAGTACAATCAAATTTGCAACCTAGTGCTGTTTCAAACATTGCAACATCAGTTTCTGACCATAAATCTTCAGAATAAAATTTATGTGTCACTGGATTATCTAAAGCATTTTCGTTATTAGGGTGTCTAATTTCTATAGGATCAAATTTTTTACCTATTAAATTATCGAACATTCTATCATGTATAGATTTTGTTAATAGCATTGTGCTTCTACCAAAATAAACAATATCTCCTATTTTATTAAATTTATCAAAGTCTTCGTAATGTCTAACTCCACCTAGTATTGTAATAGTGCCAGGAATTTGATCTTTTAATTCTTTAACAAATTTTTCTAACTTTGATACATACCTGCTTCCGGTATTTAATGTCATACTGAAACCAATTAATAATGGATATCCTTCTGAATATAATTTAAGAGTATTTAATAACTCATCTTGATCCCAATATGAAAAATAATTAAACACAGTAGAATTGTATCCATGTTCTTTGAATATTTCGTTTATTTTGTATGGTCCACTAGGTCTAGCATGTTGCATGTTAAATCCAATGTTGTGACCTATATTTGTACTTGATGATAAGATATCAGGATTATTGACAGCCATAGTGTCTGACAATATAGCCACTTTAAAATTTGGTTTCATAATAATATTTTTTATTTTTAATATAGGTATGTATTGCTTTATCTATAGGATTATTTTGTAAAGTGTGAGAAATTTTAACTCCAACATTAGATGCAAACTCTTGTTTTACAGTTTTTGTGCTAGACAAAACTCCTAATGCTTTTAAGCAATTAAAACTCCAAACTCCTATCTGTGTATGTAATCCATAATTTTTTATTATATATTTTAATAGATAATCAAAAAATTGGTTCATCTTATCTTTATCAGTCCAATCATTGGTCCATGTGGTTATTCCATCATTGTTTTTTAAAATTTTGTATCCATATTTTTCTGGATAGGTGTCTAACTCAGATTGAAATTCCCACATATTCATTTCACCATAATCTCTAAGTATAAGAGGTATAGGCGTAATAGAATCTAACAAATTATTTGCTAAAACTAGATCTGTGTATTTTTTAATACTGTCTTTGTTGTCGCCCGTTAATCCTAATATTATAGAACCATGTAAATAGAATTCTGGATTTATTGATTTAATATTTTTTAAATTATTTAATATTTTTTCTGGTTGGGCGCCTTTTCTAATTAATTTATTTGCATTATAATTAAACGATTCTATACCAAAAAACAAACTTGTCACGCCTGACTCGTTCATTAATTCTATTTGTTTGGGTTTAGCCGACATCACATCTTGTCTAGTGAATGCCGCAATACTAGGATTGATTCCTGCTTCTTTAACAGCAGAATGTATAATCTCAATTTTATTGTCTGTTTCATTAATTGTATCATCTGCGGCAAAAAAATGTGTAACACCTTTATTTTTAGCATCATCAAAGAATTTAGTTAATCTATCTATAGATGCTATTTTTGGATTTTTAATATTTCGAAAATCGTAATTGCAAAAAGTACAATTAAACTTGCATCCTACAGATGTTTCAAACATTGCAACATCAGTTTCTGTCCATAAATCGTGATCATAAAAATTATGAACAACAGGTTCATCCATTAAATTTTTGTTGTTTTCATGTGTTATTATAATAGGTTCAAACTTTGTTCCAACAAGTTTATCGAATATTCTATCATGTATAGATTTCATTAAAAGATCTATACTTCTACCTTTAAACATTATATCACCTATTTGATACCGTTCAGTGTTAAAATTTGGTCTTATACCACCTACTATAACAATGCTACCTGGACACCTTAATTTTACTTTTTCGATAAAATTAATAATTTTATCTACATAATACAAATCAGAATTTAACGTTAAACTAAATGCACATAACAATGGTTTACCTTCACTGTATTTTTCTAAAACAGATAATAAATCAGTTTCTTCCCATATTGAAAAATAATTAAACACTGTGGATTCATATCCATGTTCTATAAATAATTCAGATACTTTATATGGAGCGGCAGGTCTGGCATGTTGTAACCAATTACCCATTATAACAAATGAATCAGAATTATTTTTTATGTCCTTAGTAGATTTTTTCATAGAATCAGAAAATACTGCTACTTTGAAATTATTATAGGAAAGGCTCATAGTGTTATTTATTTAACGTAAATAAACCTTAGATGTATCTTTGATGTAAGTTCATAGCCACTACTTAGTGGCTATGATTATTCAAATCGTGATTACGATTCCTTTTGAACGAGGGTCCAAATGCCGTAGCCTAATCCTACCCAAGCGGCAAGTTTAACTATACCACCAAATAAGATAATACTACCACAAATGGCTATTAGAGCGGCTCCGTCCCAAGATGTTCTTTCACTCCATCTTGCTAGTAACCAATCTTTTCCTTTCATTAAAAAATCCATATCAACTCCTTTATTATTAATACGCAATTATATTTATGATTTACTTTTGTTAGATTAAACAGTATTGAATACTTTTATTTGTCTCTGCCAAAATTTTCTTCTATTGCTATTGGTGTAAAGTCTTGCATCACATCTTCTATAGAACCTTCACCAGCATCAACTATTTTGCCCTGTGGATCTAATAATACCCAAGCATTGTCGTCATCGTTATAGCCTTCTTCTCTGGCATTTATAACATAACCATTGCTGAGTTCGATAGGTGTGTCACCGTATTCCCATGAACTGATAGCATCTAATACTTCTTTATGTGGTAGTCGAGGATATATAACTCCACCAAAGTTGCCTTGGGTTACATCCTCTTCCACATCTTTTCCTTTAGCACGTTGATCATCAACCCAATCTTCATATTCTCGAGCACTTTGTACTTTATCTGAATCTGGAGCATAGCCCATTGCAATTAATTCTTCTGAACTTTTGTTAGGTTTTTCAGGACGTATGCCTTCTAGTGCAGGAACTTCATCTTTAATTCCCATTCCTGATCGAACTGCTTGGTATAAATTCTTTGCTAACTTTTTATCTGGTACACCTTGTGCAAATGCTTCTAAATTTCCTTCAGCGGCCGCAAGTCTCATTTTGCTTGCACTCATGCCTTCTGCACCTTCTGCGTCAGGATCTCTTTCACCTGCAGAAATTACTTTAATAGAATTAAAATTATATTCTTTTCCGTTGTAATCGTTAAAAAGTTTATCAAACTGTTCTACTCGATCTGATCCAGCTACATAAACAACGTCAGTGTAACCCAATTTTTCTAATTTTTGTAACATTTGAATAGGAGTTCTAACTTCGTTATCACCTATTGTTATATCTTTAAAGAAGTTTACTGCGTATTGCTTTTTTACGTTATGGGGTAAAGGATCTGTCTTTGGTTTTTGTGTATGACTTAAAAATAAAAAATGGTCGCCTTTTTGTTTTTTAACTGCGTTGACTAATTTTTCGTGACCTATTGTTGGCGGGTTCATTCGACCAAATGCCGCTACTGCTGTTTTTCCAGGTGCTTCGAAAATTTGTCTTAGTTTCACTTATATTCACCGTTTCTAATGTTTGGCATTTCTTCGTCAACAATTTTCTGTATTAAACGTATTCTATCTTCTAGTGTAAATACTTCTTGTGGATATTTTGCTAATTTATATTTTTCGCAATATTGATTTACGCCTTTGTCAATCAGCGGACCTAACATTTCTTTTACTTTTACCTTTTGTTTCTTACCTACATAATTACCCATTTCGCACATTGTAGGATAATAGTCACGTCTATAAAACATAGGATCATTACGCATAAAAACGTGTAAATCGTCTACTATGTCATATGGTAGTTTTGTATCACTAGGATTTGCTAATTCATCAATACGCATATTACCACTTCCTACATGACCAGTAACGTGCCTTGTGTCTTGGTCCTGGATTATCACAGTTGTGTCTTGCACGGAAACTTCTTCTACGTGCAGGATTAGATTTTTTAATCTTCATGTTAGGATCACCAAAGTTAACTTTAACTACATTACCTTTTGGATTCTTAACATACACTTTAAACTTTTTAACATCGCCACGCATTGGTTTGCCTAGTTTTACTTTACGACCTTGATACTCGGCTTCATCTACTTCTTCGTCTTCATTGAACCACATTACACCATAGTTTTCATAAAACTCGTCACCGTCGTATGTTTCTTCATCAACTTCTACATCATCTGCACTAATTAATATATCAAAATCTTCGTATCCTTCTGCAAACAAATAATTTGCCAATTTATTAGCATATTCGTCTGCTTCACTTTCTGTAAGTTGTCTCTGCAATGGAATTTCAAACACAGTTCCTTGTTGTTCTGTTTCATAGATATTGCTTTCTGGAAAAATAGACTCGTCCAGTTTATTCACTGTTTCTTGTTTTTCCATTACTATTCTTACAAAATGTTCCATTTGTGTCACCTTAATGATTTAATATTATTGATTGTACTGTGCCGTCTGTCCAGTTTGAAATGTATGCTCTAACCCACACATAATTTCCTGTAAAATTATATATGTGTCCGCCATCTCTGTTACTACTCGAATCATTATCAGCAGTGTGTGATGTAGACGTAATTGTAAACCAGTCAGAATCTGTAGGTTCTACAGATAACGTAGCCTGCATTACTACAGTACCTAAAAAGCCTGTTAAATTATATTGAACGGTGTGAAAACCGTCAGCACGACCATAATAACCGTCACCTTTGTATTTGGTTCCGGTTATTGTTTGTGCGCCGCTATCTCCTGGATGAGTTTGAGCTGATAAAATTGTTTCACTGTTACTTGGCATATACTTATTTATCAAGATTTTCTTTACAAACAATTTTATCTATGCGGCGTATATTAATGCCTAATAGACTTATCATTTGTAAAATTTTTTCATCTCTTACATAAAAGTATAGTCCTTCATAAGTAGTGTATCTTTGTGGCTGGACCAAGTTTTTTTCTAAAATAGGTCCAATTTTAACTTTGTCTTGATTGTTGAGTATCCAATTAGTCCAATTAGTATTAGATTGAACACCTAGCGTTACTCTTAAAGAACAACCATTGTCTTTTTCTAATACTACAATATTTTGTTCTTTACTTAGATAATCAACAATAGTTGGGTCAGGCAAGTGTAAACTGTCTGCATTTACTTTGTAGCCTATTTCTTCTAACCAATCTAGATCATTACTATAAACACAAACTGTTGGTTTTTCTACACGTAGACAATAATCAGTCTTATTCGATAACATTTGATGTAGTGCTTTTGCTTTTTCAAAATGTTCTAAACTAACTAATTCTGAACGCAGAAATTGTGTCAAATGCAATGATTCTTTTTTATCAGCCTGTCGTTGAAGTTCATCTAAAATTTTTCTAGCATATAACAATTTGTTATTTCTAAATATAGAAGATAGCTGAGATTTTATGACTAGTTTGTAGAGATATTCATTCCAGAAAAGTTTTTTACTGTCATAACTCTTCTGCATTTTCTTCAACCTCAACTTTTTTCGCCACTGTATTTAATACAAGTTCGTTGTTGTTGATGTCTACAGTAACTTCCCCACCATTTTTTAGCGAACCAAACAATAGCTCTCTTGACAATGGACGTTTGATATCTTTATCTATTACTCTCTGCAATGGTCTAGCACCCATCTTCTTGTCAAATCCTTTATCTACTAAGTAGTCAAGTGCTTCATCTGTAACAGTAATATTAACTGATTTCGCAGTAACCATGTTCTTAAGATCAACTAAGAACTTACCAACAATTTTCATCATTACTGGCTTGCTTAGTTTTCCAAAAGTAATCACACCGTCTAGTCTATTTCTAAATTCTGGCGAGAAATACTTTTTCAATGAAGTATCTTCATAATCTTTTTCCATTTCTTCATTGAAACCAATTGCATTTTGCTCTGCTTCTTTTGCACCTAAGTTTGTTGTTAAAATTAACACACAATTTCGAGCGTCTGCACTCTTGCCGTTTGAACCTGTAATAAATCCGTTGTCCATTACTTGTAGAAGTATAGAGCTTACATCTGGATGTGCCTTTTCAATTTCATCTAACAATAATACACAGTTAGGATGTTCTTGTAATTTAGTAATTAACAAACCAGCATTTTCTTCAAAACCAACATATCCTGGAGGAGAACCAATTAGTTTAGATACTGAGTGTTTCTCTTGATATTCACTCATATCAAACCTCACAAGTTCAACTCCTAATTGCTTAGAAAGTTGTTTTGCTGTTTCAGTTTTACCTACACCAGTAGGACCCATGAATACAAACGAGCCAATAGGCTTATCATCTGGTTTAAGTCCTGCTTGAGCAACTAGTATCTTATCTACTATGTCATCAATTGCTTTATCTTGCCCATACACAGTCTTTTTAAGATTTGTTTCTAAATTAGCAAGATTTTCAGTTTCTCTTTCTGCTACTTGCTCAGTAGGCAATTTCAACATTTTAGATAATTCAAATTGTATTTCTTCTTCACCTACAATTTTTTCATCTTTAGGTTGAAGATTAAATCTAGAACAAGCAACATCAATTAAGTCAATTGCTTTATCAGGCAATTTTTTATCTGATTGATATTTGACACTTAATTTTACAGCCGCTTCAATTGCTTCGTCTGTGATTTGTGTAGAGTGATAATCCTCATAGTATTTTTTAATGCCACGTAAGATATCTTTAGTAACATCGGTGCTTGGTTCGTCAATATTGACTCGCTGGAATCTGCGCATTAATGCTCTGTCTTTTTCAAAACTTTTTCTATATTCTTCCCAAGTAGTAGAAGCAATAACTTTGAGATTACCTTTGGTTAATGCTGGCTTTAACATATTAGCAAGATCATTAGAATTACCACTGCCGCCTGCACCTGCACCTTGCATCATATGTGCTTCGTCGATAAACATAATAGTTTTGCCTTTTTTCTTCAAGCCGGCAAGTACTAGTTTAAATCTTTCTTCAAAATCACCTCTGTATTTAGATCCAGCAATCATACCGCCGATATCTAACATATAAACTTCGTAGTCTGTTAGGAACTCTGGAACATTGCCTTGCATGATATTAAAAGCCATGCCTTCAGCAATAGCAGTTTTACCAACTCCGGGTTCGCCTACTAATAGTACATTATTTTTTGTACGACGACCTAGTGCAAGTGCAATACTATCTAGTTCTTCTGCTCTACCAATAACAGGATCAATTCTATTTGCTCTAACTTCGTCATTTAGATTTGTAGTAAACTCTCTTAAAGCCTTAGCAGCCGCACCAGACATTTCCTCTTCATTTACAAGTTCGTCAAATTCTGAATTGATGTATTCGCCAAACTTTTCTTTTGTAACTTCTGCTTTTTCTAGATAATATTTTGCTATGCTTTTCTTTTCTGAAAGCATACTTAAAAGGACATCAGCAAGTTCAATATGACTGCGTCCTGCAAATAATACCTGTGTAAACGCTCTATTTAAAACACGTTCTACTGCTTGCGTTTTTTTAGGCTTATGCTTCGAAGTTTCTACTTTAAGCTCATCACATTGTGTTTTTAAATGATGTTCAAGATTGCTTTTTACGAAATCAATATCTGTTCCAAAGCCGGAGAGCACTGCACAAAAGCCTTCTTCGCACAGCATGGCATATAACAAATGTTCTACAGTGACATATTCGTGCTGTAGTTTTTGTGCATCTTTGATGCTTTTTTCAAAAACTAATTGTAACGTTTCACTAGGTTCAACCATTCTGTAATTTCCTCAGTTTATTTTGTAATTTTTGCTGACGTTTTTTTGCAATATCGATTTTTAATTGACTTACTCTATCTGTAAAGTCTATACCTTCTAAGTGATCGTACTCATGTAAAAAACACCTAGCATCTATACCAGTAAATTCTATTATACATTCTTTACGATCTAAGTCAAGAAACTGTGCTACCAATCTTGCAGGACGTTTAATAGATAAAAATAATAAAGGACTGCTTAGACAACCTTCTTTTGATGTTATCGTCTCCTCGCTTACTTCTCTAATTATTGGATTAATTATTGCAAAAGGTTTGTTAAGTTCTGGGTGTTCAAGTGGACGCATTACAAATATTCTAGCATCTAAGCCTACTTGATTAGCAGCAAGGCCTATACCATCATTTTCCATCATAATTCTGGCCATCTGCCCAGAAATTTCTTTTGCATCCATAGTATCAAAGTCAAATTCTTTTGTTATTTTTTTGCTCAACCAAGGATTAGGTCTTTTAAGTAGCTTTAGTGTTTTGTCCATATGTATCTCTTATTAATTGTATATTAGCAAGTACCTGCGGATCGTCAATTTTAGGTGTACTGCTGTTAACTGTAATATAAGCATTACCCCTAATCCTACGATTGTTTACATTAGGCATACCATAACCTTGTATACTAAACGTAGTTCCTATGTTTGTGCCTTTAGGTACATTTACTGATAACTGTTTGTTTTCTATAGTATTAATTATTATAACACAACCTAGCAATAAGTCAAAGTAATTTACATCTTTTTGGCAATATAAGTTATCTCCTTCTCTACGCCATTGAGGATGATTTGCTACTTGTATTCTAACGTGTAAATCACCTCTAGGATACTGTCTAAAAGAATCATCTCCTAATCCTGAATATCTAACAGTGTCCCCATGTTTAGCACCAGGCGGTAATTGTATATCTACTTTTTCTTCACGTCCTGTGTTTAATCTATATGCTGCAATTAAATTTTTTCCATAGAATGCTTCTTCTAGTGTAATGTTAACGCCTATAGTTATGTTTTGATTTTTAGGTTGCCTTTGTCTAGAAAAACCATTACCGAATATAGAACTAAAAACATCTTCAAATCCTGCATTGCCAAACGGATCACCGCCCATGCCTTGGAAAGGATTAGGGTTATCGTATTGTTGCCTTTTAGTGTCGTCACTTAAAACTTCATATGCTTCGGTTATCTTTTTAAATTGTTCAGCATCGCCACCTTTATCAGGATGATGTTTACCTGCAAGTTTACGGTATGCTGTTTTAATTTCTTGTTTAGACGCAGATTTAGAAACGCCCAATGTAGAGTAATAGTCCATACTATTACTTATCGGGCGTTATAGGTGCAAGACTGTTTAGTGACTACCTTTGTCGCCGTTAAAAGCAGCACTTGATTTACTTGTTCCGGCATATAAGCCAAACCAAGCAGCACCAGCACCAACAATAACAGAAATCAAACCTGACTGTTCCATACTAGGATCTGGTAAATCCATATACCATAACACTGTTTTGTATAGTAAAAATATGTAAACACTTAAAAATAAACGTGGAAAAATTCTCCAGGCATCTACAGCTCTAGCCATCCATATCCATCTTTGATATGGATTCGTGCCACTGTTAACTGTGTTAGTATCTACTTCTAAATCAATTTGTATTGACTTTTTAATTGGTTCGTCGCTCATTTCTTTTTACCCTCTAATTTTTTAATTTTTTCTTCTAATTTAGCAATCTCATCTTTTAATTCTGTTGCGCCACCTGGTGCAACAGGAGGATGGGAGTCCTTTTCTAGTTCGGTAAGACGAGCTTCAATCTCGTCAATCTTTGCGGTTATTTTAGGATACTTAACACGCCAAGCATTAGTATCGTTTTGAAACCAAGTCCAGCCCCAGCGAATTGCTAGGTATTCTAAAAACGCATCAAATTTTTGTACGCCCCAAGTTGCTATTCTTGTGTCTTTGAACCAAAACAAAAATGCTGCACCAAATGCACTACCTGCTAATGCAGTGTAAATCCATAGACGATCCGTCGCCATTCTTTCAATTATTTCCCACATAAACTAGCCCTTCTATTGTTTATAACAATATTTAGTCGTTTTTGGGTTTAAAAAGATTGAGTATGCGAGATCCAGTTGAGTCTGGTTGAGGTTGAGGTTGAGGTTGCTGCGGTTGATCATTGTCTGCTGCGGCAGCATCTAGTTGATTTTGCTGTCTTTCTTTATTTTCTTCAAGCCAGCCATCTTTTCCTTTAGGAGCAGTTGCTTCTCTATAGTAATAGATGATTTCTTTTTGTTGTGCTATGTATCGTTTGATTTCTTGTAGGTTTGCTGCCATTGCTTCGTAACCATCTGGTGTAAGTGCCATAACAACAAATCCGCCATCTAGTTCTTTTTCAATTTCAATAATTTTTTCTTCTAAATTACCGCAAACTTCTATAGGATCACCATGCTTGTCTGTAAGTTGCTCTAGTTCTATTCTGTTACCTTCAGCATCTCTAGAAGTTCTTGTAGCAGTCGAACCATCTTCTTTTACATATTCTTCAGTTTGGAATTTTTCTGTAGTGTACCAACCTTGTTTGTGTTTACCTGTAGCAGGTTTACATGGTGTGTTTGTAATAACTTTCCATTCTACATCTGTTAAATTAATAGCGTTTGGCAAAGGTGGTGCGTAAACTTCTACTTCCACAGTTTCTGTAATAACTTTTACAGGCGGTAATTGTGGATATTGTGGCACTGTAGTAGCACAGCCTGTTAGTACAATTACACCTGCTAATGCTGCTATTAATTTATTCTTCATTATCTGCTCTCTGTACGTTTTCTAGATCTGCTACTTCTTTACTTAGTTCCTCTATGCCATCAAACTCTTTCTTAGTGGCAGCATTTGCTCTAGGCTCTATCATACCAGGGCGTGAACGAGCAAGTTTTGTGAAGTTGTGATTTTGGAATATCTCCATTGCTTCTCTAGCACGAGCATCTGCTTCATTGAACTGATTTGTTAGTGTTCTTGTTAACTCCATTTGCTTTTGCATACCTTCTTCTAAACTGCGTATAGTTGCTTCGTTCTGTTGAGCAGCAGTTTGAAGAGCAACATTTTGTGCTTGGTATGCTTCGAGCTGCATAGTTTGTCTTTCAATTTGATCTTCTAATCTATCAACAATCCATACATGAGCAGCATAGCCTGCGCCTGCTAATACAAGAACAATTGGCAATGCTTTTATAATTCCAAACATTATACGTTTTCCATTCTGCTCATTAATCTTTCAGCACGTTTTGTAACTTGACGGTACCACTTTGAATCTCTGCCTTCTACTGCGGCACGTTTCCAATCACATTCTTCTAGTGCTTTGCGGAAATTCTTAAATCCGCCTAAACGTGTACGACCCATATTGAACATCATGTTTACTAGGATTTCTTGTACTTCTCCTGGCCATTCATTAAACTGATCTCCGTATAGAGCAACACACTCACCAATTGCGGTGTCAAGGTCACGTTCAAAGACTTCTGCCACTCTTTGTTCAGATACGGCAGTCCCAACTGGCTGACCATGTTCTGGATCCCCTTCGATGACCAAATGTCCAACTCCGAATGTTGGCAATCCAAGGTGGTCGAGGTAAACTTCATTTACTACTCCTTCGTCAATCTTCAATTGTTCAAATACTGCTTGTCTGTTCATTGTACTTCCTTTCTTAAAAAAATTAAACATTTTTTCTTTTGACTAATACTGCGGTGTCTTTATTTTCAAACATAAATTTGTCTGCAAATTTTGTTATATTGTAGTCACCTATATATTTGGATAAAAATATTACTTCAGCAAAGTCATTTACATTTATTTTATCATCTAAAGATTCTAAAATTTTATCTTTCTTACCACAATCTAAAATATCAAATTTTAATGGCTCCGACCATTTTTTTGATATTGTTAGTTCGTCTTCTAATACGTTAATGCTATCTAAGTAACTTCTATTAAAGAAGTTTTTGTAATTTTCTAAATGCGACTCTTGTACTTTTATACCATAATTTTCTGGATCAGTTGGTACAAATTCTTGTAATGATTGCTCATCTGCGTTTACAGATCTAAAATTTTTGTAATATCTAAATTTAAGTTCATCTAGTTCTGCAATCTTTTTAACACCATCTAGTATCTCTAGTATTTCTGTACCAACAGTTTTGCTTCTTTGCAGTTCTACAAACACCTTATATGTGCCGTCGCTTTGTTCACCCGAAGTTACATCTGCATCTAAAACAAATTCATAACCTTTTTCTAAAAAATTCATTAAATCTTTTGCAGGTAATTCTTCATTGACACTAAAACTTAATGTGACAATATTTTTATCGTCACCCATTTTGCTTTTGTAAGAATCTATTTCAAAAACTTTATAGACACAGTTTTTTAAATCACCTGCT
>Ga0075475_10000953_pt1 | contig 14050 bp, 14 predicted proteins | sample DEB08_DNA_10_FD_76342 | JGI IMG/M metagenome (GOLD analysis project Ga0075475, IMG submission 76342) | Aqueous microbial communities from the Delaware River and Bay under freshwater to marine salinity gradient to study organic matter... | ecosystem: Environmental > Aquatic > Marine > Coastal ... | reverse complement strand
CCTCTAAAGGTAGATTTACTTAGTAAGCATATATTTGATCACGCAGAAAAGGTTGTATTGCTCTCTGCTACTATTGTTGGAGTTAAAAGTTTCGCTAGGTCACTAGGTATTAGTGAAGATAATTTTGACTATATTAACATTGAGAGTGATTTTGACCCTAAAAAATCTCCTATCAACGTATATAAAGATACTCCTTTGAATGCTAAAAACTTGGTATCTACATTACCTAAGTTAGTTGAGAGGATTGAAGGATTACTCGATCATCATCCAAATGAAAAGGGTATTATACATACCCAGAGTAACAATATTACAGAATATATTAGAGACTTTATCAACGATAAGTATCGTGGTCGGTTGTTATTTAGAGAACCAGGTGTTAGAAATGAAGCTCTGCTTGAACAACACGCATCAAGTGATGAGCCTACTGTGCTCGTGAGCCCATCAATGACATATGGAGTTGATTTGAAGGGAGATTTAGGTAGGTTTCAGGTTGTAGTTAAGTTACCTTTCCTACCATGGAACGATAAACGAGCAGAAAGAATACGCAAAGTAGATGAAAAATGGTATACTCACAAAATGCTCTCTAACTTGATACAAGCTTGCGGTAGGACGACCCGTGGTAAAGATGATCACAGTACTACCTATATAATGGACTCAACGTTTTTGCGTATTTTAGATGTATATAATGAAGATATACCTTCTTACTTCTTGAAACGCCTATGAAAATATAGCGAGTTTAATAAATATTATTATTGAAAACACAATACTACGGTTTTGAAATTAAAGATATTATGAGGCAGTTTGTTTCTGCTTTCAATAGTATCATTATTAATAGGTATAACAAAGATAGAGCAGTACAAGAAAGAGTTCAAGCTAACTTTGTTTATTCTCCTAAAGAAAGAGTAATACATGATTTGGTGAATAAAAACCAACATCTGAAATTACCCGTAGTAGCTGTGTCAATGAGTAGCGTATCCAGGGATAATGAACGTGTGTTCAATAAAATCCCTGGATTTTATATATCAAAAGCCCCGTCTGTTAGTGGTGGATCTTTTGATACCAACTTTATGCCCACGCCTATACCTGTTAATATAGGGGTTAATATGGATATATTAACAAGGTTTCAAACTGATATGGATCAGATTCTTAGTAATTTTATTCCATACAATAATCCTTATATTATTATAAGCTGGAAAGTGCCTAGTTCTCAAAATTTAGTTAGTGATCTTGAGATTAGATCTGAAGTCCTGTGGTCTGGTAGTATTACTCTAGACTACCCAACAGAGGTTTCCGGTACTCAGCCATATAGAGTGTCAGCTGCTACTTCCTTTACGATTAAAGGATGGTTGTTTAAGAAGAATGTCGATAATAATGTCGCTAATATCTTTACAATTGATCAAACATTTGTACCAGTAAGTGGTTTTGAATATGAGTAGATTTATAAAATACAATTCAGCACTAACTAGTGTAACGAGTTTTAGTGGTAATTTTGATAATATTGAATTATCTGGTAGACCACAGTTTACAGGTGACTTTAGAACTACTTTATTGTGCGGTTTTTCCGCTTCTAAAACATTTGACGGGTATATGTTTACAAGTGTAACAAGTGTTATGTTGAGTTCTAGTAATAACACTAATATATTTGACGCGGGTTATACGTTATCTGCTTATAATTTTTATAATGAGCTTACTAGTGTTAGTACTAATATGACACCATCTACTTCAATCTCTGCAAATTATCCTGAAGTTAGTGGTTTTCCTATTACTACATATACAATAAATAATGATAATACGTTTACAATATCATTTCCTACAGTAACTGCTACTGGAACAGTAGATGTTATAGCTATTAATCCAGCTGGATATGGTATTTTTTCGAATGATGTACCAGCAACAAGTGGTATAGTAGTAGAATAAAAAAATGGATACAGGAAAGCAATCAACATTTGGAAGAGGTTTACAGCAATTCATCTCTAGCGCATTACCCTATAGATCTCCCGCCGCTATTATTGACGATGTACAAGGGCAGAACCCTAAATTTAAAGATTTTTACAGTGCAGGCTCTCTTAGAGGTGATTTGTTATCTAAACACTCTATAGTAACCCCTAAAGTTCCTGAGTCTGATCAACCTATAGGTAACTTTTTAGCAGATAGAGCGTACAATCAGTTAATGTACGCTAACTTAGACGTCGATAAAGGTCGTCGTTTAAGGGATTATAGAGTGATGGCAGCTTTTGCAGAGGTATCTGATGCATTAGATGAAATTTGTGACGAGTTCTTGTGCGAAAACGACATGGGTAATATTATTGAACTCCAATTCAGAGATGTTTTCGATTATGACCCACTAGTGTATAAACAATTACAAGAAGAATTCGATAAATTCATTAATATTTTTGAATTAAAAGAAAAAGGATGGGAATATCTTCGATATCTCCTTATTGACGGAGAATTATATTTTGAAAACATAATTCATGAAGACTATCCTGATAGTGGTATACTTGGAGTGGTAAATATACCCACTCACATCATTGATCCTGTATATGATAACTATCAAAACATGTCTGTTAAGGCATTTTTGTTGCGTAAATTAAAACATCATAAAGATGAAAGAGAAGCTCCTACCGCAATGGTGAAGGATAAAGATTTTATCCCGCTTGATAGAAATCAAGTTACTTATATTAATTCTGGTACATGGAATGAAGATAAAACCTTTAGAGTTCCGTTTATTGAAAATGCTAGAAGAGCTTATAGACAATTAACTCTTATTGAAGACTCAATTATTATATATCGATTAGTTAGAGCCCCGGAGCGTTTAGTATTCAATGTCGATGTAGGTAATATGAGTCCACCAAAGGCTGAGTCTTACATGCGAAAGTTGATGCAAAACTATTGGTCTAAGAAAACATTTAATTTAGATCAAGATAAAAGAGTTAATTCGTTTAACCCGCAATCAATTCTTGATGCATTTTGGTTTCCAAAGAGAGAAGGTAGTGAAGGTACAAACGTAACAACATTACCAGGTGGTCAGAACCTAGGTGAGTTACAAGATTTAGTTTACTTTGTTAAGAAGTTATACAAAGCTTTAAAAGTTCCTACTAACAGAGCAGAGCTAGAGAGTTCATATCAAGCTGATGCTAATGTTTTAAGAGAAGAGCTCAAATTTGCTAACTTTATTGTGAGGTTACAAGCAAAGTTCGCTAAGGGTTTGAAAGAATCTTTTGTTACTCATCTTAAGCTGAAAAATTTATGGAAGAATTTTGAGTTAAGAGAAAATGCTTTTGATTTAACATTTACTCCTCCTCGTAATTATTATGAATTACGTAAGCAACAAATACTCGACCTTAAGTTGAATAACTTTAATAGTATAACTCAGAATGAGTCTATAGCTAAAGGATACGCTCAAAAGATATTCCTTGGTTGGAATGACGAGCAAATCAAAGCTAATAGAGAATGGCTACGCAAAGATGCTGCTCTACAGCACGAGATTGCTAAAATACAAGAAGGTGGTAGTGATTGGAGTTCTGGTGGTAGCGCGCCAATGGCAGGCGGAAGTGCTGTTGATCAGGGCGAAGAAACTCCACCAGAGTTTGGACCTGCTCCTACAGAACCAGCCGGAGAAGAGCCTCAAGCACAAAGCCAACCGCAAGAGACCCCTCCGGAAGCCTAAATAATTATAATGGCAACTACAACATGGTCTGACTCCTTATTAAGTGGGGGTAGTGAATTATTCTCTACCAATCTAGCTAATAAAATTAGTAGCTATCAGAGTTTAGCAGATAGAATATGCTATGACTTAGGATACCCTTTAGTTAATTTAGAGATTCACGGTCGCCAGCTTTACACGAATATTGCACGCGCAGTGGAAATGTTTAGTAAGTTCGCTGGTTATACGGAAGAGTTTTTAGTTTTTGATAGTAATTTGTATACACGTGGTAAGGGTCTTAATATAGAAAAGTTAATGACTAATACCCCTGAGTTAACTGCATCATATTCTGAAACATTTCAAACAGTACGTGCCACTACAAATACAGTTGCTACTCTGACATCTGTAAACTTTTTAGCTAATTCTAATGATGAGTTTATTACATTATTTCAGTTTGATGTTTCTGATATTTTAGTTGATCCATCAGAGTATACCTTTACAGTAACCTTAGATGATACAAATACTCAAATTACTAAACTACTATCAGTCGCTACTTCTGGTAATCCAGAAGCTACAGTAAGTGAGAATGAGTTCGGTACTGTATTTACAACTACTAGTGAAATATTTTCATTAAGTACAACTATTGAAAGTAATTTAATCACTATTGGTATGGTACTCAACTCCGATAAAGCTGGCTCTATTGTCGCTAATAGAAATGCTACGGTTATAAGCGATACGACAACAGTATCGTTAACTACAAATTCACCTATTATTGCTAATTTTGACGACCTAACTAAAAGGTATCGTAAAGTTATTGATTTATATAGCTTTGATGAAGCTAGTAATACTAGTGTTCATAATTTATTCACTATCGAACAAACATTAGCGCAACAAACATACTTTAGTTATGCAATGGGTAACTATGGATTTGATTTGATTAGTTGGTATATATTAAAACAATGGTTAGAGACAAGATCTAAAATGCTCTCAATACAGAGAACATTTAAGTTCGATGAAAGAACTCAACATGTTGTCTTATACCCTGAACCTAAAGCAGGAGAGCGCTTCTATGGAGTATTTGGCGCATATGTCGAGAAGCCAATAAGACATATGATTGTTGAGCCATGGGTGTTTCAATATGCTTTAGCATTAACTAAAATAACAATAGGTAGAGTTCGAGGTAAGTTTGGTGGTACTCAGTTATTCGGTGGTGGTACTCTTGATACATCACTACTGCAAGAAGGTCTAGCAGAGAAAAAAGAGTTGGAGCAAATGCTTTTAACAGGTACACCGGGCTTCGGTGATGCTGCTCCACCTAGTTTCTTTGTAGGATGATACATAAAAAAGGTAATTTTAAAAAAGGTCTATATAGACCTAAAAATAGAAATAAGTACGTAGGCCAAAAGCACCCTGAGTATCGTAGCTCATGGGAACTTCACTTCTTTCAATGGTGTGACCGCAACCCTAATGTATTAGAATGGGCAGCTGAAGCGGTAGTTATACCATATACTTCCCCTGTAGACAAAAAAGTCCATAGATATTTTGTTGATAACATATTAATACTAAAGGAAGGAAATAAGAATGTAAAATACCTGGTTGAAATTAAACCTTTCAAGCAGACAATGCCACCTATTTTCTCAAGAAGAAAGAAAAAAGAAACATTATTACATGAACAAGTCACTTACGAAGTTAATAAATCAAAATGGGATGCAGCAAACGATTGGGCCAACAAAAATGGGTATAAGTTTATAATATTAACTGAGAGAGAATTATTTCCTGAGAAAAAATAGTAGTATAGTATAAATATTTAATAACAATGGCATTTAAACTTTTAGTAGAAAAACCGGATCTTAGCGATTTCGAGTATATAGTCGAAGAAAAGAATGCGAAAGAGCCTTCAAAGCTTTATATTCAGGGCCCGTTTATGATGGCTTCTGAGAAAAATCGTAATAACAGAGTCTACGACCTCGATGAAATGGCTAAAGAAGTTGAACGCTATACAGCAGAGATGATTAATGAAAATAGGGCGATGGGGGAACTCAATCATCCTACTACTGCTGAGGTAGATTTAGAGCGTGCTTGTCACGTCATAACAGAACTCAAACAAAAAGATAATGTCTTTTATGGTAAGTCCAAGGTTTTAAGTACACCTTGTGGTCAGATAGTAAAGAGTTTAGTTATGGACGGAGTTAAAGTAGGTGTTTCTAGTCGAGCTCTTGGTAAGCTTGATGAAGCTCCTGATGGTATATCTCAAGTTAAGGATATGAAGTTAATAGCCATCGATTGTGTTGCTGATCCTTCCTTCCCTAAAGCTTTCGTTAATGGTATCCTTGAATCTAAACAGTGGGTACTCGCTTCTGATGGTAAGTTCGAAGAAATATATAATAAATTTGAGAATAGTGTTAAGAATTTACCTAAAAAAGACTTAGACAATTATTTGAGAGAGCAAATAATTAGTTTTATAAAAAACTTTTAATTAACAATAAATAATTATGATGGACAAAAGCTTAAAAGAGTCAATAAAGGCTTTTATTAGTAATTTGAGTAACAAAGAGTACGCGAAGGCTAATAAAGACCTAAAACAAGCGATTGAATTCAAGATCCAAGAGAGGATCAAAAAAGCGTATAAGAAAGATTTATTTTAAAGATGAGCAACATTACAGACATATTAAAAGAGGCTGCCAAGGACGTTCTTACAGAGGAGACCCTTCAAGCAATTGAACAGGCCTTCACTGAACAGTTAGACGCGAAGGCAGAAGAGCGTTCTAAGATTGCAGTCGACGCTGCTCTCAATGAACAAGACGAGAAGTATGCTACTAAATTAGAGGCATTACTTGAGGCTATCGATAAAGATCACTGCCGTAAGCTTAAGAAGGTTGTTGAGTCCCTTGACACAGACAGAACTAATAAGCTCAAACAGATTATCAAGAAATATCAGAGTGAACTTACTACAGAAGCTAGCAAATTAAGAGACACTGTTGTTGAAAGTGTTTCTGATTACTTAGATTCTTATATCGATGAAGCAATTCCTGCTGTTTCTATTCAAGAAGCTGTTGATAACAAGAAAGCTTTAGGTATTCTTGAGAACTTCAGAAAAACACTTGGTGTTGATCTTGCTCTTGCTAATGAAACCATTAGAGAAGGTGTTGTTGATGGTAAGAAGCGCTTAGATGATGCTTCTAACCGTGTTACTGACCTTACTGAGCAACGCGATGCTTTAGCTTCTGAACTTGTAGAGCTCAAAAAGTCTATTCTTTTAGCTGAAAAGACAAAGAGCTTTGATGAAAAGAAGACAGCTTTCATTAATAAAACATTTTCTGGTAAAGATTTAGAGTTTATACAAGAGAATTTTGATTATGCTGCTAAGATGTTTGATAAAAAGCATACTGAAGCATTAGACGTTCTCAAAGAGTCGGCTCTTTCTAATTCTAAGGTTAAAGATAATGTTGAACAAAAGCTTACCGAAGAAAAGGTTGAGCCGAACCCATATCTTAGTGAATTATCCAGAATTATCTAATTTTAACTTGTTGAGGTACTCGTTACCTGATCTCCAATGTAAAGGACCCTTTTAAACCCAATATAAAAAAATATATGAACGAAACAAATACAAGACCAAATACAAATTATATTGACGGTAGTAGGGCCGCACAGTTGTTGGAGAAGTGGAGTCCAGTTTTGGACTATACCTCTAACAAGGTCGGCGCTATCCAAGATAGTCATACCCGTCTTAACACAGCCATGCTTTTGGAAAACCAAGAGCAATGGTGTTTGAAGGAAGCCAACGTTGCAAGTAATACTGGTAGCGTTTTTGGCGCTAATGCAGTAGGTTCATCTGGCCAAGCTGGTGGAGCCTATGGTTCAAGTGATTCTTACGCGCAGGGTGATGCTCGTTTGCCTAAGATCTTGATCCCGATGATCCGTCGTACATTCCCTGAATTGATTACTAACGAAATCGTCGGTGTTCAGCCAATGTCTGGACCTGTTGGTTTGGCGTTTGCCTTACGTTACAAGTATTCTCAGAAAGCTCTTGATGGTGGTAACGCCGCCGCTCCAGCTAATCAGGCTTATAACGTTGCTGGAAGCGCATCCACAGGATCAGCTGGTGTTACTGGTGAATTAGGTCATAATCATCTCGATTCCAGATTTACTGGTGCTGAGTCAAGTGATGTTACATCACTTTCTTGGACAGGTGTTGATGGTGTTGCTAACGGTGTTGCTATTTCCGGTATTGACGCTGGTTTTGCCGCTGCTCTTAGCACATTTGAGTTCGAGAACGCAGAAAACATGCCTACCGTTGAGCTTAGCTTCGAGAAGACAGCTGTTGAAGCTGGTACTCGTAGATTAGGAGCTCGCTGGTCTGTTGAGCTTGAGCAGGATCTTAAGAACATGAATGGTATTGATGTTGACGCTGAGTTAACAAATGCTATGTCTTATGAAATCCAGGCTGAAATTGATCGTGAAATGATTATTCGCATGATTCAAGCCTCTTTAGGAGCAGCTGGTGGTGTTGGTACATCCACATTCAACGTTGCTTCTGCAGATGGTCGCTGGGTCGCCGAGCGTAATCGCGCTTTCTATCAGAAGTTAATTATCGAAGCTAACAGAATGGCTGTTCGCAACCGTCGTGGTGCTGCTAACTTTATCGTTGCTACCCCACGTGTTTGTGCCATCCTCGAAATGTTGCCTGAATTCAGCTGGATGACAGTTGAAGGTAATGTTAATACATCTCCTGTTGGTGTTGCTAAAGTCGGTAATGTAGGTGGACGTTTCAATATCTATCGCGATACTCGTACAGAAGCTAATTACAATATGGGATCTGGTACTAAGGTTGAGTACGCATTACTTGGATACAAGGGCCCAGAATATTATGATTCTGGTATCATTTACTGTCCTTATATCCCTGTTATGGTTCAGCGTTCTATCGACCCTAACGGATTCTATCCTAAGGTTGGTCTCCTAACACGTTATGGTGTTGTTGATCATCTCTTTGGTGCTTCCAATTACTATCACACTGTGTTTGTAACTGGATTAGAAGACGCTATCGGTGGCTATAAAGCATATCAGTAATTCAGATAATATAAATTAAAAACAAAAAAGGCTCGCGAAAGCGAGCCTTTTCTTTTATATGGGTAGTAAAACTACTGTCTACCTGTCTTAGCCCAAGGAACTTCTTCGTTCCACATCTTATCTTCGATCAAATGTTCATGAGAGCATCGCTGAGGGTTGATATCCCAACCACCACGCCTTACATACAAACAAGTAACAGATAGCTGTATAGGCTTATACTCATCCCATAAACGCTTATAGATGGTCTCACAAATCTCTTCATGAAAGTGACATTCATCTCTAAAAGATACGATATACTTAAGCAAACTATCATGAGTGGGTAAGTAGTTACCCTTCATCTTAACATATACATCGCCCCAGTCTGGTTGTGAAGTAACACGACAATTACTTTTTAGTAGTTTAGAGAATACTCTTAGTTCTTTATTTTCTTCATAGCTAATAGTCTGTAAAATGGTAGGGTCTTCAGAGTATTGTTCAATGTCAAGAGAAACAAACTTATCTTCTAAGCATTCATACAATAGTTGATCCCTCAAAAACTCTCCGGTTCTATTCTCTAGATTGATAGGATCAAATAATTGTACCTTTACATCAGTCTCTAGTAGTTCGCTTAAATCTTTTTCAGCAGTTGTCTTAATATTACCAAAAACCTCACAGACGTCTTTACCTAGTTTCTCCATATTAAAGCTATTCCAATAAAGCTTCATAGATTTGGATTCTACAATGTATTTACTATTACAAGGATAAACTACTTTAGCCACGAAAGCTGTAGGGAGACCTGATTCTAGCAATGCAGATACTTCATATCCATTCCATACATCACATCCTACAAAGGGGAGACTATCATCTTCGATATTTAGATGTGTCCTATTGTTCGCTCTAGGTTCTCTCACAAGAAGAGATGGGTCGTATGTAGATTTATACTGACTTGATTGCCCTAGGTGCTTGCTAATTGCGCTGTTGTCTAATTTACTCATAGTTCTAAAAATGGTCTAATTTGATTATATCTTTCTTCTACTGTACCTGATAGTTTAATAACGTTATCAAAACATTCAATACCAATAGCATTATAAATGCCTACAATACTATCTCTAAATTCTTTATCTGCAGATCTTACTCCATCGTCTACTAACTTAACATCTCTAGGATCTGTATAAAAAATCTTAGCATACTTATTAACATAACAATCTAACAAACATTTAGTTAGTCTATATGTTTCTATACTTACTTTTTCACGTTCAAATAAGTATCTAGTATAAACATATACATCTACAATACAACGATCTAGTAGATACTTACCATTAAGTCTGATATTACGTAGATGGTCCTCACAAATTAGTAACTGAGTTTGATCATAATTGTTAGCTGTATTGTTAATATCGAAACCATCACGATGTATTTTTCTAGTAACTTCATCTACATACTTAAAGTTCTTGTGTCTCTCTTTGCAAAGTTTAAGCAAAGTAGTCTTACCCGTAGATTGAGCACCTGTAAACGAATATATCATAACTTATCACCTAAAAACTCTTTCCATAATTCTACTGACATACCATGTAAACCTCCAATCAATTGTTCTAGAGATTTAAAGCAATTTTCTACTTCAGATACTGCAACTACTTCTCCAGAGTCTAGCTCAGGAATCACTCTATGTATAACACACCCTACTTTGTCGTATTTTATTTTACTATTATATACCTTTTCCTGAGGATTAAAACCTTTTAATTCAGGATACTCGGTTATAAGACCTGGATGACCGTTAAAGATTCTAGTCTTATCACAAAAGTTAGGAGGTAGTATTCGCAAATATCCATGTAGAGTAACTAGTACATCTTCTTTCCACTTCTCATTAAGTATACTATAGCCCATATAGTCGGCTATATTCATATAGTCTACCTCTTTTGGCCATTTAGGAATGTGAACTAAGCTTACTCTGTCTTGTCCTGGTGGGGTTGCGTCTATTCTATCTACAAGTTTCTTGTTTACCCCCTGTAGGTCTGTACGGTTAGTAACTACGTAATCAGGCCATCTACCTATGCCTTTGCTGATTTCAACAATTTCACTACCAGTTTGAGAGAAGAATGCTACCCATTTTTTATACATAACGCTTTAGAATATGTTTGAACATTTTAGTATTGTACATGATATCTTCTACTTGATCTTCATTAGGTTGAGCAGATATTAGATCAGCTAACAACTGAGATGGCTTGTGAGTTAGACCTTGATCTCCATTGTATCTATAACCTAGTAGACCTGCTACAACAGGATTAGAAGTATCAACAGAACGAATATTATATTTACCAGGGTAGTGTGAGAATTCTCGTGCTAGACTTGCGCCGAGTAGGTGATGCGGTTTACGATAATTCCAGATACCTTCACTAACAAGTCGTTCAATTAAGTGTTGACGACCGTAAGTGAACTTTTCGAGTTTAGTTTCACCATTACCTGTGAGCTGATAGTAACTAAAGTCAAAGCTGATAGCGATATAATCAGCCTTATCCGACATAAACTTATAACATTCAGAGATTTCTTTCCAAGTCTTACCTTGAACAGCACCAATTCTCAAGCATTCCGGTCGTCCTATGTAATCGCTAGTAAACTTCTCCCAGGATTCCATTGTACCTTCTGCATCTTCAAGTACATCAGGTACAATATAGTAGTTAGGATTGATTTTTCTGATCCAGTCAATGTATTTCTGTGGATCAAACGAGTGACCAAGTTCAAAAATGGAATTATCAAGCAAGATTTCTCCTTCAGGGCGCATTGCTTTGTATTTTTCTAGAAACCATTCACAATATTCAGGTTGTTCTTCCATAAGATGAACAAGACAATACTGATAATCGTTATATTCTAAAGATTTCTCTAATAGAGCTATAGGGGATTCATGCGATACCTTAATCATGCTACTATTATATGAATTCTCAATATAAGGTCAAGGATTAAATACTTATAATGGCTTTTAGTTTAGGAAATTTTGTTAAAGATCAAGCTGATACTGTAAAAAGTACGCTAGCTCCATCTAATGTTTTGGAAAGAGTAACTCCAAGACAAGTTAAACAAATTTTAGGTGCTGATCCAAAAAATGCAATAAATAACGCTCTTGGAAATCTTTCTGGTATAAAGATGAGTCAGGTTGTTGCATCAGCAGGACAATATCTTAAAAGTCAAGTTACTAGTCTCATACAAGGTACTATAAGTCAATTAGAAGCTCAAATTGCGGGTTGTATAAACAAAGCGATAAAGGATCTTTTAGATAAAAATCCTATAATTGAGAAAATATTGTTCTTTGATCAATTTATTAATGCTGAGCTTGGCAAACTTAAAAACAAACTTGAGAGTAAAATCGATAATGCTTTGAGAAAATTAGCTTATGACAAATTAAACATACATCAACGCGTGCGTTTTAAACAAAAAATAGCTAGTGCTATTAAAAAAATATGCCCTGATGCATCACCTGCAACTCCTTCTCAAGTTCGTCAGTATAAAGATTTGTTTAACAAAGCTAAAGATAGTGTAAAAGAAGGTTTACAAAAAGATGAGCCTGTAGGAGAGACTATTCCAGCTAATTTGGTAAATAATAGTCCTGCTAGCCCTACTAGTACTCAAGAAGCTATACCATCTGGTTTGATTCAGTGGGAAGATAATGAAATATCTAACACTATGAAGAGGAAATTAAAATCAGACCCTGATAAGTTAGCTGAAGTTTCTGAGGAGGTAAAAAATGAAGCAGTAGCGGATATATATAAAGAAGCTATAAGGCAAAATATAGACGCAAGAGAAGGTACTCCAGTACCATGGAAAGATATGTTCGGTAAACCTGATAAAGTCGAAGGCCCAGTTGCACCGGAATTAGCTGGACCTCAAGTACCTGAGCTTGAAGGCCCGTTAGAATTTTTTACTAATCAAGAATGGTACGAAGATAAAGCAAACTAATATTATGTCCCAAGATTTATATATTAATGCAAGTAAAACTAGTTCGTTAAAAAATACTAAAAAGTATTATGGTAACTATTTAGGTATAGTTATACAAAACAATGACCCGGAAAAGAGTGGTAAAATTAAAGTTTGGGTTCCTCATATTAGTCCTTCTGTTTATTTAAAATGGACAGAATCTAATGAAGATAAGAGTTTTAAATTTATAGGTAAGAATATTAACAGTGATATAACTGATATTGTAGAAGACCTGAAAGGTATTTTACCATGGGCTGTTTGTGCTGCTCCATTAAATGGTACATCAGGATCGGGTAGATATAATGCCTATACTCAAAATGCGACTATATCTGATAGTAATAATATTAATGATCACAATTTCAATGAGAGTTATACTAAAACAAAGTATAGTTTAAATAATGATGGTATAGGAGAAAAACCTGGTAGAAAATATGAATTAAATAATTTAAAAGTTAATGACGCATTTACTGATGCAAGTGAAACTCCTTTCGAAAACGCAAATAAGTATGGTTATAATTATGTTCCATCTACTTATAGTAATTCAGCTAAGGGATCATTTTCTATACCTAATGTAGGTTCTCATGTTTGGGTATTTTTCGATGATGGAGATCCTAATAGCCCTGTATACTTTGCAGTTAGTCATGGCTCTGAAGATTGGAAATCTATATATCAAAACAATAGCAATCCAGGGGTAGACTACCCAGGTAGCTTTGAAAACAAAAACTCTGGGTTACAAGACTATAATCATAATACAGAAACATATCGCAACAAATATGTTATTAATCAAAAGGGTGGCACGTTTGAAATAGTCAATACTGATAATAAAGAGAGTTTAAAGTTTACTCACTTCAGTGGTTCATTCAAAGAGTTGAATAACTATGTAAACATTGAGTTTGCAGTTAATAATGACCAAAAATTAGTTATAGGTGATCAATTTGAAACTATAAGGGGTCATAAAAATGAATACACTCAAAGAGATTATGATTCTATTTGCATAGGTGATAAGTATACTAAAATAGGGAATCAAAAATTTGATATATTTAAACAATACAAAGATCTTTTAGATAATGTTGCAGATGCAAAACAGTTATTCGAAATAAAAAGAGCTAAAAAGATTGAAACTGAGCAAGGTTTTTTCAAAAAGACAAGTGCCTTTCAAACTCAAGATGGTACATTCGGTCCTTGCCCTCTTTGTAAAGATACAAACAGGCACAAAATATGGGATAACAAATATGAGTTTGGTTCTATTGTACATCAATCTTATAATAGTAGTAAGAGTGCTGTCAATTTCGACGATGTAACATCTACTAATGATAATACTAGCGCATTATTAGTATTGCCTAACGATACTAGTGATATGCTTGGCTCTGGTTCTTGTCCTGTTTGCGATGGAAC
>Ga0075475_10000943_pt1 | contig 14087 bp, 8 predicted proteins | sample DEB08_DNA_10_FD_76342 | JGI IMG/M metagenome (GOLD analysis project Ga0075475, IMG submission 76342) | Aqueous microbial communities from the Delaware River and Bay under freshwater to marine salinity gradient to study organic matter... | ecosystem: Environmental > Aquatic > Marine > Coastal ... | reverse complement strand
TCCCTGGTACATGACGACCTGCCGGCAATGGACGACGACGACCTGCGACGGGGCCGCCCAACCTGCCACCGCGCGTTTGATGAGGCCACCGCGATTCTCTGCGGAGACGCCCTGCAGCCTCTCGCTTTTGAGACGCTCGTCCGTCTCCTCCCGGCGGACCAGGCAGGACATGCCTGTGGGATTCTGGCGGCAGCAGCAGGGGCAGAGGCTCTTGTCGGCGGCCAGGCGGAAGACCTTGCCGCGGAACAGGCCGCCCAAGACCGTTCCACAGAGGCCGACTCCGCCACCGCACACCTTGCCAGGCTCGAAGGCATTCACCGCTGCAAGACAGGCGCTCTGTTTCTCGCATGCCTCCGGCTCGGTGGTCTGACAGCCGGTGCGTCTCCCGAGCAGACACGGGCCCTGCAGCGATATGGCGAAGCCTTTGGGCTCGCCTTCCAAATCGCTGACGACCTCCTCGACGCCGAAGGGACGGAAGAAGCGGTCGGTAAACGGGTCGGCAAAGATGCCGATCGTGGCAAGCTGACGTTCCCATCGCTGGTGGGTCTTGAGGCAAGCCGTGCCCGTGGCCACGCGTTAGCGGCTGAAGCTGCCGCTGCCTGCGAAGTATTCGGCTCCCGAGGTGCCCCACTTGCCGCACTCGCGCACTGGATCATCCACCGCAATCACTGAGCCCACTGACACGCTCCCACTCCTAGTTCTCGTATTCCTGCCGGACCATCGACCCCCGGCCTCCTACACTGAAAGAGCGGCTGCTCGTCTTTCGTTCGTCCACCCACCGACCCTCAGAGCCAATGCTGCCTCTCCGGCAGCCTTCAGATCATGGAAGAGATTCTTTCCCGCCTCACGAGCCCTCGGCAGCTGGCCGAGATGTCGAACGAACAGCTGGAACACCTCGCCTCGGAAGTCCGGCAGGCCCTGTGCGATGTCGTCGCATCGCGAACCGCCCACTTCGCCTCCAACCTTGGGGTGGTCGAACTCTGCCTGGCTTTGCATCGAGTCTTTGACTTCAGCAGCGACAGGCTGATCTGGGACACCGGGCACCAGATCTACCCACACAAGCTGATCACCGGGCGATATGCGGAGTTTCCGTCCATCCGCACCAAGGGTGGCCTGATGGGCTACCCGAACCCCAACGAGAGCCCATACGACCTGTTTATGACCGGCCATGCCGGCTGCAGCGTGTCGACCGCGCTCGGACTTGCAATGGGCGACAGCATGCTCGGCGAGCCGGAGCGTCATAGCGTTGCCGTCATTGGTGACGGCGCACTCCCCTCCGGCATCGTGTTTGAGGCGTTGAACAACGCAGGCTTTCTGAAGCGAAAGCTGCTGGTGATCCTCAACGACAACAAGATGTCGATCTGCCCACGCGTCGGTGGACTCGCCGCGTATCTCGACACCGTCCGCACCAACTCCTGGTACCGCAGCGTGAAGCAGGAGATGGGCGACCTGATCAAGGGCGTGCCGATGGTGGGAGAGTCGGTGGAGCGGGTGCTCACCAATGTCAAAGACTCGATCAAGACATCGATCCATGGCGGCGCCCTGTTTGAGGCGCTTGGCGTGCGGTATTTCGGTCCGGTCGACGGTCACTCGCTGCCGCAGCTGATTCGCTACCTCGAGATGGTCAAGGATGCTGATGGACCCGTGCTGCTGCATGTCTTCACCGAGAAGGGTCGTGGCTTTAAACCAGCAGAGGCCGACCCGGTCTTTTTCCACACGCCAGCCCCTTTTGAGTGTGACGACGACTTTGTTGTCTCCATCAAGAAATCCTCGACTGAGGCGTACACCGATGTTGCCAGTCGAGCGATCGGCAATGCGATGCGGGCTGACAGTCGTGTCAGCGTGATCACCGCTGCGATGTGTCAGGGCAACAAGCTGGAAAAGGTCCGTGAGGAGTTTCCAGACCAGTTCTTCGACGTCGGCATCTGCGAATCCCACGCCGTCGCTTTTGCGGCAGGCCAGGCCAAGGCAGGCTGTCGGCCGATTGTCGATATCTACAGCACATTTCTGCAGCGGTCGTACGACCAGATCTTCCAAGAAGTCGCCCTGCAGAACCTTCCCGTGCTGTTCATGCTCGACCGTGCTGGCCTGACCGGCCCCGATGGTCCGACCCACCACGGTTCCTTTGACCTTGGCTACATGCGGCTGTTCCCCAACATGGCGGTGATGGCTCCTGGTGATGAACATGACCTGGAAGCGATGGTCGCCTGGTCCCTCACACATGACGGCCCAACCGCCATCCGCTACCCGAAGGCTGCTCGCGTGCGACACGACTTTCCACGGCAGCCGATGCAGCTAGGCAAGGCAGAGCAGGTCTGCGAGGGCAGCGATGGCCTGCTGATCGCCTGCGGAACGATGCTCGGTGAGGCGATCAAGGCTGCTGAGACGCTCCGCGGTGAGGGGCTTGAGGTGGCTGTTCTGAACGCCCGGTTTATCAAGCCACTCGATACTGAGCTGATTCTGCCCGCTATCGAGTCTGCACCATGGACGATCACACTTGAGGAGAACGCCCTCCCCACAGGCTTCGGCTCTGCCGTGGTTGAGGCGATCAACGACGCCCGCGCTGCGGGAAGCCTTGGTGACGTGGGGCCTGTGCTGCGGCTGGGTCTCCCCGATCGCTTTGTGGAACATGGCGACCGTGGCGAACTGTTTGCCGATCTTGGCATTGACGCCGCAGGTATCGCTGCGGCCTGTCGTCGACTCGCGGAAAGCTCGTCGAAGTCCACCGCTCCTCCGTCCCAAGTTGGATCTGCTGCCTCGGCTGCTTCACTCGGATGAGCCTTACGTACTCACGCCTGCGGTCGGAGACAGCCCCACCAGCAGGCCTGCGTGTGGTGATTGTCGGCTCTTCAGGTGTGGAGAAGGTCGCCAGAGAAGCCGCTCGGATTCAGGCAGCCCTCGAGACGGGTGGGCATGACGTAACGGTTGAGTTTGCGACAGGCCGCGTAGGCGAGCCTGGGCTATTCAGCCATGCGTTTGACTCGCTTGGGCCGGTCGACCTCGTGATCGTTCTTGGAGGTGATGGCTCCATCCTGCGGACTGCGTCTTGGATGGGGCACAGGCAGGTCCCGGTGTTGGGAATCAACCTCGGCAGGCTCGGCTTCCTGGCGGACTATCAGCCAGACGAGGTTCAGACCACCCTCGACGAGATTGCCGCCGGCCATTTCCGCCTCGTGGATCACCTCCTTTTGGAGTTTTCAATTCTCCGTAACGGAAAGCCCTCTGCCCAAGGCCTGGCAGTCAATGAGGTCTCAGTGCTCGCTGGTCCGCCTTTTTCGATGATTGAGATCATGCTGCATGTGGACGACCAGTTGGCGACCACGTATCGCGGCGACGGCCTAATTGTGAGCACGCCGGTTGGATCGACCGCCCACAGCCTGTCGGCCGGCGGCCCAATCTTGCGAAAAGACCTCGACGTTGTGCTGTTCACGCCGCTCAATCCGCACACGCTGACCAACCGTCCGGTGATTGACGCAGCGGCCCGCCGCTACGACCTTGTTGTTCCCGCTCCCAACGGCGGATCTGCCTGCGTGGTCGATGGACGCGTCGTGGCTGGCCTTCTCCCTGGTGACACCATCCGTGTGCACCAGGCGGAACCACATTTCACACTCGTTGAAACACGCCACCACGGGTACTATTCAACGTTGCGGGAGAAGCTTCACTGGGGTGGTGGGCTTCATGATGCCCGCCGCTGAGCTGCGGCTTGGTGAACGACGACCTCATATCAGGGAAGAGAGGGGGCTGTCATGGTCGGAGGATCCGACGACAACAACGGCCGTCACCACGCCACGCGGATATACGCCTGGGCATGCCTTTTACTGGCTTTGCTCTGCCGACAGCCGCTGACGATGGCAGCAGATCAACAGGCAAAGAAAGAGCCTGCACCTGCAGAGGTAACTGCGGAAGGCCCATGGACGCTTCGGTACCAGTTTGAAGACGGTGAGACACTTCGCATGGAGGTGCGGCACCGAGCCGTGAGCGATACCACCATCGCCGGCACGAAACAGTCCGTGGAAACCGCAACGGACTCAACGAAAGTCTGGAAAGTCACGACCGACGCCGAGGGTGGCGTTGTGCTCGAACATTCGGTCGATGATGTGCGGATGCATTCACGCACCAGTGATCGAGGCAGCGTTTCCTGGGATAGCCGAGACACGCAGCAGCCGCCGCCGGGATACGAGCATATTCCCGGCTCACTCGGCGTGCCGATCTCGCGGATCACGATCGACGCCGCCGGGCATGTCCTTGGACGACGCAACCTGCGGCCTGTCCCCGAGTCCAACAGCGGCGACCTGGTGGTCGTGCCCCTCCCGACCGAGCCAGTCTCCATCGGTGACGAGTGGGAGGTGCCGGATGAGATTGTGGTCGAAGTCCAAGGCGGACCGCGGAAACTCGTCCGCACACGACTGCGGTATCGACTCGAATCTGTTGACGACGGGATCGCCTCCATCCGTGTCGACACGACCGTGCTCACACCTGTTGATGACCCACAGCTCGAGGCTCGCCTGCTGGAACGCATCTGGGACGGCAAGATCCAGTTCGATATCGAAGAGGGTCACGTGCTCAGCCGTGTCACCGAAATGGACCGCAAAGTGATTGGCTTCAGCGGACCGCAGTCGAGCCTGCGATACCGAGCGGAGATGGAAGAAAGGCTGCTGCGATAACGCTGCTGCGATCCGAGCGAGACGCACGGTCAACGGCGGCCGAAAGTCGAGCCGCCGAAAGTTGAGCCTAAGAGCCCGCACGCAGCAGTTCTTCAACCCGCCGGACAGCGTCTTCGGCATCCCAGGCGGCGTCGGCCAGCTGCACCCGCGACCGCGTGGAGAGCCAGCCTGCAACGGTCTTGCGAGCAGCGATCACCGTCGAGTGGCTGCGACGCCCAAAATAACTGCCAATTTCAGCGAGTGCTGCCGGTGTGTGCTTGCGAGCCAAGAACATCGCCAGCATCCGAGGGTGATTCACTGCCCGTGAACGCCGGGGCGACTGGAGGCTTCCTGCCTCAAGCCCAAAGGCAGCACAGACGGCCTTCTCAATATCGGCGAGGCGGACGCCTCGCCCTCCCGCTCGCACCAGATCAGCCAACGCCTCTTCAGCGAGATCGATGGTGACCGGCAGGCCAAGCATGTGGGAGGTGGCCTCAAGCCGGTTCACACCGCCAGTCAGCTCACGGGCATTCCGTGTCAGATGGGTTGCCACGTAATCGAGGACAGCTGGCTCACAGTCCAGGCCACGTCGGTCGGCAAGCGAGGCAACGATACCTCGTCGCACCTCATACTCCGCTGGCGAAATCCGTACGCTCATTCCCCCCTCAAGCCGACCGAGCAGATCTGGCCCGAGGTCAGTGAGCGTCTCCGGTTCCCGGTCACAGGTGCAAATCACCTGTCGCCCCTGCCGTCGCAAAGCATCGAAGGTCTGCTGAAGCTCGACAGCCGTCGCCCGCTTACCGGAGAAAAACTGTAGGTCATCAACCAGCAGAAGATCGAGTGAACGGTAGGAGCGGCGAAACCCGGGCAGACCCGTGCCATGCAGGGCCTGCAGGAAGGTCGTGGTGAACTGTTCTGCAGGCACCAGCATCGCGGAAACGCCCGGATGCCGCTCCCGCACAAGCGATACGATTCCCTCAAGGAGATGGGTCTTCCCGGTCCCACTGGGGCCGTGAATCACCAGTGGCGAAATCTCTCCAAGCCGAGAAACGACCATCTCCGCAGCAGCCCTCGCCATGCGGTTGCTGCCGCCAGTGACGAACTCATCGAGTTGTGCGAGAGGACGACGACGCGACTGCTGCTGAGCCGATCGCTGCCGCGTGGGGACAGCCGACCGTTCGGACAGTCCTCGCTGACCCGGCCCAGGCACCGCCCTGTGAAGTGGCAGCGTCTCGTCAACAGCCTGCTCACCGCCGAAATCTGCATCGGCCCTCGGGTCGGCAACCAAGACATCTGCCGATGACTCAACCGCGGCTGAGTCACAGCGGTTATCAGCATCATAGCCCTGCGACGCAGAACGGTCTTCCTGCTCAGTGCATCCCTCGCGAAGAGACTTCAGATCGGTTCGTTCTGCCAGCCGAAAGCGAACAGGTGTCCGGTCGCTGCAGAGATTCTCAGCCACCGCTTCGATGTCTGTCCGGAAGCCACGCCGCACCAAGTCTTGGGCAAACTGCCCGTCGCTGATCACCGTGACATGCCCGTCCTCCACCGCAAAGCGGCAGATGCCGTCAAACCATACCGCATACCGCTGCGGCCCGATTCGGTCTCGCAGCGCCGCATGGAGACGCGTGAGAAGATCGGTGCTGATCGCGTCTCCGACGACAGCCCTCGGCCGGTCGGCGCGAGCCGTTTTTCCACCCACACTGTCGAACTGAGCATCATCCTGCGTTGGCTGTGACGCCGGTGCTTGCGATGCGTGGAGGCCCGGTGCGTGAGATACTCGGAGATCCTGTGTGGAAGAGGTCGCATCTTCCGGCGGAGATTGCTCCTGCTGCACTGAGTGCGTCAACACGCGTGCTGCTGAGCATTCTCGAGACATGGCCACTTCCTGCAGCATTCACAGCCCCCACGAAACAGGAGTTGCGAACTGGAGCATCCGTTCTTCCCCCGCGAGCATACCCTCCAAAAAAAGGTTCTGCTCTGCGGCTTTTCCGGCCGTCGCCATCCAGCGAATCGGCCCCAATCGAGCCGGGATTGTAGGGGTGACAGCAGTGCTGTCAAACACGCCGCCGACACCACCGAACGGGTCTCCGCAACCCCTTCACTCACATCAATCTAACACGGCGTTGACGGTTTTTAAGGAGCCCCGAACCGCACGTCCGTGCACCACTTAGGCGACGTGGAAAAGATGTCGAGCGAGCAACCATCGCCTGTGGCTAGGCTGCTGGGGCCTGCGCCAGCCGTATGGCAGTGGCCTCACCAAGTTCATCAGCCAGCGAAACGCCAGGAGGCCCGGGCAAACAGGCCGCATGAGTAGCGAGCCGTGATGGCTCCCTCCGCAGTCTGAGACTGCCTTCTCGTTGCTCGCCCGACGTCGCCCACACCTCCGCCTCATCTGAGAGCCGGGTGAGCAGTTTTTCGATACCAACCCGGTGATACTCAACCGCCTCGCGGTCAAGCTGCGGTGGAACCGTAATCGCTCGGCTGACCACGGCCCGAGCTCGCGACCAAGGCCGCGGAATCGCAAAACGATCCCAGGTTCTCAGACGCCATGGCTTCTGGTATCCGAAGCCCATTGCCACGATCGGAATCTGCAGGGTGCTGGCCAGGAACACGCAGCCGGCAGCCAGTCGTCGCCGAGGGCCACGAGGCCCATCTGGCGTGATCGTGAGATTGGACCGCTTGGCCCGCTCAGCCAGTTCCCTCAGGGCTGTGGAGCCCCCGTGGAAGGTGCTCCCCCGCACCACGCCAAACCCCATCATGCGGGCCACCCGATCGAGGATGTTGGCATCGGTGTGTCGAGACAGCAGCATCGCGGTGTTGGAATGCCCACGGAGCACCAGCGGCATCAGGATGTTCTCATGCCAGAACACAAAAATTTTCGCACCACGGTAGTGGGGATGGACGGGATCCACGGTCGGATCGCGATAGTCCACGGCGTAGTCGAGCGTCGACATCCACTGGCTGATGGTGGCCGTGGCCACCAGCGACGTGGCCCCAATCGCGATAGGAGACTGCAGCTTCACGCGTCGCCCCCCTCTGCGGGAGCATCGGAACCGACGGGCACGGCATGCCAGTGTCCGGTAAACACCTCTTCGGCAGGCCCGGTCATAAACACCGATCCCTGGCCGTCCCACTCGAGATCTAAATCGCCTCCAGGCAGCGTGGCCGTGATGCGTGCTCCACTCTTACCCGTCAGGTAGCCGGCGACACAGACCGCCGAGGCACCTGTTCCACAAGCCTGCGTGATGCCGCTGCCACGTTCCCACGTGCGAACGAGGACATGCGTCGGCGAAACGACCTGCACGACGTGCACATTTGTGCGACGAGGAAAGACCGGATGCCGCTCCACTGCAGGACCAAACACCTCCAGGGGCACAGCCGCCACGTCACCGCAGTAGAAAATGGCATGCGGATTGCCCATGGAAACACAGGTCATCCCCGGTTCCAGCCCGGCAGCTGCCCCCCATTCCGCATCAAGCGGCAGATCCGGGCACGGCTGATCGATCACCGACGCACCCGCAAACTGGGCATGTTCCACTGGCACGTCGCGTGGCAGCAGAATCGGCGGCCCCATGTCGACTTTGACCTGAGACTGCAGGGGACCGCGAGGCATGACCTCGATCGCCAAAACACCTCGTCCCGTCTCGATCGTCAGCGGTCCAGCAGCGGCATAGCCCCGTGCCACAATGAGGTGGGCAACGCAGCGGACACCATTGCCACACATCTCCGATTCACTGCCGTCGGCATTGAACATCCGCATCCGAGCAGCAGCGACCTGCGAGGGCTCAACCAGGATCATGCCGTCACCTCCAACACCGCGGTGACGGTCAGCAAGACGGCGGGCGAGCCCGGCCGGATCCTCAGGAGCAGGATTGGCAAACACGTCGATGTAGACGTAGTCGTTGCCCAGCCCGTGCATTTTCACGAACGCGACATCCGTTCCCATAGCAGGTGTGTTCCTTCACGCCTTCGAGCTTGTGCGGGGAAGCCTCTCGCAGCAGTGCATCGAGGCCTCCAAGAAATCAGTCTACTCACTCGGGGCCTCAACCCCCTTCATCAGTTCCTCGGTCACCGCCAGTTTTGTCGCGTCAAACCGGTCCCGCTCGAGAGACGGCCGCCACGCCGCCCCTCCTGCCCCATCAAGCCCTGCGACTGAAACTGCTGCACGAGCGCATTGAGGGTGGGAAACGCCTCGCTTGTCATTTCTGGCGCCGCGAGTGTTCCGTCGACATGAATCAGCATGAACTGCCCACTGGCGCCGCCGAGCATCCGCTTCATGGCCGGGAGTTGCGCCTGCGAATCCCCCATGATCGACCGGAACGTGAGATGCGTCGTCGAGTCAAAACCGATTTCACCATTGCCGACCAGACTCACGGCATCACCTGCAAGCTCGACTGAGTCGAGGTAGACGTGAGGCCCCTCGATGCGGAAGTCCGCCACACTCGACTCAAAGGCGGTGCGATCGGGCGCCTTCACGCGGAGCACCTTGAGCAGCGACACGATCAGCGGCAGCTCGTAGAGGTCGGCATCATCAAGCTTCAGGTGCCCTCGACCAGTCAAAGAGTGCCGCGCAGAACGCACCCCTGCGAGTTCGAGGGTGCCTTCGAGTTGGCCACGGTAGGCCGTGGAGGCTCCGCTCAGGTCGGCCACCAGCCGCTCGAGACTCGCAGACTCAAGCCCCATCAGCACACGAAACGCCCCATCAGTGCCCACACCACCGTCGATCGCCAGGTTTCCTTCCGCGAGCTGAGCTGTCAGACGTCGGGCAGGCTGCTCACCTGCTGTGGCAAAGCTGCCAAAACGCACGCCCTGAGGATCCATCACCAGGGGCCCTTGGATCTGCCGCAGCTGCATCCCGCGACAGATCGCGCTATCAACCAAAAGATCTCCCGAGGCAAACCACTGCGTGCCATCACTGCGGCCGACGAGGTGCATCCCTCCATGGACATTCGTCACCTGGAGGCCGGCATCGAGTCCCCCCTGCTCCATGTCGAGCCGCATATTCCAGGCTGCGGCCGCAGGACCATTGGCGGCCTGCCCCGCTCCCCGCGTGGAGTAGACATCGAGGGCTCCGTCGAGCGAGAGCAGCCCGCGTGGACGGATAGCAGCGATCGCTTCGTGCAATCCAGCAGGCAGAGCCTGCAGCAGGTCGTGATCAACCCGAAACCGATCGGCCGCCAGCCGTTCGAAGGAGACATGCCAGCCGCCGTCCGGCGTGAAGCGACAGGCTCCGGCTGCCGACACGGTCGTGCGATCGTGCGAGCCGCGAACATCCCGGAAGGTCAGCACACCGTTGTTCCAGTGCAGCTGCCCTCCCAGCTTCTCGATGCGGTAAGGAAACCAGGCAGGCTCGATCGACACGGTTTGCCCATGCGGATCTGCATGGAGTTCAACGCTCGTGGTACGCGAACGCACCTGGTGACGCACTTCGGCAGTGAGATCGATTGCCCCTCGCGGCGTGATGTCGTCCCAGATGCGTCGCATGCCCGACGGCAGGGCATCACGGAGTTCGTTCTCGAGCACCACCTGCGAACCGGTAAAGGTCAGCGTGAGTTCGCCATCATCTCCCGGCAGAGGAATGAGTTCCCCGGAACACCTCACCACTCCAGTGTCATTCCGGCCCACGCAGTCTTGGATGGTCCAGTGGCCATCCTGCATATGCACCTGCCCGGTCACCTTCGAGAGCGGATAGGGGAAGAGTGCGTATGCGAGCTGACAATCGGTGAGTCGTATGCCGAGTTGATTGGAATGCCCCTCAGGAAACTCGGGCGACCGTTGATGCCGGAAGGCAAAATCGAAGGTGCCTGCCGCATGCAGCGACCGCACGATATCGGCACTTCGTCGTGGCATCGCTGCAATCAGGGCATCATCCATCCGCAGGCCATCTCCCCGAACCTCAACCATGCCTCGCGCATCGGGACCAGGCGACTGGAAGCTGCCATCGACGTGCACGGCATGCCCACCGGCCTGTCCGGTGAGATGCATCGTCAGCAGGTCTCCATCGAGCACCACCGTCCCCACCGTACGGTCAAGCCGATACGGAAAGCGGTAGTGGGTAATCGAAAGGTTGCGACAGCGGACGGACAGATGCGGCTTGAGCACCCCTTGCTTTCGGACGAGATGGGCACGCAGATCAACATCACCTGCCGGCAGAAGCTTGCGGTAGTGGATCGCCACTTCTTCCGGAAGCACAGGTTCCCAGTGCCGACCAACATGGAGCCGCTCCGCTTCCATCAGCAGTTCGAAGTCAGCAGCTGCGTCCCAGCCGTTGAGGCGAGCATGGCCACGTATCGTCGTTGCCCCGCCGCGTGCGGAAAACGACTCGCAGACAACACCACGTCGGTCGAGATTGAGCTTGGCTGCAATCTCTGTGAGCGGGAACGGCAGCGACGCATGCTCGATCTGCCCATCGCGAAGGCTTCCGTCAGCCGTAAACTGAATCTGCTCAGGAGCATGCAGTGAGCCCGCGGCCCGAAACGCGACCCCGATCTCTCCCCGGATCGCCTCCGAGAGTTCACCACTGAGGCCACTTTGTTGCGGTAGCATGGCACGCCATGCATCTGGGATCAGTGTCCAGAGCTGCTTGGAGACCGCAACGGCCGTCACCGTTCCCTCTACGTCGAAGGCGAGGTCCGTCGGACGCACGCGTCCACTCACCTGCAACTGACCAAGTTCATCCGCCGCCGTGGCAACATGCACGGTGACCCAACGGTTAATGGCATCGTCACCCTGATCCGTAGCTGCTGCGGCAGGGTCAAAGCGAAACTCGAGATCGCGGAGGGCGATCTGCTCGGAGCCCCGTGCGATGACGAGCGCGGCGTCTTCAATGACCACCGGCACGATGTCTCCGCCGCCCCCCTGTGGTCTCAGTCGGGCGAGATTCCAGGTGCCATCCTCGAGCATCTCCGCACGCACGAGTGGCCGACGGAGATGAATGCCCCGCAGCGGAAGCTTTCCAGACGCGAGATCCGCCAGGCTTGTGCTGCAGGAGAGCAGCATCTCGTCGACCTCAACGAGGCGACCTGCCTCTCCGCCATGCTGCTTGGCGACGAAGGAGAGCCCGCGAACAAGAATGCCCTGCCCCTCGATCAGTTCGGCTTCGTCCACCACGACGTCGACTGCGGGAAACATCTCAGCCAGCCGCATCTCAACACGCTTGGCGACCTCGTCGTCGAGCCGCTCAAGCCCGATGGCTGCAAGCGCGATCAGGGCAGCTACCGTCAGCGGCAGTGCCCAGCGAACGATCGCCCAGAGCAGATCGGCCAGCGAGTTCACAGACTATCCCTTGTTAAACCGCCTCCACATGCAAACCCTCCCCCAGGAGGAGGGCGGGCGACGAATGACCGGTCAGTCGTGCAGGAAAGCGGGTCGGGACGGTATCGAGGGGCCTAGGAACACGTCAAGCCACACGGCAGCCTGGCCAGGCATCCCAGATTCCACAGATCACCTTCGCCTGCTATGCTGCCGCGGTTCGCGGGGGGTGTATTGACGTCCGTACGGTAGCGGTACAGCGGTACGGTCTGTTCCCTGTGATGTCGCCTGCAGTGGCACGGACAACGCTGCAGCGGCCAGAAATCCATACATTTTTGAGCACGGAGAGGTCATGTCTCACGACACAACAGCATCAGGTTCCGCCGGAGGTTCACCCGCGAACGCCCAGCGGCTGCTCTGGGCGGGATTCATGGCGATTCTCGCCGCCGGCGTCGGCTTTTCCATCCGGGCCGGCATCCTGGGGCAGTGGGCCGAGCAGTACGGCTTTACCCAGACCGAACTTGGAGCGATCACCGGCGGCGGCCTTACCGGTTTCGGCATCATCATCCTGCTCTCGAGCCTGATTGCCGACCGTATCGGCTTCGGGCCTCTGATGTTCATCGCCTTTGGCATGCATCTGGTGTCTGCGGCTCTGACGCTGGCCACGGGAGCCGCGTTTGCTGCGGGGGGCAAAGATCTCGCCTTCCAATGCCTGTTCTGGGGCATGTTTTTGTTTGCCATCGGAAATGGCATTGCAGAAGCGGTGGTGAACCCGCTGGTTGCCACGCTCTTTCCGCAGCGGAAGACGCACTACCTGAACATTCTCCACGCAGGCTGGCCGGGCGGCCTGATTGCCGGCGGCTTGGCGAGCTTCTTTATGGCCGGCGGCGGTGAGACCAAGCCGGTCGCCTGGCAGATCCAGATTTCGCTGTTCCTCGTGCCTGTGGTGCTCTACGGCCTGATGATGATCGGCCAACGGTTCCCCCGCAGTGAGGCAAGCGTTTCGGGCGTCAAGTATCGCGACATGCTCGGCGAACTCGGACTGCTGGGTGCGGCCGTGATCTGCGGCCTGCTGGCCTTGTTCTTCAAGAACGACCTGGGGCTGCAGCCGATCGTTGCTGGTGGCATCTCGGCCGGGCTTCTCATCGCGTTTGGTGCCGTCACCGGTTTCCGCTTTGGTCACCTGCTGCTGGCTTTCCTGCTGCTGGTGCATGCGATGGTCGGCTATGTCGAACTGGGCACCGACTCTTGGATCGCCAAGATCACCGGCACCATCATGGCCAGCGAGGCCAACGGTCTTCTCCTGTTCGTCTACACCTCCGGCCTGATGTTCATTCTGCGATTCTTCGCAGGCCCGATTGTGGAACGGATTTCTCCGCTCGGCTTGCTGGCTGTCTCGGCCATCTTCGGAGCGATTGGCCTCACGCTGCTGGGCAATGCCGAGGGCATTGTGATGTGCGTGGTGGCTGCCACGATCTACGGTATCGGCAAGACCTTCCTCTGGCCGACCATGCTCGGTGTGGTGAGCGAGCAGTTCCCCAAGGGTGGTGCGATCACGATCGGTGCTGTTGGCGGCGTGGGCATGCTCTCTGCTGGCCTGCTTGGCGGTCCTGGGATCGGTTTCCTGCAGGACGAAAACGCCTCTGCCGCACTCCAGCAGGCTGACGCCGACGTCTACGAGCGGTACAAGGCCAGCAGTGCGAACTCCTTCCTCTGGAAGGAGACCGTCGGACTCGATGGTGCCAAGGTCGGTGTCCTTGAAGACGGCGGCCAGGAAGCACAGCGTGCCCTGGAACTCCTGGTCGAGCAGAAGGCTCAGCAGGAGACCATCGACAACCAGAAGGCTCTTGTTGACTGGTGGATCTACACAGCCGCTCCGAATGCCGAGGCAGACAAGCCGCTGGTCGTGGACGCGGGCCTTCAGGGTGGCCGTCAGGCATTGAAGCTGACTGCCTACGTGCCTGGAACGATGGCAATCTGCTACCTGCTGCTGATCGGCGTGTTTGCAGCCAGCGGTGGCTACAAGCAGAAAGGGCTCGACCCTGAACTGTTCACAGGTGGGGCTGAGGGGCCAGGTGAGGCCTAAGCCCTGTTGGACCGAGGCGGACCTGTCCGTTGGCGACAGTGTCCGCCCTCAGTCCCCCCGGCAGATCGAGGCATGCTGGATTGCCTGCTGAGTTGGCGAGAACG